>Ga0114129_10001335_pt1 | contig 33062 bp, 32 predicted proteins | sample RhiMetdeltSRZDD1_FD_80071 | JGI IMG/M metagenome (GOLD analysis project Ga0114129, IMG submission 80071) | Populus rhizosphere microbial communities from Tennessee, USA - Rhizosphere MetaG P. deltoides SRZDD1 (version 2) (version 2) | ecosystem: Host-associated > Plants > Roots > Rhizosphere >...
GCATCGAGGCCCCGACCACGCAGCTCCATCGCCAACAGGGCGATGGTCACCCGCTCGCCGGTCGAGAGCAGCATGTCGAGTTCCCGCTCGTCGGGAAGCGCGGTGGTTTCCTGCGCCAGCTTGAGCAGACGATCCGTTTCACCGCTCATCGCCGAGAGCACGATGACGACTTGATGGCCGTCCTTATAGGCCCGCTCCACACGATCCGCCACCCGATGGATACGTTCGACCGTGCCGACTGACGTCCCCCCGTATTTTTGGACGATCAAGCCCATGGGAAATCAGGAGCCTTTCGCGAAGAGACGGACGACAAACTTGGTCGCATCGCGGGGAGCAACGGTGGAGGCCTGCGCATCGGCCTCGGTAAAGCACCGCTTCGGGACGGTCGCCGCCGGCTGTAGGGCGCTATCGTGGTAGGCGTAGAACCACTGGCCTTCCGCCGGCTGTACCTGATGCACCGCGCCCGGATCAGAGAGGACGACGAGGCGATGGGACCCGAGCTTGCCCAACCCTTCCAAGAACGGTCCGATGAATTCACGATCTATCCGTTCGATGCCGCTGATCTTGACTTTCACATCGGTGTCATAGACGACCTCATCCGGCAATTCCAGATGAACATACGCAAAGTCTCTTTTCTTGAGTTCGTCGAGTGCCACCGCCGCCTGTGTCCGTAGATCGGCTCCGCTCAATCGTTCGCCGTCGACGGCGTCCAGCCCCGCAACCAGTCCCAACCCCCGATGAACATCGCTCGAGGCCACCGCCACCCCCGTGACGTGAAACCGTTCGGTGAGGCTCGGCCAGGGAATGGCCCGCCCTTCTCCCCACAGCCATAAGCAGTTGGCGGGTTTCTGTCCTGCCTGGCGTCGCTCCTCGTTTACCGGATGGTCTCGCAAGATGACCAACGAGGCGTCCATCAGCTTACGGAGCATGTCGGCACCATCTCCAGTCGGAAGCGCGTCGCCAATTCGGCGGCCGACCAACGACTGCGGATCGGTACAGATGGCTCGCGTCTTTCCGTTGACCCACACCATGACGTGACGATGTCCCGAGCCGGGATAGAATTGAATCATCTCCGATCCGATCTGTTCATTGATCGCATTGACCAGCTCACGAGCTTCCACGGTGGTAATCAATCCCGCCGTCGCATCGTCCATGACCACATGAGGTCCGAGTTTTTTGGCATCATTCACGCCGCCGCTTTTGCCGCCCGGATTTTCGGCTCTCAGAGTTACCATCGTGCAGCGATAGACGACGTCATGTTCGCCCACCGTGACACCAAGGCTCGCCGCTTCCAGCGGACCGGGCCCCTGGTAGTATTTTTTCGGTTCGTACCCGAGGATCGAGGTACCGGTCAAACCACTCCCGTGGCGGCCGTTCTCTAACGTTACGGTGAGAAGTCCGAGTTCACCGTTCTGTGCCACGCGATCCAGGTGAGGAGTCGAAGCTGCCTGCAAGGGGGTCTTCCCGCCCAATTCCTGCCGAGGATGATCGGCCATCCCGTCGGCATGCAGAATCACGTATTTCATCGACAGCGCGCTCGCATTTTCAGACCTTGAGAAGGCGGGCGACATCCTCCCTGGTCGCCTGCACCGTTTGCGGTTTCACCGACACACGAATCGCGGTATCGGCGTCCTTCAAGCCATGCCCGGTCAAGGTGCAGACGACGGTCTCGCCTTCGCACAAGGCCCCTTGCCGGCTCAGTTTGACCACTCCGGCGACGGAGGCAGCCGAAGCCGGCTCACAGAAGACTCCTTCTGTCCCGGCCACCATCGCATAGGCCTGAAGAATTTCTTCGTCGGTCACGGCATCGATAGCTCCAGACGATTCTTGTATCGCCGTAAGCGCCGGTTGCCAGCTCGCCGGATTGCCGATCCTGATAGCCGATGCGACGGTCTGCGGATGTTCAACAATCCGGCCGAGCACGATCGGCGCCGCTCCAGCGGCTTGAAACCCTATCATCCGCGGCAATCGCGTCGTTTGATTCGCCGCCCGGTACTCCCCATAGCCCTTCCAATAGGCGGTGATGTTCCCTGCATTGCCAACCGGCAGTACATGCACCGACGGCGCATCGCCGAGTTGGTCACAGACTTCCATCGCGGCCGTCTTCTGGCCCTCAATGCGAAACGGATTCAGCGAGTTGACCAATTCGATACGGTGCAACGCCGACAGGTCTTTTACGATCGAGAGAGCCTGATCGAAGTTGCCGTCGATCTGGATCACCGTGGCTTGGTGCATCATCGCCTGCGACAGTTTACCCATCGCGATGTTTCCAGCCGGAATCAGGACATAGACCGCCAGTCCGGCACGCGCCCCGTAGGCCGCAGCCGAAGCGGACGTATTCCCGGTCGAGGCACAGATGACCGCGCGGGCGCCGGCCTCCACCGCTTTCGAGATGGCCATAGTCATGCCGCGATCTTTGAACGATCCGGTCGGATTGGCTCCTTCGAACTTCAAATAGAGATCCACACCGGGCGCTATTTTTTTGGCCAGCCTGGTGGCGTGAATAAGCGGCGTGTTGCCTTCTCCAAGAGAAATCACCGGCGTACGGTCGGTCACGGGCAGGAACTTGCGGTATTCTTCGATGACGCCACGCCAGCTACTCATGGTTTCACTCGTCCTTGCCTTCAACGCGGATCAAGGTGGCCGGCTCGGACATGAAGGCCATGCGATTGATTTCTTGCAGCGCATTCTGCACGTCCCGCTCCCGTGCCGTATGTGTCTTGATGACGATCGGCACGGTTTGCCCGGCACGGCGTCCCTTTTGCAGCATCGACGAAATGCTGATGCCGCACCGGCCCAGCTCGCCGGCAATTTGGGCCAGCACGCCGGGACGATCCGACACCATGAAACGCACATAGTACAGCGAGTGAATTTCTTCGATCGGACGCATCCGGAGAGGCCGCCGCTGATCCTGCTGGAACGACGCGGGTGGCACACGGCCGACACCGCCTCGGATCAGGTTTCGCGCGCTCGTGATGATATCGCTCACCACGGCGCTGCCGGCCGCCATGTCGCCGGCGCCTCGCCCATACAAGACTACGTCACCCACCGCGTCGCCGACCAATTGAATCGCGTTGTACACCCCTTCGACCGTGGCCAGCGGCGAATCCGCAGGCAGCATCGTCGGATGCACCCGGGCTTCCACTTCACCCTCGACCAACTTGGCGATGCCGAGCAGCTTCAGCGAAAATCCAAACTCGCGGGCATAGGCGATATCATGCTGGGTGATGTGTGTAATGCCTTCGGTATACAGTTCCTTGAAATTGATGGGCGTTCCGAACGCCAGATTCGCAAGCACGGCGAGCTTGTGTGCCGAATCGGTCCCCGCGACGTCGAACGCCGGATCTGCTTCCGCATACCCCGCCCGCTGAGCCTCGGCGAGGGTTTCTGCGAATCCCAATCCCTCATTGGTCATCCGGGTAAGAATATAGTTCGAGGTCCCGTTGATGATGCCGTAGATGGATTGAATGGCGTTGGCGGCCAATCCTTCTGTCAGCGCCCGGATGACGGGGATTCCTCCGCCCACACTGGCTTCAAACCCCAAATCGACGCCCTTGCGGGCCGCAATCGCAAAGAGTTCTTCCCCGTGCATGGCCAACAGCGCTTTGTTGGCGGTGACGACTTGTTTTCCCGCTGCAATGGCGTCCACGATGACGCGTTTGGCAACATCGCACCCGCCGATCAGCTCGACGACGATATCGATGTGAGGATCGGTCAACACTTGCTTCACATCGCCGACCAATAGGCCGGGCGGCAGGCTGATTCCCCGGTCCCGTGTGACGTCGAGATCGGCAATGCGAACCAGTTCGATGGGCACGCCGACACGACGCCGGATGAGTGCTGCGTTCTCCAACAGGATCTTGGCGACCCCCGTGCCGACCGTACCGAACCCGATCAGGCCGACGCTCACTCGGGCCATCATTCCTCGGCTCCTTCGAGTTTCAGGGCCTTGCGAATCCCCCGCACCGCCTGCCTCGTACGGTGCTCGTTTTCCACCAGAGCGAAGCGAATATATTCGTCGCCGCCCTCACCAAAGCCGATCCCCGGCGACACGGCCACTTTGGCGTCGCGCAACAGCAACTTGGAGAATTCCAGCGATCCCATGTGTCGATAGGGCAGCGGAATCCTGGCCCAGACAAACATGGTCGCCAGCGGCTTATTCACGTTCCATCCGATCCTGTTCAAGCCGCTCACCAGTGCATCCCGCCGCTTCTGATAGCGTTGGACGGTGTCCTTCACGCAATCCTGCGGTCCGTTGAGCGCGATAACGCTGGCGATCTGCAACGGTTGAAAGATACCGTAATCCAGATAACTCTTGATTTTGGCCAAAGCGCCGACAACCTCCCGGTTGCCGACACAGAATCCCACGCGCCAACCGGGCATGTTGTAGGCCTTGGACAGGGTATAAAACTCGACTCCGACGTCCTTGGCTCCTTGCACTTGCAAAAAACTCGGCGCCTTGTAGCCGTCAAAGACGAGGTCGGCATAGGCCAAATCATGGATGACCACGACGTTGTGCTCTTTGGCAAACGCGACGATCTTCTTGAAGAATTCTAAATCGGCGATCGCCGTCGTGGGATTGTGGGGGAAATTGATGACAAGAATCCTCGGCCGAGGGAACGTCTGGCGATAAACACGCTGGAGATCGTCGAAGAAGTCGCTGTCTTGGCGCAATTCGATTCCACGGACTTCACCGCCAGCTATGATAAAGCTGTACATGTGGATCGGATACGTCGGCGTGGGAGTCAGGACGACATCGCCCGGCCCGATCATGGCCAACGACAAGTGCGCCAAGCCTTCTTTGGATCCGATCGTGACGATCGCTTCGCTTTCTGGATCCAAATCGATGTCGTAGTTACGCTTGTACCAACCGGCGATGGCATGGCGAAGCTTGGTAATCCCGCGCGAGGCGGAATATCGATGGTTCTTTCCCTTCCGCGCGGCTTCGATCATTTTCTCGACAATGTGGGCGGGAGTCGGTTGGTCGGGATTTCCCATCCCGAAATCAATAATGTCCTCCCCACGACGGCGTGCCTCGAGCTTCAGGCTTTGCACCTGAGCGAAGACATACGGCGGGAGTCGCTTCAATCGGTAAAAGTGATCAGCCAGTCCCATGGTAATGTCGTCGTTCCCACTGTGAAACGACGCGCCTGAAAACGGAAAGCTGCCTTGCCCGTCGAATGAGCGGCTATTTTAATTGCGCCGGGGCAGGCGAGTCAAATTACCCCGTGATTCTGTGGGGTTCGGCGGAGCGATCGGTTTTGCCTCCTTCCGCTATCATCCAGCCGGCTACGGGTCGACTATTCTTGCTCCGTTCGACAGATATCTGTTACAAGAGACTCAACCTTTTCCCATCGTCAAACTTCACTCTCCTCCCCATCATCGGAGGTGACGTGCCCAGGCTCGGCGTGAACATCGACCATGTTGCGACCCTGCGCCAAGCTCGGGGCGGAACCGACCCGGACACGATCGCCGCAGCCGTGTTGGTGGAGTTGGCCGGTGCCGACGGGATCGTCGTGCATCTTAGGGAAGATCGTCGGCACATCCAAGACCGCGATCTCCAACTGCTTCGAGACATCATTCACACGAAGCTGGATATGGAAATGGCCGCCGATGATGCCATGGCGAAGGTCGCACTGACGGTCAAGCCCGATATGGTCACGCTCGTTCCGGAACGGCGCCAGGAACTCACGACGGAAGGCGGTTTGGATGCAGCGGGACACAAAGACCGGATTCAACAGGTCGTGGCGCTTCTCCATAGCGGCGGCATCCCCGTGAGTCTTTTCATCGAGCCGGACCTTGCCCAGGTCAAGGCGGCCCACAAGATCTCGGCTGATTTCGTCGAACTCCATACGGGCCGCTATGCCAACGCCAAGCGAGCCAAGGAAGCGGACGCGGAAGTGGAGGCCATCACGCAGGCAGCGAGACTGGCCTACAAGCTCGGGCTGGGCGTCAATGCCGGGCACGGCTTGAATTACCAGAACGTAAAGCGGTTGACGCACGTGCCGGAAATCGTGGAATACAACATCGGGCACAGCATCATCGCCCGAGCGGTGCTGGTGGGACTTGATCAAGCGGTCAGGGAAATGAAGGCGCTGCTGGGCTGAGTGGAACGCCGGCCCGTTCATCCTCTCCTCATTCGGTGACTCATTTCACGGTGTTCATGGGCACACCGAACTCCACCGTCAAAATCGTTACCGCCGCGCAAATGCACGCGCTCGATCGCCGGACGGTCACCGAGGCGCGGATTCCCGGAACGGTCCTGATGGAACGAGCCGGTGAGGCCGTCGTCAAGGCGCTGGAACAACGATTCGGTCCGTTGAAAGGCAAAACGGTCACGGTTCTCTGCGGCAAGGGAAACAACGGCGGTGACGGGTTCGTGGTAGCTCGGCTCGTACACCGCAAGCGAGCCAAAGTCCGTGTGTTGCTCCTACCCGCGGTGTCGGATCTCAGCCGTGATGCCGCCGTTATGTACCGTCGATTGATCCGTGCGGCTGGCAAGTCAGTGATCGCATGGTTCAAGTCAGACGATTCTATTCGCGCCATACTCGCCTCAAGCGATCTGGTGATCGATGCATTGCTGGGGACCGGCTTGACATCCCAGGTTGCCGGTCACTATCGAGCGGCCATCGACCTGATGAACCAAAGCGGCCGTCCTATTGTGGCCGTGGATATTCCATCCGGTATTCAGGCTGACAGCGGGAGTCCACTGGGAGCGGCTGTGCGCGCGTCCGCGACCGTCACGTTCGGGTTGCCAAAGCTAGGCTTGTACCAAGGGGCGGGAATCGATCATGCCGGAAAGGTCTACCTCGCCGATATCGGCATCCCTTCGACGTATGTCGATGCAATCGAGAGCCAAACTCTCCTGCTCACCAACGAGACGGTGCGACAGGTCCTGCCTGCGCGCCGTCTGTCGGCTCACAAAGGTATATTCGGCCATGCCGGTATTATCGCCGGATCAGTCGGAAAGACCGGCGCCGCAGCGCTCGCGGCCCAAGCGGCGCTTCGCATGGGAGCCGGCCTGGTGACGGTTGCCATACCAAATAGCGTCAATGACGTCCTGGAAGCCAAGCTGCTTGAAGTCATGACGCTCCCGCTTCCCGAAACGAAGGCACGGACTCTCGCCCGTTCGAGCCTCCACCGCATTCTCCCGTTCATCCATGCCAGAACAGCAGTAGCGATCGGTCCGGGGCTTTCAACGCATCCCGAGACAGTGGAGCTGGTCCAGTCGCTCATGAAACACCTGGATCGACCGTCGGTTCTCGACGCTGACGCACTCAACGCCATCGCCGGCCGCGCCTCACTCTTGACCGAATGCAAGACACCTCCTGTGCTCACCCCTCACCCGGGCGAGATGGCGCGGCTCGAAGTCGGTGCCACCGCCCAATCGGTGAACGCCGACCGGATCGGAATTGCCAGACGATTCGCTCGCGAGCGAGGGGTCTTTCTGGTGTTGAAGGGGGCCCGAACCGTGATCGCCCGGCCCGACGCTCTTGTGGCCATCTGTCCCACCGGTAACCCGGGCATGGCGACAGCCGGAACCGGAGACGTCTTGACCGGCATGCTCGTGGGATTGCTGGCACAGGGAGTGCCGGCCTGGGATGCCGCTTGTGCCGCCGCCTATGTTCACGGTGCGGCCGGTGACCTCGCTGCTCAGAAACTCGGAGCGGTCGGCATGATTGCCCGTGATCTAATCGCCCACATTCCCTATGCCATCCAGACCATCAACCACTAAACCCTACCGCCGCAGTGGACCGGCTGGAAATCGGAGGCGTCCAGGGATAAATCCGCTCAATCGGCTTTGGAAGCTGACCTCTTCGTCGGTCCAAGACACCGACCGGCTCGGCCGTGCCATCGGTCGAGGGTTACGCGGAGGCGAGACGATTGCCCTTGTGGGCGCCTTAGGAGCGGGCAAGACCGCGCTCGTTCGAGGTATGGCGAAGGGCTTAGGAGCGGCCCCCGCGTCCGTGAGCAGTCCTACCTTCGTTCTGATTCACGAATATCAGGGCAGGCTTCCTCTCACCCACGTAGATTTGTACCGCATCGGTTCCGTGGGCGAACTGGAATCGACGGGACTCGCCGACTATCTGTCCGGCCGTAACGTGACGGTGATCGAATGGGCCGACAAGGGCCGGTCCTGGCTCCCGGACGATCTCCTTGAAATTGAGTTGCGCCATCTGGCGGTTGAGAGTAGAACGATTCGAGTCACGGCCGGCGGACCGGTCTCATCCGCCCTCTTATCACGGACCCACATCGAATTTCATCGCGAGTCGGCGTTCAGTCGGCCGAGGCAGCAGAACTCGCACAAGGCATCGCGCGCATGATTCGAGTCATCTTGGTCGGCATCCTGCTCCTCTTGTGCCTCGCGTTCTTTCTTCAAAACCAGGAACAGGAAGTGACACTGCGTTATTTTTTTGGCCTGTTCGAGGCGTCGACGCCCATTTACAAACCGATCCTCGCCGGGTTCGCTATCGGGCTCCTGGTGGCGGGCATCCTCTTGTTTCCTCCCTGGGTGAGAGGCCGCATCGAGCTGCGACGAAAAACCAAAGCGCTGCAGGAAGCCGAAGTCGACCTCGAACGCCTCCGGCACTCGCTCGAAAGGTTTACCGGAAAAACATTTCCCCCTCCGTTGAGCGATCCCGTTCTTCGAGACCGATCAGATGAATGACGCAGAAGCCACGCCGCTGATGCGGCAATATCGAGAGATCAAGCAGGGCTATCCGGGGGCCATTCTCTTGTTTCGCGTCGGTGACTTTTACGAAATGTTCGATCAGGACGCGCGGGAGGCCTCCGTGCTGCTCAGTATTGCCCTCACCTCGCGCGATAAAGCCAGCCCAGAGCCGGTTCCACTGTGCGGAGTGCCCTACCATGCAGCCAAGGGGTACATTGCGAAACTGCTGAAGGCGGGCCGCACGGTCGCCATGTGCGAACAGGTGGAAGATCCCAAACTGGCAAAGGGCCTGATCCGGCGCGAAGTGGTTCGCCTATTTACGCCCGGCACATTGGTCGATATGGAATTTCTCTCTCCGGAGGAACCGAACTTCTTGGCCGCAGTCTCTCCATCTTCAGATCGGAGGGGAGTTCAGAAGGACGAATCGGTGATCGGTCTGGCTTGCCTCGATGTCTCGACGGGTGAATTCTGGATCACGGAGTTTCAAGGATCCGATGCCGATGCCCAGCTGATCGATGAGCTGGCGAAGCTGGAACCGAAAGAAGTGCTCTACCCCGATCAGGAGACGAGGATAGGGTCTTTATTGGTGCAGCTCGGTGGAACCATGTTGTGTGGTCGGCCTCGGGCCGCCTTCGACCAGGAAGAAGCCACGACTCTCTTGGAAACGCATTTCGGCGTGCAGTCGCTCGACGGATTCGGCTGTCACGGTCTCACCGTCGGGCTTGGCGCGGCCGGAGCAGTATGGCGCTATTTCCGGGAGACGCAACCGACAGCCTCACTCAGCCACGTCCGACGTATGCAGCGACGCTGGAGCAGCGAGGCTATGCACCTCGACGGCGCCACGATTCGCAACCTCGAACTGGTGCGCTCACTGGGAGCCGGAGAAGGCCGTCAAGGGAGCACGCTGCTTTCAGTCCTGGACCGCACGTCTACGGCGATGGGCAGCCGTCTCTTGCGAGGTTGGCTGGTGCGCCCGCTGCTGGATCGCCCGGCCATTCAAGCGCGGCTCGATGCCGTGGCGGAACTAAAAGATTCTCTCGCGCAGCGCGTGGCGTTGCGGACAATCTTGCGGTCGGTCCAGGATTTGGCCCGCCTCAGCAGTCGGATGGCGCTCGGTCTGGCTGGTCCACGAGAATGTCTCGCATTGAAACAGTCTTTGAGTGCTCTCCCGGAGTTACGCGTCCAACTTGAGCCGTTCCGGGCTTCCTTGCTCGCCGCTCTGTACCAGAGCTGGGACGATTGCCGAGACGCGCATGACGCCATCGAGCAGGCCATTCACCCCGAGGCACCGATGTCAGCTCGAGACGGCAACCTGATCCGGGAAGGCTACGACGCCGGCGTCGATGAGCTTCGCAAGACCAGGAGCGAAGGCAAGGGCTGGATCGCATCAATGGAAGCCGCGGAACGCGAGCGGACGGGCATCGACTCGTTGAAGGTCCGCTACAACCAGGTCTTCGGGTATTACATCGAGATCACCAAGGCTAACCTTTCGAAAGTGCCGGCCGGATACATGCGCAAGCAGACACTGGTGAACGCCGAACGGTTCATGACTGCAGAATTGAAAGACCTGGAAGAACGGGTCATCGGATCGGAAGCGAAGTTACAAGCGCGGGAAGAAGAACTCTTCGGAAAGCTCCGCGAGCGGATCGCAAAGGACGTCCCCCGGCTTCAATCGATGGCGCAATCATTGGCCTTGCTCGACGTGCTCGCCGGATTGGCGGAAACCGCGGCGCTTCATCGCTATGTTCAGCCGACCATCAACGAATCCGGGACGATCACTATCCTCGAAGGCCGCCACCCCGTGGTCGAGCGGTTGAGTGCTGATCTGAGCTTCGTCCCGAACGATACGGTTCTCGACGGCGACAGGAACCGCTTGGTGATTCTTACGGGCCCCAACATGGCGGGGAAGAGCACTTACCTCCGTCAAGTCGCCCTGATCGTCCTTCTCGCACAAATTGGGAGCTTCGTACCGGCCACGGAAGCTCACATCGGCCTGGTCGATCGCATTTTCACCCGCGTCGGCGCCTCCGATAACCTGACGGCCGGATACAGCACCTTCATGATGGAGATGATCGAAAGCGCACACATCTTGAACTGCGCGACTAAGAACAGTCTGATCCTCCTTGATGAAATTGGCCGGGGTACCAGCACCTACGATGGTTTGAGCATCGCCTGGGCGATTGCGGAGTATATCCATGACGACCGCCATCTCGGGGCAAGGACGCTGTTCGCCACCCACTACCACGAGATGACGCAGTTGGAATCGCTGCGAGAGGGAATCAGGAATTACCGGGTGGCGGTGCAGGAGCGAGACGGCGACGTGGTTTTTCTCCGTAAAATCGTACCGGGAGGCGCGGACAGAAGCTATGGGATTCATGTGGCGAAGCTCGCGGGTCTTCCCGGGTCGGTGATCGATCGCGCGCAGGAAGTGTTGATGCAGTTGGAGCAGCCGGACGCCGCTGGCCAGTCCTCACCTACTCCTCGCGAGAACGACCATTCACGCGCTTCTCTTCCCCAGCCCCATCCTCTTATCGATGAGGTCAGACAAATCGACCTCTTCTCTCTGACGCCGCTCGATGCGCTCAATCGCTTGGCGGAACTCCAGAAGCGCGCAACCAGTTCACAATAAAATTGGACAAATAAAAAGGCGGCAGCCCCTGGAGGAGCCACCGCCTTTCTGGTCACTGATCGTGAACTACGCTACTTGCCTTGGTTATATTTGGCTGTCCAAGGAATCAAGCCAGCGGCCGTCTTGCCACCTGGCAACATTACATCGTACTGCATAGGTACGGTACCTTCCCCCTTGGGAGAGGTATTCAGCCCCTGCTTGGCTGCGGCGCAACCAGCCTCTGCTTCGTTCTTCCCTGCACAGTCCTTCAAGCGAAGGGCGGAGATGCTGAGCGTCTTGCCGGGTGCGCCAGCAATTTCCGGAAGCTTCTTGACTGAGGAAATCACGCGGTGGTTTTGTTCGGTTTCCGTCGCCGTAAATTCGATCAGGTCGGTCGTGCTGCCGGGAGGCACTTCTTTGGCTGCAGCCGGTCCTGCATGGGGGCGTCCCATCTTTTTCAGTTCTTCCCAGGCACCCTTGTCCGCATAGAATTTGAGGTTCTTACCCGGGTGGATCTTCTGCCAGAACAACCCGCTCTCGGCGTTGCCGCCGAATACAGCGATGTTGATCCAGACCGCCTCATCATAGGGGTCAAGCACGATCACCCGACCTTGGAGTGTCGTCGGCTTGCTCATATCACCCCACTCAAAACGCTCCTGGAAGGATTCGATGGCCAAGGCGGCAGAGGCCAACGAAACCACCAATGCCACTGCAGCCATCATGGCCCAGCCTTTCATATGAAACTTCATAATCGCGTCCTCCTTCAACAACATAGAATGATATCTTGTTCGAGGTCGATTACTTGATGACCTTAAAGCCTGTGATCGTCCGACCATCCAAACTCACCTCCATCGCCACGAGTTCCTGTGAGGCCTTGATGATCTGGTCCATGAGCGCCTTATCCTTGACCGCCAGCCGCACAGTCGTTGCGGCATGGTACCAGCCGGCATACGGATTATTTTTGTCTGTACCACCGACGAATCCCCACGCGCAACATACGAACAGCGGATCCGGCGGCTTCACGTCGAGATCCGTCGACGAGCGACCGGCCGGCGTACCGGATGCGGGTTCACCGGTATTCCAATATTGAATCCCGAACAGGAGCTCACCGTCTGGATTGTCGGCCCATTGCGACCACACCCGACCCTTGAGGGTCTTGGTCACTTCACCCTTCAACGGCTTTCCTCCGACAACTTGGTCGGCCGGGCCCGATGCGGCTGGCGCATCTGCGGCGGCGGCAAACTCAGCCGTCAGCAAGCCGAGCACAGAACATACTGCAACTGCGGCTAGAAGTACGACCCTTTTCATACCCAATCCCTCCTTCATAAAAATTACAGCCACAAGACTGATGAACGCGCGAGTTAAAGTACGATGAAAAAGAAAAACGGTTTGAACCCGGCATCACGAGAGCAGGTTTGACAGCCACCTCCTTTGCTCCCTCCCGTGTGGCGTGCCGTTTGAAAAGCAATCATAATGGAAAAACGGGGCCATCGTACTGAAAACAAAAAACGGAGTCAAGGAAATGTTTGGCCTGTGGATATCTTCCGATAAATATGAAACTTTTCTTATAAGACAATGGCTTGCGAATTTTATCAAATTATCATTTGGACACCGCTCAGAGGCTGGAGAAACTCTCTATTAGAAGTCTCTCATGTATAGCGAGCGAGGGCTCGAGAAGAAATAGGTCCAAGTCCTGTAATGGCCAGATGATCCAATGTGAATAATTGCTGCCCGACTTTATAAACCTGGCCCAGGGTGACACGGTCGATATGGTCAAGCATATCCTCGAGCGACGTGCGGGAACCATAGGTCAGTTCGTCCTTCGCGAGCTTGCTCATGCGGCTGTGTGAACTCTCCAGGCTAAGCATAAGGCTGCCCTTCATCTGATGCTTCGCTCGATCCAGTTCTTTTGGCTCGACCCCCTTGCTGCTGATGCGCCCGATCTCACGGCAGACGAGATCGACAACGCGAGCCACTTCCTTGGCTCTGGTTGCCGCATAGACGGTGATCGTACCGACATCCGAATAGCCTGACAGAAATGAGTAGATCGAATACACGAGGCCGCGCTTTTCCCGCACTTCCTGAAACAGGCGGGAACTCACGCTTCCCCCAAGGACGCTGTTGAGCGCATAGAGGGCATAGCGATCCTTGTGCCCCGCTGCAATGCCTTTCAATCCCAGACAGAGATGCACTTGTTCCAGCAGTTTCCGTTTCACCAGCACTCCGCCCTGCACTTGGGGGGGACGCCGCACCGACTCAGTCGTCGGCTTGGCCGGCCGCGACTTTTGAAAATACCGCATGACCAATCGATCCACCTGCGCCTGCTCGAAATTTCCCGCGATCGCAATGACGACCTGATTGGGATCGTAGTGCGCGTCGATATAGCCGATCAGATCCTGACGCCTGAGATGGCGAATAATGTCCTCGCGACCGAGAATCGATCGGCCTAGGGGATGACGGCCGAGAACCTGCCCGGTATGCAGCTCCTGCACGAGATCCTCAGGATCGTCCTGGACCATGCGGATCTCTTCCAGCACGACTTGTTTTTCTTTTTCGACTTCTTTGGGGTCGAAGCGTGAATGATGGAACAGATCGGAGAGCAGTTCGAGGGCTCGAGGTAGCTGTTGGTCCAAGACTTTCACATAGAAGGTGGTGGTTTCGCGCGTGGTGAACGCGTTCATCTCCCCCCCCAATCCGTCGATCTCCCGTGAGATCTCTGCAGCGGAACGAGTGCGCGTCCCTTTGAAAAACATGTGTTCGATGAAATGAGAATAGCCCGCTTGGGAAGGCCGCTCGTCCCGAGACCCGATGTTCACCCAAATACCGACGGTGACCGACTTGAGCGTCGGAATCCGTTCGGTGACGACCCGCACGCCGTTGTCTAGGACGAGCTTGCGGTACAAAATGGTTACCCGCTCGACTGGTCTTTCGTCCCGGCCCCCGTCGGAGCCGGCATCGTTTCCTTGCGGCTGAGGCGGATCTTGCCTTGACGATCCACCTCCAGCACTTTCACCAGAATCTGATCGCCTTCGGCAACCTCGTCGGACACGGACTTCACTCGGTGATGTGCGAGCTGCGAAATGTGCACGAGTCCGTCCGTCCCCGGGAGCACTTCGACGAATGCCCCGAAGTCCATGATCTTTCGCACAGTGCCCAGATACGTCTTCCCCACTTCCACCTCTTCGACGATCCGGTTGACCATCTCCTTTGCCTTTTCCAATGAGGCTTCGTCCACCGAGGCGATGGTGACCACGCCCGTATCCTCGATGTTGATCTTGACGCCGCAATCCGCCTGAATCCCGCGAATCGTTTTCCCGCCCGGGCCGATGACTTCGCGAATCTTGTCCTGTTTCACCTTCATGGTGAAGATCCGCGGCGCAAAGGCCGACATTTTCGTCCTCGGCATTTCCAGCGCCTTTTGCATGCGACTCAAGATGTGCAGCCGGCCGGCCTTGGCCTGCTCCAACGCCTGGTGCATGAGAGCCGGAGTAATCCCTCCGATCTTGATATCCATCTGCAGTGCGGTCACACCCTGCTTGGTGCCGCAGACTTTGAAGTCCATGTCCCCGAGGTGATCCTCGAGGCCGAGAATATCCGAGAGGATCATGACCCGATCACCTTCTTTGATCAGACCCATCGCAATCCCGGCCACCGGCTCCTTGATCGGCACACCGGCGTCCATCATGCCGAGCGTGCCGCCGCAGACTGTCGCCATCGACGAGGAGCCGTTTGACTCGAGAATATCGGACACGATACGCAACGTGTAGGGAAACACGTCCTTGCTGGGGATTACCGGCCTGAGGGCGCGCTCGGCAAGGGCTCCATGGCCGACCTCACGACGGCCGGGCGACCGCAACGGCCGCGCTTCGCCTACACTGAACGGCGGGAAATTGTAATGAAGCATGAATGTTCTGGTGTATTCGCCTTCCAGAGCGTCGATCCGTTGTTCGTCGTCCGTCGTACCGAGCGTAATGACTGCCAAACTCTGTGTTTCGCCTCTGGTAAAGAGCGCCGATCCGTGCGTTCGCGGCAGCACGCCGACTTCGCAGGTAATGGGGCGGATGTCCGCAGGCCCGCGTCCATCTGCCCGCGATCCTTTTTCGAGGATCATGTTTCGGACCTCGGTGTATTCCAGTCCATGGAAGATGATATTGACGTGCCGCTCACGATTGGGATCGTCGAGACTCTTCAGTTTCTCGACCGCCTCTTTGAGGATCAGATCCAAACGCTCCTGCCGCGCCGTTTTGTTGGGGATCATAATGGCATCTCGGATGCCTTGCGCGACAAGCGACTTGACTTGAGCCGTGAGGGCCGGACTGATCTCTTCCGTCACAACCGGCCGTTTGGGTTTCCCGGCCTTGTCGCGCAGTTCGTTGATCTTCGCCACGATCTTCTTGATCTCGGCATGGGCCAATTCGATCGCCGCCAACATCGTCGATTCCGGCAATTCGTTGGCTCCCGCCTCCACCATCATGACGGCGTCGGCCGTTCCGGCGACCACGAGGTCCAGCTCGCTGCTCTTGAGCGTCTCTAAATCGGGATTCACGACGAACTGGCCGCTAACTCGGCCGATCTTGACGCCGGCGATAGGGCCGAGGAATGGAATGTTCGATACCGCCAAGGCGGCCGACGCGGCGGTGATGCCGATGACGTCCGACGATCCTGTTTTATCGGACGAAAGCACCGAAGCGATGACTTGCGTCTCGAAATAGTAGCCATCGGGGAAAAGCGGGCGGAGAGGCCGATCGATCAAGCGGCTGGTGAGCACTTCCTTTTCGGACGGGCGGCCTTCCCGCTTGAAGTAGCCGCCGGGAATCTTGCCTGCTGCGTACGCCTTTTCTTGGTAATCGACGGTAAGGGGAAGAAAATCGACGCCGGGCCTGGCATTTTGCGAGGCGACGGCCGTGGACAAGACCACCGTGTCTCCGTAGGATGCCCAAATCGATCCGTCCGCCTGCTTGGCGACGCGGCCTGTCTCCAGCCGCAACGTCCGTCCGGCGATCTCAAGTTCAACTGAATGTGTCATCTATGGTCTCCTCTGGTTGTGCCCCACAGATGTCCACAGAGATAGGCTCCGAACATTGCGCGTTCGGAGCGCATCTCAGTGTTCACCTGTGCGACGGTTCTGCACGCAGCCGTGATCCATGCAGCCACGTGAACGGTCCCTACTTTCTAATGCCCAAACGGTCGATTACCGCGCGGTAGCGCGCATCGCTGACATCACGGAGATAATCCAACAACCGCCGACGACGGCCGACCAGCTGCAAGAGACCACGCCGCGAATGGTGGTCTTTCTTATGAAGCTTGAAATGCTCCGTTAAATACGTGATGCGATTGGTCAGCACGGCGATCTGAATCTCCGGTGAACCGGAATCATGGTCATGCTGCCGGTACTGTTTGATTAACTCGGTCTTGGCTTCTTTCAATAACGCCATGGGCGATGCTCCTCTTTTTGAACGGAATCCATTATTCCTGACTGGTTAATACCTTTTCGATGGCAAGCCTGGCTCCCGGCTCTTTCGGGTATGTCCCAATTGCCAGCAAGCGCCCCGTCGCATCATGGATGCGAACCGGCATGCCGGACTTTCCCATCCGATCGTCTCCACGTTCCGTCCAGCGAACTGACGACAGCGGAACCGACGCACCATGCCTCACACGATCGGCCGTCGGCTGATCGACCGTCACCGCGGGAAGCTGCTGCAACGCCCGATCAAGCGGGATGACGTCCTCTTCAAGACGCCCGATGGCCTGGCGCATTGCGATTTCGTCGACGGTTCGAGACTGATCGAGGCTGAGCGGCCCGACGCGGCAACGCTCCAACGTCAACAGATGCCCGCCGACCCCCAACACGTTTCCAATGTCGGCGCACAACGTTCGCACATAGGTGCCCTTCGAGCAGGCTATTCGGAGCGTCACGTCTCGTCCATCAATCGCCGTCACATCCAGTTCCTGAATGACAACCGTCCTCGCTTGCCGCGTAACCGTCTTGCCTGCCCGTGCCGACTTATACAGCGGCACCCCGCCGACTTTGACCGCCGAGTACATCGGCGGCACCTGCTCGACCGTCCCGCGAAACCGTGCGACGGCTTCGTGAATCGCTCCCGCAGTGACCCCTTCGGTCGGCTGTCGAGCCAAGACCTTCCCCGTAGCATCCTGCGTGTCGGCCGTCTCGCCGAGGCGAAGCACGGCGCGATACTCCTTGTCCCATTCGACCAGGTACTGCACAATCCGAGTGCCCTTCCCGATCAGCACGGGCAGCACGCCCGTTGCGGCCGGATCCAACGTCCCCGCGTGACCGACTTTGATCCCTCCCAGGATATGACGGATCTTCGCGACCACGTCGTGCGACGTCCAGCCGGCTTCCTTTCTGATCGTCAGGACGCCGTCCATCGCACTGGCTATCTGCTCCATTCCTATCATCGTCCCCGCTACGGACTGGTCTTCTCCGAAGACGAATCGCTCTCATGGTCCGGATGACTATGCAATTCATCCAACAGACGCAAGACACGATCACCGCGCGGCCCGCTCAGATCCTTTATAAACGCCACCTCAGGCAGATAGCGGAGAGTCAGCCGGCGTCCTAACTCACTTCGCACAAAGCCGCTGGCCTTGGCCAGAGCGGCAAACACGTCTTTCGTTTCGTCGTCCGATCCCAACGCCGTCACGAATATGCGCGCACTGCGCAAATCGTTCGTCAGTTCCACGTCGGTCACCGTCACCGACCGCACCCGCGGATCCTTGATCTTCCGCATGAGGATATCGGCCACTTCCATGCGGATCAGGTCGGCGACGCGGTCGGCCCGGCTGTACCCCGTTTTGGCCATCGTCGCATTCCTCTCGCCGGCCTGCCGATCCCAGGAGTTCGTCGCACGCTACAACAGTTCGATACGCGACTGCACGATCTCAACCGCCGGATGACTGCGGATCAGGTTCAGCGCCTGGTCCATCACCTGGGTGAGGTACCGCCCTTCATTGGCCACGCAGGCAAGGCCGAGCACCGCCTTTTGCCACAGATCCAGTCCTTCGACTTCCGCCACGGAAAGGTTGAACTTTTGCTGCAATCGATCTTTCAGGCTCAGCAAGACCCGACGCTTGTCCTTCAACGACCGGCTGTCCGACAGAAACAATTCGACCGTGCAGAGCCCGACGATGATGCTCACAGCTTTGCGGCGATTTTGTCGATGGCATAGGCCTCGATGATGTCGCCGGTCTTGACGTCGTTAAAATTTTCAACGCCGATCCCGCATTCATAGCCCTGCTGCACCTCGCGGACGTCATCCTTGAATCGCCTAAGCGATCCCAACTTGCCTACATACACCACGACGTTGTCACGAATCACGCGAACACCGGCGCTCGCTCGCGAAATCGTTCCATCGACGACGTAGGACCCGGCGATCGTGCCCGCCTTCGAAACGGTGAACACCTGGCGTACTTCCGCCCGTCCTAACACCCGCTCTTTGAGCGTCGGCTCGAGCAGGCCCTCCATGGCCGCCTTGATGTCGTTCAACGCCTCGTAAATAATCGTGTAGAGTCGGATATCCACCCCTTCCTTCTCCGCCAAGGTGGAGGCCTTCGTTTCCGGACGGATGTTAAACCCGATGATGATCGCGTTGGAGGCGGCCGCCAGCAGCACATCCGATTCGGTAATGCCGCCGACGCCGTTATGGATCACACGCAATTTCACGAGTTCGGTCGGCAGCTTTTCGATCGCCGCCGCCAACGCTTCGGACGACCCTTGGACATCGGCTTTGATGACCAACGACAACTCTTTGACCGATCCTTCCTGGATTTTGGCGAACAGATCGTCGAGCGAGACCTTTCCCGATCCGGCCAGTTCGGCGGCTCGTTGCTTGCGCGCCCGGTCTTCGGCGATCTCTCGCGCGACGCGTTCATCCTTGACCGCTTGAAACACATCGCCCGCGGACGGCACTCCCGGCAAGCCGATGACTTCGACCGGGATCGACGGGCCGGCCTCCTGCACCTTGGCGCCGGTATGATTGATCAGCGCACGAACTTTACCGCTGAACGATCCGACGACAAATATGTCCCCGGCGTGCAACGTCCCATTCTGCACGAGGACGGTCGCCACTGGACCGCGTCCGCGCTCAAGCTTGGCTTCAACAACCGCCCCTTTCGCCAACTGATGGGGATCGGCCTTCAGTTCTAACACTTCGGCTTGGAGAAGAATCATTTCCAGCAACTGCTCCAGGCCGGTTTTTTGTTTAGCCGACACTTCGACCATGATGGTATCGCCGCCCCAAGCTTCCGAAATAAGTCCGTGTTCGGAGAGGGCGTTTCTGACCCGGTCAGGATTGGCACTGGGTTTGTCGATCTTGTTGATCGCCACAATGAGGGGAACCCCGGCCGCCTTGGCATGGTGAATGGCTTCGACCGTCTGCGGCATGACGCCGTCGTCGGCGGCCACCACGAGAATGACGATGTCGGTCACCTTCGCGCCGCGGGCACGCATGGCGGTGAACGCTTCGTGGCCCGGCGTATCAAGAAAAGTGACTTGCTTCCCGTGCACGGTCACGGTATAGGCGCCGATGTGCTGGGTGATCCCTCCGGCCTCCCCTTCCGCCACCTTCGTCTCACGTATGGCATCCAACAACGACGTCTTGCCATGATCCACATGGCCCATGATTGTCACGACCGGAGGTCTTGGCTCAGGACGGGCCTCGCCTTCAGTTTGTACGATGTCGTCCAACAATTGTTCCCCGACCTTTTCAATCGACACATCCACTTTGATTCCGCTTTCTTCTGCAATCATCATTGCAACTTCGGTATTCATTGGTTGATTGAATGTGAGCATCTGCCCCATGTCCATCAACTTCCTAACGATGTCCGCGGGACGCTGCCCGATCCGCTCGGCGAATTCCTTCACCGTCGTCCCGGGTGTCAGCTTGACGCTCTTCTTGCGCGGCTTGGTGATTTCTCCCGGCGTGCTGTGATGCACATGTTTGGCACGATCGTCCCGGCGCTGAATGGGAATCGCCCGGAGATCTTGCCATCGCGCGGCGTCTTCGCGCACTCGCGCATCGTCCTCTTCCCGCGGGCGTCCCGGTTTACGAACTTTCTTGAGCTTGTCTTTCAGCCCTTCCGTCTGCAGCTCATCGAGAGCTTTCTTCCTGCCGAGTATCGTGTCGCCACCCGGTGCCAGGGGGGGCTTGGCGGCCGCGGCCTGACCGGCTGCCGACGCCGGCTGCGACTGAAGTCCGCTCGGGGAAAACACCTCGTGATGTGCGGCAGCTGGGCCGTCGGCGTGAGCCGACGGGGGGACAGTGCTGTGGACGGTCGCCGTCTCCGAGGAAAAGGCTGGCGATTCGGCTCCCAGCGGAGCCAGCGGTTCGTCGGTGGACGTTTCCTCGGCTTTTTTTCGCTTGATAAGAATTCGGCGCTTGTCCGGCTTGGCCGTTTCTTCTACCGATGGAACTGCGGCCGCCTTGGCGCCCGTCGGGTGATGATCGGTTTCACGGTGCCGATCGCCCCGTCCGGCCTCGCTCTCTTTTGTCGCGGTCTTCGGAGAGGTCTTCTGTTTGGACCCGAGCTTCTCTAACGCCTTGTGCACCGCGTCGTCTTCCAACGCGCTGCTGTGGGATGCGACTGTAATGCCCAATCGCTTGAGTTCCGGGATGAGGTCACGGTTTTCCATCCCGAGCTGTTTGGCCAATTCATAGACACGCATGACGGTTCATGACCCGCTTGATCGGATCGTCCCTATCCTTCCGCCTCTACTTGCGCCTTCTCTTGCTGCCGGGCTTCTTCCTGCTGGCGCTGCGCCTCGGCTTCTTCAGCCAGCGCCGCTTTGATTTCTTTATCCCGCTCCGCCTTTTCCTTTTCGTATTCCGTGGCGCTGATGATGTCGATCTTCCAGCCGGTGAGCCGAGCGGCAAGCCGGACGTTCTGTCCATTCTTGCCGATGGCCAATGACAACTGCGAATCGGCCACCACGACAAGCGCCGACTTCTTTTCTTCGTCCACCCCGACCTTTTCGATGGTGGCCGGATTCAACGCTTCGGCGATGAAGACCCGCGGATCAGACGTCCACGTGATAATGTCGATTTTTTCACCGCGCAATTCCCGCACCACCGCTTGGACCCGCGAGCCCTTGATGCCGACACAGGCGCCCACTGGATCGACCGCCTTCTCGCGCGACGAGACGGCAATCTTGGTGCGATCGCCCGGCTCGCGCACTACCGCCTTGATCTCGACGATTTTTTCCATGACTTCCGGTACTTCCAATTCAAACAACTTCGAAACGAATTGCGGATGGCTGCGGGTCAGGATCACCTGCACATCCTTCGGGGTCCGCCGAACCTCCAGCAGCATCGCCTTCACGCGGTCGCCGCGACGGTACGTTTCGCGGGGGATCTGCTCCTGGATGGGCAGAATCGCCTCGGTCTTGCCGAGGTCGACCAGATAATTCCGGCGTTCCATTCCCAAGATGATGCCGTTGACCAGATCGCCCTGCCTGGTGGAGTATTCTTTCTGCACCGCTTCCCATTCCGCTTCGCGCACTTTCTGGAAGATGACCTGTTTCGCGGTTTGTGCGGCAATGCGGCCGAGCTCGTCCATCTCGATCAATGAGCCGATTTCGTCTCCAACTTCTGCTTCACTGTCGTACTGCCGGGCTTCCTTCAACGAGATTTCGGCCTTAGGGTTGGTGACCGCATCGACGATGATCTTTTTCGAGACGACGGAGATTTCACCGGTCTTCGAGTCGATCTCGACCTGGATGTTCTCGGCCTGCCCGAAGCGCTTTTTCGCCGCCGTCTGTAAGGCGGCTTCGATGGCGCCGATCACCTTGGTCTTGTCGATCCCTTTCTGCCGTCCGATTTCGTCGATGACTGAAATGAGCTCTCGATTCATGGTTCACTCTCCTACTGTGTCCGCCGAAGCCTACAATGTCACCACGAGCTTGGCCTCGGCAATCGATCCAAGTTCCACTTCCATCGTTCGCTCGAACGCCGCATCCTGCACGGCCATTGTCACCTTATGCTCGGTCACGTCCGTCAATGTTCCCACCAGACGCCACTGTCCGGCAAGAGGCTCCCGGAGCTTGACGCTGACCCGTTTCCCGACCGCCCGATGATAATCCTGAATCCGTTTGAAGGGTCGATCCAAACCCGGCGAGGACACTTCAAGCGTATAGGCATGGGGAAACGGATCGACGACATCCAACGCAGGACCGAGGGCGACATGTGCCCGTTCACAGTCGTTCAGTGTGACGCCGCCTGGTTTGTCGATGAATACCCGGATCACGGAGCGCGGCCCTTGGCCGACGCATAGGACATCCACCAGTTCCAGCCCAAATGTCCAGAGGATGGGAGAAATCGCCTCACTGATGCGGTCGACGACCGGTCGGGACTCTTTCACCGACGCTCCTGGCCCCGTTTCGCTGGCTGGTCCCTTCACGAAAGCAAATAAAAAAGTGGGCCTGAGCCCACTTTCTGCGGCAGCACCATAACATGTCATCCCAGTCAAAGCAAGGGTGCGGGCGAGCCGGTGCGCATTCTCAATCTCCGGGACAGTTGCATTGTGACAGGACCCGGTTGCCCGGTGCCGATGGTCTTTCCATCGATCTTGACGACCCCTAAAACCTCGACCGTTGTACCGGCTAAAAACACCTCGTCCGCACCGTATAATTCAGCCCGCGCGGGATACCGCTCCTCGATTGGCACACCGGCCCCACGGGCGAGCTGGAGCACAACCGCTCTCGTCACCCCTGAAAGAATACGCGGCCCTTCCGGGGCTGTAATCAGCGATCCATTCCGCACTAGGATGACATTGCTTGCTGCTCCCTCAGTCACCTGGTCGTCTTTCACCAGGATAGTTTCAAACGTCCCTGCTTTCTGGCCCCGCTGACGCGCCAGCACGTTGGCCAAAAGATTGAGGCTCTTGATATCGCATCGTCCCCAGCGAATGTCTTCAGCCGTCATGACCTCCACTCCAGTCTGTCGTACCGCCTCACTCAGGGGATGGTATTCCCGAACCGTCATCACGGTGGTAGGGACAAGATTGGCGGCGTACGTATGGTCGCGCGGAGCGACGCCTCTGGTTACTTGGAGGTAAATCTTGGCCTCTTTATACGCCGCTCGGCTGATCCCTTCTTCGATGAGTTGTCGCCATCGGGCCGGGGGATAGGGTTGGTTCAACTCAAGCGACTGCGCGCTCCGATCGAGCCTTCCGAGGTGGGCATCGACTTCAAACGGTCGACCTCCATAGGTGCGCAGCACTTCGTAGATGCCATCACCAAACTGAAACCCGCGGTCCTCGATCGACACGACCGCATCGGCGAGCGGCAGGAACCGCCCATTCACGAAGGCTACGTCCGGCACGTCACTCGCTCCGCCCTGCCGAAGAACCGGACACCGTCACTTCAAACACGCGCCGATCTTCAGCGGTGAATTTCCAACCCATCCGTTTTTCAAATACGATCCGGTAACTGCCGGGCTTGACCGGCTGGAACTTGAATGTGCGGCGTCCATTGTCCACCGCGTTGTTGCCGGCAATTCGAAGGTAGTCGTCGTCGAGCAATGCCAGCGCGCTGGAGTCATAATTGGGAACCCACAGTTCACCCCTCGTCCGGTCCTCCCATAAATGAATCTGAATGGGTCGATCGAGCGTCGCCTCGATCGACTTGACACTGCCGGACGCGAAGGCGCCGTTGTCCCCTTGTCTGGCCGTCATTCGCGTTGTTGCTCCATCGATCGGACCGCTCGGCCGGAAGCGGTCACGTCCTCCGTCGAGGTCCGATTAAAATCTCTCCTTGTTCCACGCGCACCTCGTAGCTGCCGACGCAATAGCCGCCTCCGTCGGTCCCTTGCCCATTTCGGATGTCGAATGCCAGGTCATGCCAGGGACAAGAGACGACAAATCCTTTGACACGACCTTCGTTCAACGGTCCGCCTTCGTGAGGACACATGTTGTAGATGGCAAAGTACTGTCCCTCGACATTGAATACCGCGATCGCGCGGTTGTTGACCGTGACCAATTTGGATCGGCCCGGCGGGACGTCTTCGGCTCGACCGACCGATTGAAATCCTTCCATCGCCACTGACTCCTTCGATACCGAAACGGTAACCCGGACGTCTACATTTTGAGCGTGTATTTCAACTCATCCCCCGCGGCAATCCCTTGGCGTCGGATAAAGCCGGCCTCAGTCTGGATGACATAACGGACGGGCTCCGGCGGAGGCCCGTACCAAGGGCAGGGATCGTTTCGGCAAGGCGCGACGCGCTCCATCAGGAGTACGACATGATGACTCTCATCGATCCAAATGATATCGATGGGAAACCGATATTCCTTGGTGGTGATGCGATGAGGTCCAGTCGCCTCAAAGATATAAATCATTCCTCCGTTCGGGGGCAATGTTTCTTGGAAGGCCAGTCCAAACAGGAGCTTCTCCGGCGTGTCCGCCACCTCAGTTTCCAGTTCCGTGCCGTTGGGAAAAGTGACGATGATGGTTTTTGTCTCGTCCTTCTGTATCAAGAACGTCGAGATGCTCAGAAGCAAGATGGCGAACAACACGAGGGTCACGATCCGCTTCTTTTTTTGCTCTCGATTGCTTGGCTGTGCCGTCGTCACCATAGGTGCTTCACCACGATCAATCCAAGACGGTAACTGGGCCCAAAGGCCCATGATAACAGGACATGTAGGCCTTCTGTGCTGATGCCATTCTGTTGACTTGGAAAAGAGCGGCAGAATAGAATGACGCCAAGTTGCTGCGACACTATGTCGTGGCGTGGCAGGCTTGTCAATCGTGTTTGTGTCTAGCGTGTGAGAAGGAGGCAAGGGTCATGGCACTGCTGATTACCGACGAATGTATCTCCTGTGGAGCCTGCCTACCTGAATGTCCGAACGAGGCGATTTTTGAGACTCGCAGCGATGCGGAAACGAAGGGAAACCATGTGGGTGACGGCCAAGGAGTCGGCGACAATATTTACGTGATCACTCACGATCGCTGCACCGAGTGTGTCGGCCATTTCGACGAACCCCAGTGTGCTGCTGTCTGCCCTGTCGACAATTGCTGCATTTCCGACCCGGCTTACCCGGAAGCAACGGACGTCTTGCTTGAGAAGGCCAGGACATTGAATCCGGACAAAACCATCGATTCGGCGAAAGTCTGGAGCGGTGTGCGGAATTAGTCGGCTCCGTTTTTTGCACAAGGCTTCGCGGTCAATCCGCGAGGCCTTGTGGTTTGTACCTCGTCATTTTGCCATCCGTTCATAGACTTCTCTCTTCCCCGGCAGTAGAATCGCCTGAAGATTTGTGCACTGCCAATCTTCTCGTGAGGGGCTGGCTTTCCCACGAATGTCCTGGAGGTAAACATGGGGCATCGATGGATGATCGTGGCCATACTGCACGGGCTGCTCGCCTTGCCCATCTGTTCAGGAGCAAGCATCGGAGATATAGGAACCATCATTGAAACGTTTGTCGTCCACCGGTTCCCGGATGCGACCGGCCATTACTGGGTGATCAATCAAACCCAATGGGATGGGGACGAAATGATTGTGGATGTCCACACCATCGTAACCGAACGCCGTGACATGGCGCCCCATTTGGACCATTTTCTGCTCCTGATCGTGGCAGGAGAGCTCAAAGGGGTTCAGAACATTCCCGTAGAACCTGGAGCTGATTGTCGCGCTGAGGAAGCAGCCTAGGAAAGAAGCGCCTCTGAAAATACAATGCCCCCTGCCTTTAGGGCGGCAGGGGGCATTGTCGTATCTCGTACTAGGGAGCCGTTACTTAATCATCACCAACTTGCCACCGACGTGAGCTGGATGGAGATGGCATCGATAGGACAGCGTATTGCCTGTGGTCGCATAGAACAGATCGCTGGTTGGGACACCGATGTATTTCGTTTCTCCGGGCTTCAGAACCAATTGCGCCTTCAGGACGGTCGGCGCAGCCTGCGTTGTCGCATCGGTCAAGAGAAAGCCATGCTCAGCGGCAGAACTGTTCGTGACCTTCAATAAGACCGGTCGTCCCGGTCGTACTTTGAAGTCGATGACCGTCGTAGGCGGATACCATGCCTTGATATTACCGATTTCGATCGCAAACAATTCGGCATCCACGTCCAATTCCTTGAACGCCTGGCCCACGACTGATCCAGTCTCCCAATCTCCGACTTCGACTCCGCCTGCCTGGTGCGCCAATGCGGCAGTCGCTCCAGCGACAACCATTACGAGGCCGAAGAAGACCCCAAACATCGTCTTGCCCATGACCTACCTCCTTAAAAAGAAGAAGAGATGTGATTAGGTTGGTAAATAACTACCATGATCAGGTAGCCTTGTTCAGACGACCACTCCGCTGCATGTCTTGATGCCATTTCAAATGGCCTGACCCTCTCAAGGAGGGCTCCTTATATCACAGCGACGAAAAGGGAAGCAAGAACGTTCACGCACGACACCCTTGTGACCGATCCGCGCTGATGCGCTCCACTTATCAACAAGACAACCACAGGCATTTCAATGTCTTATTCCCGATTTATTCCGGGCGGGGTTCGCGGACGCTCGAACCGATCAAGAGATCGTATGGCGCATAGTCATCCGTGAGCACCGCTCCCGGTTCCCAGGGTTGCGTGCGGTGAGTACTCAGCAAAGTGATCGATTCGGGCGGGAGCCGCTGCTGCTCCACCATCTCTTCGACCTTTGTCATGAGATCCATCCGACGCTCAATCGGCAGCCCGGCGAAAAAGATCAGATTCTCTGCCTTCGTTTTCGATGGCCAGGGCCCCTTCACTGCATAAGATTCGATGGTCGGGAATGACTGCTTCATCGTCTGGACCACGGCATTTGCCCGCAAGAGGTCTCCGCCCTCTCCTGAGGAAGCCAGATTCACAGCAAGGACTCCATTCGGCGCCAGATGCGCGCGCAGCTCCCAAAAAAATTCTTCGGTCGTCAGGTGAAACGGAATCATGTGCCGAGCAAACGCATCAACCCAAATCAGATCATACGTGCGATTTGTGGCATTCAGAAACACCCGTGCATCGCGAACATAGACATGATGCTGCGGCGGCGGCCGATAGGAAAAGAATTCTTCGGCCATGCGCACCACGACCGGATCGAATTCCACCACATCCAATTCCAGTTCGGGCCAGCGTTGGGCCAGCCATTTGGTGAGGGACCCGCCACCATGACCGAAGATCAAACCTCGCTTCGGCTCCGCCACCCAAGCCAGAGAGGCCACCATCAGTTGGCTATAGGGCAGAAACAGGGTCACTGGTTCGGCCTTCCACATCACGGCATGAAAGGTGCGATCCAGGATTAGATAGCGAAAGAGCTCGTCATCACGGATTCTCACTTGTTGATAGGGACTGTCTTCCTGATACATGGGCGCATTGAGCATTTGTACCGGATTCAGCGCAGCAGAGCCCAGTCCGGCCAGCAGAAACACGAGCGCTCCAAGACCCAGCGGCCGGATAGCCGTCCCTTTGATGACCCACCAAATTCCCAGTACAACCTGAATCGCTCCGAGCCAGGCGACCAGAGCCTGACTGCCGATCCAAGAGAGAAAAAAGAACGCCGTTCCCCAGGTCCCAGCCAAACTTCCGACCGTCGACAATGCAATCATGCGTCCGGTGTGGCGGCCCAGATAGTCGAGGTCAGACACCGCCAATCGCAGCATGGCCGGCAATACGCCGCTCAACCCAAAGGCTGGCGGCGCGAGCAGCAGGCCCGCCGCTGCGCAAGGCCCCCAGCGAGGATCTTCAATCGCTCCGGCGACCTTGAACAACACCGGCTGGCTCAACCAGGCAATCAGAAACGTCCAGGAGCCGGAGAACAGCAACAGCCCAGCGAGCACCTTTCCGCCCGAGTATCGATCGGAAATCCAGCCGCCGAAGGCATAGCCGCTGCTCATCGCCGCGAGGATGACTCCGATCAAGGCTCCCCAGACAAAGAGCGAATTGCCGAACACAGGTGCCAAGAGCCGGCTGCCGAGTATTTCCAGCGCCATGACGACGGCGCCCGTGACGAAGGCGGTCAGCAGTAGAAACCAGCGAGACGGATGAAGTGAATGCTGTCCAGCAGGCTGCTGAAAACCCATTTCAGGTTGAGCCCCTGAGCAGGGCGAGAACAAAGCTTGGAAAAAGGCGCGTCTCGGCGCGTCTGGGCTCGACGGGTGAGAAAGCGACTTTTTCAACATCCTGCTAGGGTTCATGCGGACGAATCAAGTGATGGAGCGCAGCTTCCATCACGACATTCATCGCGGAGGGCGCTCATACTACTGAGCCCCGGGCAATGCTGTCAACGCGCGATCTGCCCATTCCAGACGCGACAAGGTTTTGCACATTCATTGATCGTCCTGAGCAAGAAAGATATACTTCCTTACCATTACCAGTCGGTCGCATGAAGGAGGAAGCCGATGCAGATCAGTGTGATCGGGACAGGGTACGTCGGACTAGTTACCGGGGCTTGTTTCGCCGAGTTCGGCGTCAACGTGCTCTGCATGGACACGGATGCCAAACGCATCGCCAGGCTGGAGAAGGGCGACGTTCCCTTTTATGAACCGGGCATCAGCGAACTAGTGGCCAAAGGCCTGAGCCAAAGCCGCCTCAGTTTTACCACTGATCTCACCCGAGCGGTCGATCACGGCCAAGTCATCTTCATTGCCGTAGGCACACCTCCCAAAAAGGATGGATCGGCCGATTTGTCTTTCGTCGAAGAAGTCGGACGAGGCATTGCCCGCACCATGACGTCGTACAAAGTCATCGTGACCAAATCGACCGTGCCCGTGGGCACCGGAGAACTCTTGAAGAACGTCATCTCTACAAGCCAGTCCAGGAAAGTTCTGTACGATGTGGCCTCGAACCCCGAGTTTCTTCGAGAAGGTTCGGCCATCGAAGATTTCATGCGCCCCAACCGCGTCGTGATCGGCGCCGACAGTGAACAGGCCGCACAAGTCATGAAGGATCTTTACCGCCCGCTGTATCTCATCGAAACCCCGTTCGTCGTGACCGATGTCCCCACAGCAGAAATGATCAAGTATGCTTCCAACGCGTTTCTCGCGACGAAGATCTCCTTCATCAACGAGGTCGCCACTCTCTGCGAACGGGTCGGTGCCGATGTGCAGATGGTGGCCAAGGGCATGGGTCTGGATCATCGAATCGGTTCAAAGTTTCTGCACGCCGGCCCGGGATTCGGAGGTTCCTGCTTTCCCAAGGATCTGGCCGCGCTCGTGCAAATGGGCGAGCGTGCCGGCTCTCCCATGCAAATCGCCGTGGCAGCCGCGACCGTCAATCAGCGGCAGCGGGAGCGCATGATTGATAAAATCAAGGATGCATTAGGAGATGTGAAGGGCGCCGTCATCGGCATGCTCGGGCTCTCCTTCAAGCCGAACACCAATGACTTGCGCGAGGCACCGGCCATCGCCATTGCGCAGGAACTCATGAAGCAAGGCGCGACCCTCCGAGCCTATGACCCGGCCGCCCTGGAAGAAGCCACCCACACGCTTTTGGGATTGGTGCCTTGCAGGGATACGTACGAGACCGCGGAGGGAGTCGATGCGTTGATTCTCATGACGGAATGGAACGAGTTCCGGAACCTTGACTTTGTCAAGCTCCGGGGCCTGATGCGAAAGCCCATTCTCATCGATCTGCGAAACGTGTACGAACCAGACCGCGTCACCGGGCATGGGTTCCGCCACATTTCGGTAGGACGTCCGGCCAAGAATCCCGACCGACCCACGACGTGATGGGTTGAGAGACTTGTGGCAGGCTGGATAAAAAGCCGCTCAGGCCGGCCGCGGGAGGCGCGTGTAGGGCACGAATAAGTGACGCCAGGTTCGGGAGCCACTAGGTCAGTCGAGGCGCCTCGGCCTTGGCGGTTTCCTTCTGCTTCGGCTTGTACCCCATCCGATCCAATACTTTTAATACCCTGCTCTTCAATCGGTCGTCCGCCTCCGCCAAGGCGGTGGCCAGCGGCTCGACGGCCGGTTTGCCGATCTTGCGGATGATTTCCGTCACCGATTGCCGCAACTCGTCCTCCTCGGCGACCAGCAAGGGCACCAACGACGGCACCGCCGCTCCGCCGATTTTGATCAGTGAATCGTAGGCCCGCTGTCTGACATCGCCGACCTCATCCGTCAAGGCATCCACCAGAGGCTTGATCGCCCTCGCCTCTTTCAATTCCCCCAACACTTCCGCTGCATATTTCCGGTTGAGCCAATGGCTGTCCTTCAGATCGAGCAGCATGGCGTCGGCCTTGGCTGCGTTGGGATCTTTAGGGCGAATGCGAAAATTCTTGGCGACTCGCCGGCCGCCTTCTTCCACGACGCGAATTGTCGCGCCGTCTCCAACCTTCAATTGCTTCAGCTCTTCGAGCGCTTCGTCATCGACGTCCAGCAGTACGGTCTTGCCGTCGTAGGCCAGCAGTTCCACTTCGACCTGCTTCGCCTCGGGGTTGACGGCGACGACCCGTTCCGTCACGAGGTTGAAGCCGTCCTTCTTCAGGCCGCCCTTCGGGCCGATTTGAATCAGTTTCGCCGGAGCTTCGTCTGCCATGATGTGTATCCTTTACGGTGATTGTGTAGGTTGACGCTATTACCTTGAGTACAATAACGGTTCAAAGAATGCTGAAAGGTCCTTCCAGCCTTTTGCGGCATCCTCGCCTACGAAGTCGACTTCCATCCCAGACTCGCCAGCACCCCCTCCACTGTTTCCTGTACCATTGTATTCTCATCTTCGAGCAGCGGGAGCAGGGGATCGATCGCCTGCTTCGCCCCGAGCCGTGCGAGCGATTCGGCCGCATTCCTGCGCACCAACCAATCTTCGTCCTTCAGCGATTCGATCAGCGGGCCGATCCCGCGCTGATCGCCGATCTTTCCCAGCGCTTCCGCAGCGTGGCGACGCACCATCCAATTGTTGCCTAGCAAGCCGTCGATCAAGGCATCCACTGCACGCGAGTCGCCGATCTTCTTCAGCACGCGCGCGACGTCCTCTCGAATGGTCCCGTCGGTCAAGGCCTCGACCAAACCCGGCACAGCACGCGAATCGCCGATACGCTCGAGCGCCCACACCGCCGCGGTGCGCACGGCGCCGTCCTTGTCTTTGAGCGCCCTCACAAGCGGCTCGACGCCGCGCGGATCTTTCAACTTACCCAATGCGGAGGCCGCCTGTTCGCGGATCGCCCATTCGTCGTCGTCGATCGCGCCGATCACGCGATCGACGACGGAGGGTCCGATTCTGACGACCGCGGCGGTGGCCGCCTCTCGAATCAAGACGTCTTCGTCCGTCATCAGTCCTATTAAAGGTTCAACCGCGTCCTCTCCCATTTGACTTAGACTGGCGATCGCATGGTCGCGCAGCGCTTCGTTGTCGTCCCGCAGCGCCCCGATCAACTGTTCGATCCGATCCGACTGTGCTCCGTCACTCATGAGCCTGTCCTTCCTGGCTCCCGGCATGGACGCCGCCGAGCGCATCCAATTTGTCGGCGATCAATCCGGCATTGTAGGCGACTAGGCCGTCGCGGTCGGTCCTGAGCCGATCGAAGAGTTCCTTGTGAGGCCGTAACACTTCCACGTCCTTGATTTTGGCCAGCGCTTCCATCGCATAGACGCGCAGGGGCCGGATCGGAATGGCTTCGAGATAGAGCTGCGTCGGTCGGGCATCGCCGATGAGACCCAGCGCCTTGATGGCCAATTCTTTGACGCCCGTGTCCTTGTCGTACTTTAGACGTTTCATGAGCGGTTCCACCGCCCGTACGTCCCCGATTTTCCCTAAGAGATCCGCCGCTGCTTCCCGCACGAGCCAATCGTCATCCTCCAGATATTCCATGAGTATTTCGACGCTCGGCCGTCCGATGCCCAGGAGATCGATGACGGTCGCCATTCTCGCTTCTTCTCGCTCGCTCGCTCCTTCGACGCCGCGTAAGGCGTCGAATACCTCGTCGATCCGCTCGCGGATCGCCCCGAGTTTCTTCAGCGTCCCGACGGCCATATCGCGGACCGCGGGTTGACCCATCGCATCGATAAAGGCATCCACGGAACGAGGATCGAGAAGATGATCGAGCATCGTCGCCGCAGTCACCTGCGATTCGGGATCGGGATCTTTCATCATCCGGCAGAGCGGCATGATTGCAGTCGGAATCGCTCCGACCAGGTGCGTGACCAGCCGCTTGGTTTCTCCCTCTCCCCCTTTAGGAAGCAGCGCGACCAACGCCGCAGCGGTCTCCGTATCGAGCACCCCGGCCATCTGTTCCAATGCCGCCGCGCCGGCCTTCCGCACGGTTTCGTCCCCATCCTCCAGCAAACCGACCAACGCCACCCCGGCATGCGGGTCCTTGATGCGGGCCAGCATCGCCGCGGCTTCTCTCTTCAAATCAGGATTCTCCGAGCGCAGCACGTCGATCAAGGCCTGCACCGCTTTGGGACCGCCGGCCAAACAGGCGGCCGTCGCCCGCATGCGCCGCCAGTCCTCTTCATGGACCAATTCAGTAACGAGCGTTTCAATGCTTTCCTTCGACATCGGACCAATCTCTTATCACCCCGGAGCCAGCCATACGCCGCAGGATGGTCAACATGGTCGACAGCGCGGCCGCCGGGAGGTCCGCGACGCGAAGAATAATGAGCGTCACGTTTGCGGACGGGCGCGAGTCGGTGAGCGCCCAGTGTCTTACGCGACGCTTTGAGCCGTATGTCGAGCCTCCGAGCGGTGCGAGACGAAGCTGACGGCCATGTTCACCATCCTGCTATACTCGGCCCGGCCGCCACCCGACTTTCGACAAGGTCTCTTTTATATGAAACCGAATATTTTCGTCGTTCTCTTGCGACAACAACGTTAGC
>Ga0114129_10001337_pt1 | contig 33051 bp, 30 predicted proteins | sample RhiMetdeltSRZDD1_FD_80071 | JGI IMG/M metagenome (GOLD analysis project Ga0114129, IMG submission 80071) | Populus rhizosphere microbial communities from Tennessee, USA - Rhizosphere MetaG P. deltoides SRZDD1 (version 2) (version 2) | ecosystem: Host-associated > Plants > Roots > Rhizosphere >...
AAAGTCGACGCCGTGAAAGAGAAGGAGCTCGCCGCGGTGCGCGTGGCACTCTCCCGCGAGCGATAGTTCTACGGCCATATCCGGTACTTCAGGTTCCAAAGATCACGCGGCGGAAGCGGCCCAGCGCAAACGCGAAGTAGACAGTGCCGATCACGGCGATCGCGGCGAGCAGAGGCCAGACGATCGCGAGATCGACGCCGCGAAACAGAACCGTCTGCGAGAAGGCGCCTTCCGGCCGCGGAAAACCAAATTAGCGATGGCGGGAGCGACGCGCACGATGCCGAGTTCGCCGGTGCAGCAACTGATGGACCGTCGGTGACGGTGACGTCCGCAGCCAGCACCGTGGCTCTGACCACGGCGGAGGGCTGAAGATTGTGCCGTGTCCACCGGAATTCGCCAAGCGCCATCCGCCGAACTGCCGCCATGAACCGGCAGAATGAAGGGAGCCGTTGAAGAACAAACAAGAGTACTGGAATAATTCCCCGGTCCTTCACGGATCACGCAACGCGCATTGGCGGGTCGAGCCAGTTGTCCGTGACTGTTTCTTTCAGAACGGAAGAGAGATGCGTGTGCAAACGAGCAAACGCGTGAAATGTCCTTTTCAGGAGCATTGACTTGGAACAACCGCGGCACTGCGGATCGCTTAGTGGCTCACCGACTCACCAGACGTTGTGCCTGAACCAGCTATGGCCACAGCGACCGCAGTTAGGCGAGCCCCGCCGATGGATGAACTGTTCGCAGTCGCAAGCCGTACAATAGATCGTGTCTTCATCTGCTTCAAAACCAGTTACCGTTAGTTTGGTCCAAGCATCTTCAAACGCCGGCAGCATGGCGCGCTCGATCTGGCCGAAAACCATGTCTTGTTCAGGTGTTAGGCTACGCTTTGCCATTTTTAGGACCTCCTTGACCGAGGAACCCTCAACCAGCCTCTGCGGAGTGGGAGGGCGGCTCCAGGTGCGGGCCTGCTTTCTGCTGTAAATTTTGGGTGGCGTCTGCAGCAGGAACGAGAACTGGTCAGCTTATCCGCTCTTCGCGCCTGATCACTTTCTAGGGAGCGCTGTTCTTTCGGCCCTTGACATAAATCAAATCGTCGCTGCAACCCCGCGACAGAATGAGCAGACTTGCCTGAACTGCGCAGCGTGGAGAGTAAACGATATCCAGCACGCCCTCAGAGATGCCGTGCGGCTTTACTCGTGCCTGTCACACGCGCAATGGCTCGAGCCGAGGACCGGAGCTGAAAAAACCTCATTCTGAGCATCCTCCGCCGCATCCGGCTGCTGGCCCAGTGGCGCTCCACGAGGTCCGAGCGTGGCATCCGGGGGCGAGGTCGACTTGAGGACGTCGAATAAATGGATAATGCTATTCTCTCCGCGGCCTCTGCGCTGATCGGGTCGCTGATCGGTGGGATGTCGACCCTCGCCGCCTCGTGGCTCAGCCTGCGCGGGCGACTGCGGGCCCAAGCGCTGGTCCAAGAGGCGGCGAAGCGCGAGGCCCTCTACGCAGAGTTCATCATCGAAGCATCCAGGCGTCTTAGCGAGGCCTGGTGTCATCAGGCCGAGAGCCCTGAGGTTCTCGCTGGTCTCTACTCTGCCCATCAACGCATGCGCCTTACGTCGTCAGATGAGGTCATCCGCCTTGCCGACTACGTGATCCGTCTTGTAATCCAGGCCTATGCCGCGCCCGACAAGTCATTTGACGAGCTACGGCAGCACATCGCGGCGAGCGATGAGCAATGGGACCCTCTGCGGGGGTTCGCCGAGGCTTGCAGGGCGGAGCTACGCACCCTGCTCGGCTGAGTTGTCAGCCATGAGTGTGCTCTTGTCGCTTATCGTCGCAATCCCCATAGCCTGCTTGGCGTTCCTGAGCGAGTTATGGCCCCGGCCAAGGCGAGTTGGCAGCACCGATGTTGGCGAAGCTAGCCGTCTGCTGCCTGCTCATTCCAGAGCCTTATTTAGCCGAAACTGATCGGCTGCATTCAACGCCAATATCGGCGCTGCCATAGTGGTCCACCAGTGGCATCCTCTGTCCCGAAGGATGATCCAAGCGGAAAAAGCCTCGCCGCGACGCTCAGCCGCTGAAAATGACGCGGCGGAAACGGTACAAAGCAAAACCGAAATAGACAGTCCCGATAACTGCTGTGGTCACAATCTCCGGCCAGACGATCGAGAAGTCGGCACCGCGATAAAGCACATCCTGGGCGAACAAAACAAAATGCGGGGTCGGACTGATGACCTGCATCAAGTGCTGCAGCCAGACCGGCATGCTCTCCATGGGCGTCGTACCTCCGGAAAGCAGCATCATTACCAGCAGCACGGGAATCGACAGCAGTCCGAACTGGCCCATCGTGGATGCGACCGTGCCGAGGAGAATACCAAGCGCCGCGACGGTGAAGATATAAAAACACGAGCCGCCCAGAAACAGAAAGGTCGATCCCGCGATCGGCACTTGAAGCCACCATTGCACGACAAACAGCAGCGAAAGTCCGGCCGCCACGAGAATAACGATCCCGTTCGCTAGTATCTTCGATATCATGATCTCGGGCGCAACCACAGGCATCACTAGAAGGTGCTCGACGGTGCCCTGTTCGCGCTCGCGGATCAGCGCCGCACCGGTCAAGATCACGGTTATCATGGTGAGATTGTTGATGATCTGCATCACCGCAGTGAACCAGCTCGACTTCAAATTCGGATTGAACTTTGCATGCGTAACCATCTTGACCAGTCCACCCGTCAATCCTTCCCGTCCCGTCATGAACTCGGTCACATAGTTGACGATCACGTTCTGGATGTAGGTCATCCCGTTGAAGGCCTGGGCAACCGCGGTTGCATCGACGTTGATTTGAACGGAAGGCTGCCGCCCGGCAAGAATATCCGCCTGGAACCTCGGGGGAATTTCGATGACGTACATGAAGCGTTGCGAATTCATTCCCGGGTCGATTTCCGTCGCTGCGATCTCGACCGCCGGCTTGAAAGTGGGCGGCGTGAGGCCATCCGCGATGCGGCGCGACAGGTCGGAACGATCCTCGTCGACAATGCCGACGGAGAGGTTGGTCGCCTCGGTCGAGGCGCCGGTGGCCGCGGCGTAAATAGCGAAGGTGAAACTATACGCGATAAGCGCCAGCATGATCGGGTCGGAGCGGATGCTGCGCAGTTCTTTGATCGTCAGACGGTAGATGTTTGCGACGTGCAGCCGCAGCCTGGCGAGCCGATTGCTCCGGGGCGTCCCCGGGCTGCTCGCTGCTGGCCGTGGCGCCTGTTCGCGTGCGTTTGCCACCTGGCTCGCCACGAACATCTTAGGTCTCCTGCTTCTGCAGAAAGATATGCGCGGCAGCCAGGAAGCCGAGCGCGAACAACGCCAGGACGAGCGCATTGAACCAGAGATCGGAATAACCGAGCCCTTTGGTGAAGGCGCCGACGCTGATCGGCTGAAACCAAGCCGCTGGAAACATCAAACCGATCACCCTTCCCTGGCCGGTAAGGGAGGAGACCGGCACGAGCAGACCTGAAAAGTTGACCGTCGGAATAACGGAAATGACGGTGGTCGCAAAAACTGCTGCGACTTGGGTCTGAGTGAAGGTCGAGATGAGTTGCCCGAAGCCGCAAGTCGAAAAGACGTAGAGCAACGCCCCGAGCGCGAGAGCTCCCAACGATCCTTTGACCGGCACGTCAAACACGAAGAAGGCCATCAGTAGCAATAAGGTGAAGGTCAGCATTCCAACGACCACATACGGGAATTGCTTGCCCGCGAGGAACTCGAATTTGCTGATGGGAGTGGAGCGAAAATTCGCGATCGAGCCGGTTTCCTTCTCGCGTACGACAGCGGATGGTCGCCATGATTGCTGGAATCAAGACCAGCATCATTACAATGACGCTGGGCACCATTGACAAGACGCTTTTGAAACCCTGGTTGTAGCGGAAGCGATTTTCGATATTGACGCCGCCAAGATAGACGTTGGATACGGGGTGCGGGCCGAGACGCTCGACCGCGAGGTCCTGCACGTAACGCAACACTAGGCCGGTAACATATCCTTTCGTCGTCTCGCCGCGAAACGGCATGGCACCATCGATCCAGAAGGCGACCTCCGGCGAGTGCAGGTTCGCTACATCCCGACCGAAACCGGATGGGATTTCGACCACGACAGCCAGCTCTCCGCTCCGCATGCGTTGCTCCAGCTCGGCTGCGGAGCTGACCGGAGGCCGTTCGGAGAAATAACGTGAGCCGGAGAAGCCTTCGAGCAGCCTGCGGCTTTCCGGCGTGCGGTCCTGGTCGAAGGCTGCGAAGTTGAGATTCTCGACATCGAAGGTGATGCCGTAGCCGAACGCGAACATCAAAATGACCGGACCGATGAATGCGAACGACAGCCTAATGGGATCGCGCAGGAGCTCCATCGTCTCGCGCCGGGCATAAGCCCATAGCCGTCCTGGATCGAACCGCTTGGACGCGCGCGATTGGGCACCCTGGGGCGTGCCGGAAGGCGCCGATGCCTGCGATTGCGCCGATGCCTCTGGTTGCGGTGCCTCCGCCTTCTTTGTTTGGTCGGCTCTCCCTGCCTCCTCCAGATAGCTGATGAAGGCGTCCTCGAGGGAAGCGCTGCCGCGTTGTTTGACGAGCTCCTCCGGCGCGTCGACGGCGAGCACCCGGCCTTGATGCATCAGGGAGATACGGTCGCAGCGCTCGGCCTCGTTCATGAAGTGGGTCGAGAGGAAGATGGTGACGCCATCATTGCGCGAAAGGTCGATCAGCGTGCGCCAAAACGCGTCGCGCGCCACCGGATCGACGCCCGAGGTGGGTTCATCGAGAATGAGGATAGGCGGCCGGTGCAGCACCGCCACCGCAAGCTGCAGCCGCTGCTTGACGCCGAGCGGCAGGCTTTCCGGCTTCGCATCCGCTACGTTTTTCAGATCGTAGCGCTCCAGCAGTTCCTCCATACGCCCTTTGATCTCGTTTGCGGGCAGATGATAGAGATGCGCGTGCAGCTCGAGATTCTGTCGGACAGTGAGCTCCCCATAAAGAGAGAACGCCTGCGACATGTAACCGACGCTTTGGCGCGCTTCCATGTCGTCGGCGCCCATCGGCTTCCCGAATAGTTTGGCCGAGCCTTCGGTGACGGGCAGGAGCCCCGTCATCATCTTCATGGTTGTCGTCTTTCCGCAGCCATTCGAGCCGAGGAAGCCGAAAATCTCGCCGCGTCCAATGCGAAAGCTGACATGGTCGACGGCGACGAACTTGCCGAACCGGCGCGTGAGCCCGTCCGCCTCGATCGCCGGCGTCTTGTCATCGCTCTCGGTACGCGGCCGTACGATGACTTCCTGATGGAGACCGCGCTTTTCCGGTGGCAGCAGGGCAATGAAAGCGTCGTCCAGATTGGTCTTTTGCGCTTTGGCGAGGATCTCTTTCGGCGTGCCCTGCGCGATGATCTTGCCATCGTCCATCCCGGCGAGCCAATCGAACCGGCTCGCCTCGTCCATGTAAGCGGTGGCGACGATCACGCTCATCATGGGCCGACGCGCGCGGATCGAATCGATGAGCTCCCAGAATTGACGCCGCGAGAGCGGATCGACGCCGGTGGTGGGCTCGTCGAGAACCAGCAGATCAGGATCGTGCATCAGCGAGCAGCAGAGGCTGACTTTCTGCTTCATGCCGCCCGAGAGCTTGCCGCAGGGTCGATCCGGAAATGGGTCGAGCCCGGTGGCTTTCAAAAGCTCGTCGATGCGCGCGTGCCGTTCGGCCCCGCCCTGGCCGAACAACCGGCCGAAGAAGTCGATGTTGTCGAAGACGCTGAGCGTCGGATAGAGATTGCGCCCGAGCCCCTGGGGCATGTAGGCAATCCGACCATAGCTTCCCCGCCGATGGCGCTCCTCCGCCATGTTTCCGTCGAGGACGGTAACAGTGCCGCTCTGGATCTTGCGCACGCCTGATATGAGCGCGAGCAAGGTGGACTTGCCCACGCCGTCGGGCCCGATCAATCCCGCCATGCACCGGGCGGGAATATCGAGGGTGACGTCGTTGAGCGCTGACCTGTGGCCGTAGCGGTGCGTCACGCGCTCGATCCGGGCGACAACGGGGTTGCTCATTCTGGTAGTTTCACCACGAGCTCGGCAGGCCAAGCGACCTTGGGATCGGTGCGCACGAAACCGAGGCCGCGCACACCCGTTTTCACCGCACGATGGTATTTATCCAGCACCGCGGGGTCGCCCTGGAGCTTGACTCGGAACATGAGCTTCTGGCGCTCTTCGGCGGTCTCGACGCTCTTCGGCGTGAACTGCGCGTCCGTGGCCACGAAGCTGATAATGGCGGGGAAGACATATTGCGGGAGCGGATCGAGGATGATGCGCGCCTCATCCCCGAGCGTGAGCTGTCCCGCCACATCGGCCGACAGGTAAATCGTCATGTACACGTCTTTGAGATCGAGGATGGTCAGCACGCGCTGCCCTGCGGAAACCACCTCACCGGCGCGGGCCAGCCGGTACTGCACGCGACCGCTTCGCGGGGACACCAGCACCAGGTCGACCAGAATCGATTGCAGCCGCTCGACATCGGCCTCGGCTGCCCTTATCGCAGCCTCGGCTTGATCCCGCTGTCGGTTCGTCGCCACGAGCGCGGCGTCGGCCGCCTCGAACTTGTTGCGCCGCTGGTCCATCGTCTGCTGGGTTATGGTTCCGTGCTCAAGCAGCGGTTTCCCACGGTCGTAATCCGTTCTGGCGTAATCCAGATCGCTCTTGCGTTGCGCGATGAGCGCAATGGTTTCCGCCAATGCCTGCTTCGCCTTGATCACTTGTGCCTGTGCAGCGCGCAGCTGAGCTTCGGTTTCCGGCGACGAGATGGTGGCGACGACCTCGCCGGCCGTGACCTCGTCGCCCTCGTCCTTGGTTACCGTCGCCAATCGACCCGCGTATTTCGCCGCTACGTCCACTTGCGTTGCTTCGATGCGGCCGTTGGTCTTGACGATCCCCTCCGGCATGTCGCGGCCGCGCAGACGATTGATCAGCGTTTCCACCGCACTGCGGGCTCGCTCGAGCGGGTTTTGCTGCGGTGCTTGCGCCTGCGCGCTGACGATCACGAGCCCTTCGTCCGACACACCCAACGCCGATGCGCCCATCGACACAGCAATGCAAACGAGCGCAGGTGCCAGAATACGGGGGATCAACGAGCGGACAGCCATTTCGACTCTCCCATCCAAGCAGCGGGTTAAACCGGACTGGCGATGACAACTCCGCGCGGCTGTTGGCAGCGATTGATCTGCATGCCGTTTCCGCAGCAATCGACCATGCGAGCGCTTGCTCTGTTCCCAAAGCGACGTTTAACGCTGAAATCGCGTGCCGGATTTGAGGTAGATCAAACCTCTGCGGGGCGCAGAACTACTGAGCGCGCACAGTGAGATCGACCGTCTCACGAAGGAGTCAGGCGCGGGATGGATGGCGGCAGCATTCACTCGGCTCGCCCGACCGGGGGTGAAACACTCGTGCGCAATTCCCGAAACGCCGCCAGCCGGTCAACGCGACACGGGCGGGCGGCTCATATTGCGCTGCGCCCGCGCGGGCTTGGCTTTGGCAGCAGGCTTGATGGCGCGATCGCGCCGCGTTGTGTGCGCCTGCGTTCTTCCCCAGGTTCGCTCCAGGACACGCAGCCAGTTCTTGAAGCACAGCTTCTCGATCAGCGGCTCGCCGTACTGGCGCGCACGCATGACCTCGACGAGAGTTTGCAGTCCGGCCGCATTCCCGATGCCTGCGGGGATCCTGGCACCGTCGAAATCGGATCCAAGGCCGACACCGTCCTCGCCGACATATTTGAGGACGTGCTCGAGGTGATCAACGACCAGCTCGGCGGGTGTGTCCGCGTCGGCACGGCCATCCGAACGAAGAAAGCTCGTAGCGAAGTTGATCCCAACGAGGCCGCCGGTTTCACCGATAGCCGCCAATTGCTTGTCGGTGAGATTTCGCGCATGCGGGCTCAAGGCATGCGCGTTGGAGTGCGTCGCGACCAGGGGCGCATCGCTGATGGCGGCGACATCCCAAAATCCGCGTTCGTTGAGATGCGACAGGTCCACCAGGATCTTCAATCGGTTGCAGGCACCCACGAGTTCCTTGCCGAGGGCAGTCAGGCCCGGTCCGGTATCGGGCGATGAGGGGCAGAGAAATGGCACCCCATGCCCAAACGCATTCGGTCGACTCCACAGGGGACCGATCGAGCGAAGTCCGGCTCCATACAAGACGTCCAGGAGTTCGAAGTCCGGGTCGATTGCTTCCGCGCCTTCCAGATGAAGGACGGCGGCCAATGCGTCGTGGTCCACACTTTCTTGGATATCGTCGACATCCCGGCAGATGCGAACGCGACCCTGAGACTCTCTCTCGATGCGGAGGAGAAGCGAGACCATGCTGAGCACGGTGTTTCGGGCAGGGAGCGTTTCCAGGACAGCTGTCGGCAGGGCGTCACCACCGCCCCCTTGAGAAGGCGCAGCGGCCGCGACTGCGTCGCCGCCGGCTGATATCCGAGGCGAGGGGACGAAGACTGCGAACAAACCTCCTGCGAAACCTCCGCGGCGGGCCATTTGAAGATCGAGATGGCCCTTTTCGCCGCCTTCGAGGAAGGCACGGATGGGATCCTCGCCGCCGCGCAGGTGAAGCCGCAGCAGAACGTCATTATGGCCGTCGAAGATCGGCACGCGCCGTGGCGAAGTCATCGAGGAGATTTTTCCTTACGGGCCGACCGGCCGTCCCAGAGTGCGATCGCGCGATCGCTTCAGCCCGACGGGCGTTTGCTCGTGCGGGGCAGCCGTGGCGCGCCCTACGGGAATCGAACCCGTGTTTCCGCCGTGAAAGGGCGGCGTCCTAGACCGCTAGACGAAGGGCGCTTGAGGCGCGGCGACATATAGAGCCGTTTTCCACCTGCGGCAAGGAAGCGGCAGGCGCAACGAGCCCGGGTGGAGGTCACCATTTCCCGGTGTTCGGCATGGAGGCCCACGGCTCCTTGGGCGGCAGCGGGGCGCCCTTCTGCAACAACTCGATCGAGTGCTTGTCGGGCGAGCGCACGAACGCCATCACGCCGTCGCGGGGCGGACGGTTGATCGTCACGCCGGCCTTCATCAGCTTCTCGCATAGCGCATAAATATCGTCCACCTCGTAGGCGAGGTGGCCGAAGTAACGCGCCTCGCCGTAGTCCTCGCTGTCCCAATTGTAGGTGAGCTCGATCAATGGCGCGTCGCGGCCGTTGCGCTTGCTCTCTTCGACCCGCGTTTCATCCTCGGGCGCGGCAAGGAACACGAGCGTGTAACGGTTCTTCTCGTCGACCCGCCGGCGCTCCTCCTTGAGGCCGAGCTTGTTGCAGTAGAAGTCGAGCGCTTGATCGAGGTTGCGCACGCGCAGCATGGTGTGCAGATATCTCATGTGTGACCTCTTTGCATCGCCTGGCAAAAAAAGCGGGATGAAGGGAAGCATACATGATCGCGCCGGATCTGGAGACCGCCATCGATCGCCTGCAGGAACTGGTGGATGAAGCGCGCGTCATTGTTCCGTTCACGGGCGCGGGAATTTCGACCGAATGCGGCATTCCCGACTTCCGCTCGCCGGGCGGGCTCTGGACCAAGAACCGGCCGATCCCGTTCGATGAGTTCCTCGCCAGCCAGGATATGCGAAACGAGGCCTGGCGCCGGCGGTTTGCCATGGAGGCCTATTTTTCCGCGGCACGGCCCGGTCGCGGGCACCTTGCGCTCGCGAGCCTCTATCGCACCCGCAAGGCGCCGGGGGTGATTACCCAGAACATCGATAATCTGCATCAAACCTCAGGGATTTCTCAAGAGCATGTGATCGAGCTGCATGGCAACAATAGTTACGCCATCTGTCTCGCTTGCGCGAAGCGCTTCGAATTGTCGTGGGTGCGGCAGCAATTCACCGATGCGAATGAACGCGCGCCGGACTGCCCGGACTGCGGCGGCCACATCAAGACAGCGACGATCTCCTTCGGACAGGCGATGCCGGAGCAAGAAATGCGCCGGGCCGAGCAGCTGACTCTTGACTGTGATCTTTTTCTCGCGGTCGGCTCTTCGCTGGTGGTCTGGCCTGCCGCCGGATTTCCCCTGCTGGCCAAACGAAACGGCGCCCGTTTGGTGATTATCAATCGCGAGGCGACCGAATTCGATGAAATTGCCGACCTTGTCGTGCGCGATGACATTGGAACGGTGCTTTCTCCCTTCATTGTCCACTGAGTCCACTGAGCGGGCAGTGTTGAAAGATGTACACAGTCATCCACCTCTTTTGAGCTTTGAATGCATTTTGGCCTTTCCCCTTCGCAGCCGAATGATATCTTCGTAGCGGCCAAGATTCGAAGCGCACGCAAGAGGCGCCTGGACTGAGCGGCGGCGTTGGGGCGTCATGACGTCGGACGGAATTGGACCGAAGGGGCCGGGCGGCGGTTTGGGGATCGACCGCGGCTCTGGCGGCGAGATCGGCGACGAGACGGCGAGCGTCATCGAGCTCACCGGCGTCATCAAATGGTTCGACGTCTCCAAGGGCTATGGTTTCATCGTTCCCGATAACGGGATGCCCGACATTCTCCTGCACGTGACGTGCCTGCGCCGCGACGGCTTCCAGGTCGCCTATGAAGGGGCGCGGGTGGTGGTCGAGGTGCTGCAGCGCGCGCGCGGCCTGCAAGCCTTCCGCGTCGTCTCCATGGACGAATCGACGGCGGTGCATCCGGCGCAGATGCCGCCGCCGCGCACCCACGTCACCGTGACGGCGACCAGCGGCCTCGAACGGGCGCAGGTGAAGTGGTTCAATCGCCTGCGCGGGTTCGGCTTCCTCACGCGCGGCGACGGCACGGCCGATATTTTCGTCCACATGGAAACGTTGCGCCGCTTCGGGCTGACCGAGTTGCGGCCGGGGCAATATGTCCTGGTGCGCTTCGGGCCTGGGCCGAAGGGATTAATGGCCGCCGAGGTCCGCCCGGAAGGCGCGCCGCTCGGTCCGGCCTCGCACTAACGCAGCCGACCGGCAGCGCCATCGACGCGGCAACCGCCAGGCAGATTTGCGAGAGCCGTGCGCGACAAGCGCGGCGCCAACTCTGCTATAAACGGGGTCCCATTATCGAGGCCCTGGTCCATGCGTCGCTTCCTGCTCGTCGTTCTCGCCGCGTTCTCGCTCCTGATCCTGCCGCTCGGCCATGCCGGTTCGCTCGACGCGGCCGAACTGCAGCCGCTCGAAATCGCCAGCAAGAGCGGCGTCCACGTCTTCGCGGTCGAAATGGCGTCGACGCCGGAGGAGCAGGCGAAAGGCCTCATGTTCCGCCGGCAGCTGCCGGAAGGGCAGGGCATGCTGTTCGACTTTCACCAGGAACAACCCACCAGCTTCTGGATGAAGAATACCTACGTCCCGCTGGATATGATCTTCATCCGCGCCGATGGACGCATTCTGCGGATCGCCGAGAACACCGTGCCGCTGTCGGAAGCGCTGGTTCCCTCCGGCGGCCCAGTGCTGGCCGTGCTCGAAGTGGTGGCCGGCACCGCCAAGAAGCTCGGCATCGCCCCGGGCGACCGCGTCGCGCATCCGATCTTCGGCCGCCGCTAGAGCGGGATGATTTTTCGTCTAGTCATCATCCCGCTCTAGCTTTTTGTTTGTGCGTGATCTTTTCCGAAAACCGGTGCCCACTTTTCGGGATCACGCACTAATTAGCTCTCGTACGGACGCGCAGAGTGCCTGCATTCGTCCCGCAACAAGCCTAGACTTGGCGGCGTTGAGCGGTGACCCAGGTGGCCGCCGGCGACGTTGAGGGCAGGGAGGGATTCATGCGGTATCGTTTGGCAGCGGCGTGCCTGACATTTTCGTTGGCGTCGGTGCAATCCGTCATCGCCGAGCCTTCGGTGCAAGAACTCGCGGCCCGCACCGAGGTGCGGCCGATCGAGACGCTCACGCTCACGGATCAGCAATTCCTGACCGGCGACAAGAGCGCCGCCAAGGCCGCCGTCATTGCCGGCGAGTTGCGCCTGCCGCAGGGCGCCTCGGGGCGCCTGCCGGCCGTCGTGCTCATGCATGGCTCGGGCGGCGCCGGTCCGCGCGAGGAGTTCTGGTCGAAGACGTTCAACGAAATGGGGATCGCATCGTTTCTGGTGGACAGCTTCTCCGGGCGCGGGTTGACCAGCGTCTCGGCGAACCAGGCCATGCTGGGCCGGTTCAACATGATCGTCGACGCCTATCGTGCTCATGCCACGCTTTCGGCGCATGCGCGGATCGATCGCTCTCGCATCGCGCTCATGGGGTTCTCGCGCGGGGGCCAGACCGCGCTTTACGCCAGCCTCAAACGATTCCACCAGGCATGGGACCCGGAAGTGGCGTTCGCGGCCTACATTCCGCTCTACGCGTCGTGCAACACCGCGCTGATCGGCGATACCGATGTCAGCGCCGTCCCCATCCGCATGTTTCACGGCATGGCGGACGACTATGTTCCGGTGGCGCCATGCCGGGCCTATGTCGAGCGGCTGCGGCGCGCCGGCAACGACGTGCGGCTGACCGAATTCGCCGATGCCCACCACGCCTACGACAATCCGCTCGGAGGGAGGACACCCGTCGTCGCGACCAATGCGCAGAGCGTGCGTGCCTGTGCGCTCAAGGAGGAACCGGCCGGCGCCATCGTCAACGCCGAAACCGGACTGGCCTTCAGCTACAAGGACCCTTGCGTCGCGCTCAACCCTCACACCGGCTACAACGAGGCGGCGGCCCAGGCGACGCGGGTGGCGGTGAAGGACCTGCTGCGAACCGTGTTCAAGCTGAATTAGGGCGGCGGACCGGCCGCGAGGCCGCGGCTTGCTGGCCCAAACCGAACCGTGTATCGAGGCTCGGCGGCAGCCGGGGCATAGCGCAGCCTGGTAGCGCGGGAGTTTTGGGTACTCCAGGTCGCAGGTTCAAATCCTGCTGCCCCGACCATGCCGCGGCATTGCGACAGTGAGTGCAAACGACAGATCATGACGGCCCGCATCTACAAGCCCGCAAAGACTGCGATGCAGTCCGGCACCGGCAAGACCAAGGAATGGGTGCTCGATTACGAGCCCGAACAGCCGCGCGAGATCGAGCCGCTGATGGGCTGGACCAGCTCGGGCGACATGCGCCAGCAGGTGCATCTGCGCTTCGACACCCTCGACGAAGCGACCGCGTACTGCGAGCGCCACGGCATCGCCTACCAGATCTTTCATTCCACTCCGCCGGCCCGCCGCGTCATGTCCTACGCCGATAATTTCGCCTTCAACCGCCGCGATCCCTGGACGCATTGAGCCGGGCGCCGGTGATCGGCCGGGCGATGACCGGCAAGCCGATCTTCGCGTCAGATCGGCGGCGCCTTACCGGTTCCTGACTGCACGGCTCGTGGCCCAGATGGCGGCGCTTCCGAGCGCTGCGACCGATGCGATCATCAGGAAGAAATCCGGCTTGGCCATGCTGCTCCAGAAACCCCCGAGGAAGCCGGCGAGAATGTCGCCCGGCAACGTGGCCGCAAACCACGCCCCCATCATCATCGAGAGCATGCGGAGGGGCGCCATTTTCGAGACCATGGCGAGCCCGACCGGCGCAAGGTGGAGCTCGCCGACGGTGGCGATGGCGAAATAGCCGACCAGCCACAACGGGCTCGCCTTGCCGGCGGCGGTCCAGGCCGCCGCCGCCATCGCCAGATTGGCCAGCGCGACGCAGAGACAGCCGAACGCCATTTTGCTGATCGGCGACGCCTCGGTGCCGTGCAGGCCCTGCCACGCCCACAACCGCACGATCAGCGGCGTGAATATGAAGATCATGAGCGGGTTCAACGCGAGGAACCAGGTCGATGGAACCTCGCCGCGCCAGAACAGGAGATCGATCGAGCGGTCGGTGAAATCCTCGGTCCAGAGCAGGAGCGTGTTGCCCTGCTGGTCGTAGGCCGCCCAGAACAGCGTCACCAGCGCGCAGACACCTAACACGGTGCGCACGGCGCGGCGCTCGCCGGAGTCGAGCGGCTTCTTTTCAGTGATGACCGTCTCGGCCCGCGGCAGTGCATCGGGTGGCAGCGTGCGCCGGCCGCCAAGGTAGATGCCGAGACTCACCAGCATTCCGACGCCGGCGGCGCCGAAGCCCGCGTGCCATCCGTATTGAACCGCAAGCGTGCCGCAGACGAGCGGCGCCAGAAACGCCCCGATATTGATGCCGAGATAGAAGATCGAATAGGCGCGATCGCGCCGAGTGTCGGCAGGCGGGTAGAGCGCGCCGACCTGGGTCGAGATGTTCGGCTTGAACGCCCCGATGCCGAGGATGAGCATCAAGAGGGCGAGCAGAAACAGTGCCTCGAACGCCATCATGAAATGGCCGATCGCCATCAAGACGCCGCCGATGATGACGGTGCGGCGCTGGCCCAGCAGGCGGTCGGCGATGAGGCCGCCCAACACCGGCATGAAATAGGCAAGGCCGGTATAGAACCCGAAAATTTGCGAAGCGAGCGGCTGCGGATCGAGGCGTCCGAACAGGAATTCGAGTGCTGCCTTGACGGCGCCGAAGCCGAGCACGGCCTCGACCCGCCCGGGCTCGAGCAGGTACTTGACCATGTAGAGAACGACGAGCGCGGCGTTGCCAAAGTAGGAAAACCGCTCCCAGCTCTCGGTCGCGAACAGAACCGCAAGCCCGCGCGGGTGGCCGAGAAAGTCGCGCCCGCCGATCCCGGTCGCTGGACGCTCGCTCCAGGGCTGCGCAGTCATGGGGAATCACTCATCGCGGCGACAGGCACATGGCTCGCGCGAGCCCTCGCTGGAGGCTTCAGGATAGAGCGCAATCATCGCGCCTGTCCTCGGCGGCTTGCCTTATGGCAGCAGCGCGTAGATATCGCCGGAATTGGCAGCGTGCGGCAGGGCGTAGAGCCAGGCCACGATCTCGTCGGCGCTGACCCAGTTCCGGTAGACAAGGGCATGAGTCTCGCCGAGCGACGCGTTGTAGCGGGTGTAGCCGAGACTGGTGCAGCGCTCGATGCACGCCGCCGCCACGCCACGCAGGATGGTGGTGAATTCGAACGACAGCGCCGCCGATGGCCGTGTCAGTCCCGCGAGCGCGTCTGCCTCCGACCCTTCGACATCGATCTTGATGAAAGCGGGTGTCCCATGCTGGACAAATAACGCGTCGAGCGTCGTGACCGGCACCCGGATGGTCCTGGTCCAGGCCTGGCCCTCCCAGCCCGGCGCGCCGTCGGCCGCCTTGCGGAACGCCTCCGAGGCGGTCGACACGGTCGGGTTGTCGACATTGAGCTGAAGCTCGAGCATTCCCGCGCTGCGGCCGATCGCGACCGGCTCGATCGCCAACGCGGAGTCGCGGCCATAGAGCAGCTTCAGCGTCTTGATCAGCGCAGGCTGCGGCTCGACCGCCACCACGCGGGCGCCGAGACGGCGAAAGACGGCGACGCGGTCGCCGACATGGGCGCCGATATCAAACACGAGATCGCCGGCGTTCACGAACCGAGCGTAGAATCGCTCCATCGCCGCGCGTCGCTCGCGATCGCCGTAATAGAGCCGGAGCGAGCGCATGACGCCGCGAGCGGTTCGCCAGGAGTCGTGCCAAGTCGCGTACCAGCGCTTCCCCATGAAGGCCTCACCGGCCACGCCGCGACAACGCGATCGCGGGAAGGTCCAGCGCGCGCAGTTCCGGCGGCGGCAAGGTCTCTTCCGGCAGCCGATCGAGCCCAAGGGCGATCAGCGCACGCCCGAGCGCCGGCGCGGCGGTCACCACCGCCAGGGGAATCGAGAGCAGCGGGCCGCCGGCGATCAGGAAAGCATAGGGGATGGCGGATGGCGCGGCGACGGCGAGCACGAGCAGCGGCGCGAGCCCGATCAGGGTCTGCGGCCAGAACGATCGGACGGCGAGCGACCACGGCACCTTGTGATCGTCGCGCGCCTGCGCGCCCCACTCGATGGTGCGGCCCAGGAGCAGCAGGGCGAGAAACAACGTGTGGCTGGCCCACATGATCGGCGCGACCAGCACAACGAAAATGATGGTCATGACAAAGCTCGCGCTGAAGCGGATGCCGCCTCCGAACGAATAGCGCAGCTTGGGACGGGTCAGCACGTCGATCATGGTGGCGATATTGGGAGCAAACCACATCGCCAGCACCAGGACGAGCAGGGCGGTGCCCGCATCCCATCGCATGAAATCGGCTGGCGTCGGGGGGAGCGCGACGCCCAGGGTGCCGATCAGCAACAGCCCGATCCACGCCGGCGAGCCGAGGAACATCAGCAAGGCAAAGACCAGCTGGTAGCGACTCACCGGACGCAGACCGGGCATGCGCAGAAAGTGCCAATACTGCATGTTGCCCTGGCACCAGCGCAGATCGCGGCGGATGAATTCAACGAGCGTCGGCGGATTCTGCTCGAAGCTCGAGCCTTCCTCCGCCAGCACGCGGACCTCGTAGCCCGCGCGCCGCATCAGCACCGCCTCGACCTGGTCATGGCTGAGCACGTGACCTTTCACCAGCGCGCCGCCGGCGAGCACGGGCAATTCGCAATGCGCCACGAAAGGGGCAATGCGCACGATGGCGTTATGCCCCCAATACGGTCCGCAATCGCCTTGCCACCACGCGCTGCCGATGGTGTACGAGCGCATCCCCAGGCGCATGCCAAACTGGAAGATGCGGGCAAAGGCGCTGGCCGAAGGCATGCCGATGACCAGGCTCTGCAGGATGCCGAGCCGCGGATCGATCTGCATCATGCGCACAAGCTTGACCAGGAGGTCGACCGTCATGACGCTGTCGGCATCGAGCATCACGGCGAAGTCGTGCTCGTGGCCCCAGCGCTGGCAGAAGTCGGCGATATTGCCGGCCTTGAAGCCGACATTGCTGGATCGCAGCCGGTAGGTCAGCATGACCTTGCCGTTCCATGCCGCCGCCAACGCGGCAAAGCGCGCGCGCTCGGCGGCGGCAATCTCCGCCTCATTAGTGTCGCTCAGCACATAGACATGGAAGCGCGCGCCCACGCCGCGCGCCGCGAGGCCTTCCAGCATCGGCTCGAGCAGGCGCGCCGTGCGTTCGGGCGCTTCGTTGCGAATACACAGGAGAATCGCGGTGGATGCGGTGATCGGCTCATCCCCGCGCACGCGGCCGGCGACCGGCGTCACCGCTGCGACCGGGTCGCGCGCGAAGCGCATGATCAGCAGGCCGATGGTCGCGTTCCAGAACCCGATCACGTACCAGGGCAGCGTCACCGCGAACATCGCCACCAGAACGGCATCGAGCAGACCGAAGCCGCCGGGCGAGAGGGCGAGGACGGCGAGCCAGATCACGCCGGCGATGGTCAGTCCGACGCCCAGGAAAAACAGCACGGGTCGCCATGCGGGCACGGCCGGACGCGCGGCGATAACGATTTCGTCGCGGGCGGAGGGTTCCAGCATCACGGAGCTTTGCGTGTCCTTTTGCGCGAGGGTATAGCGGCGTGCCTGCAAGTCCAATCCGATCGTCCGTTCATCATCCGGACAAGCGGGTGATCCGGCAAGCGTCGAACTACAGTATGGTCACTGCGGCAGGGTAACGGGCATTTCGCCGGCCAACCCGGGGAATATTGCGAAGATGCAGGGCACGGCCCTCTGGTATGTCGGCCCCGGCCGCGCCGAGTTGCGCGCCGAGGAGATTGCCGCCCCCAAGCCCGGCGAGGTGCGGGTGCGGGCGCGCTTCGGCGCCATCAGTCGCGGTACCGAACGGCTGGTCCAGGCCGGCCGGGTGCCCGCGAGCGAGTACGACCGCATGCGTGCGCCTTTCATGGGCGGGGCGTTTCCGTTCCCGGTGAAATATGGCTATGCCACCGTTGGTGAAGTCGAAGCCGGACCGGCCGAACTGCAGGGCCGCGTGGTTTTCAGTCTGCATCCCCATCAAAGCCTGTTCACGGTCCCGATCGAAGCCGTGTTTGCGATCCCCGAATCTGTGCCGCCTCGCCGCGCGGTGCTGGCCCCCAACATGGAGACTGCGCTCAACGCCGTCTGGGACGGCGGCCCCGGCCCAGCCGATCGCATCGCGATCGTGGGCGGCGGGCTCGTCGGCCTGCTGGTTGCCTATCTCTGCGCCCGGTTGCCGGGGACCGATGTGACCGTGGTCGATGTCGCGCCCGGGCGCCGCGAGATTGCGCAGGCGGTCGGCGCCCGCTTTGCATTGCCGAGCGCCGTGCCGGCGGATTGCGATCTCGTCTTTCACGCCAGCGGCAGCGCCGCCGGGCTTGCAACCGCGTTGCGGATCGCCGGCGATGAGGCGAGCGTGGTCGAGCTGAGCTGGTATGGCAGCGGGGACATCGCCGCGCCGCTGGGCGAGGCGTTCCACAGCCGGCGGCTGCGGCTGATATCGAGCCAGGTGGGTAAGGTCGCACCGTCGCATCGCGCGCGCTGGACGCATGGACGGCGGCTCGCAGCAGCGCTTGCGCTGCTCAAGGACCCGGCGCTGGACGCGCTGCTCGCGCCCGCCATGGCTTTCGATCACCTGCCGGCGAAGCTGCCTTCGGTGTTCGGGGCGGATTCCGGCGTGATCTGCCAGCTGATCTGCTATTCCGGCGCCGATGAAAGCGCATGAAGAGGAGTTCTCGTGTACGCGGTTGAAGTCTCCGACCAGATCATGATCGCGCATTCTTTTCGCGGCGAGGTTTTCGGTCCCGCGCAGGGAGTGCATGGAGCGACCTTCGTCATTCGCGTGGCGTTCCTTGCCGAGGAACTCGACGCTCATGGCATCGTGGTCGATATCGCCCGCGCCCATGACGTGCTCAAGGAAGCGCTGGTTCCACTCAATTATCACAACCTCGACGAACTGCCGCAGTTCAAGGGGATCAACACCACGACCGAATTCCTGACCAGGCATCTGTTCGATCACCTGGCGGACGCCGCGCGCAAAGGCAAGCTCGGCCGCGACGGCCGCGAGCTCAAATCGATCCGCGTCACCGTTGCGGAATCGCCGGTCGCGCGCGCCTGGTACGAGGCGCCCTTGTGGTGAACGAGGTCGTGTTCGCGGTGCCGGGCGATCTCGCGAACCCGACCGGCGGCTATGCCTATGACCGCCGCATTATTGAAGGGCTGGCGGCGTTGGGCTGGCGGACCGCGGTGGTGGACCTCGGCGACGGATTTCCGTTTCCGACAAACGCGGCGCGGGCGGCGGCGCGGACCCGGCTTGCCGCGCTGCCGATCGGCCCGCCGATCGTGATCGACGGCCTCGCCTTCGGCGCGTTGCCGGAGGCCGCCGCGGCGCTCGGTGCAACCCATTCCCTGGTTGCGCTGGTGCATCATCCGCTGGCGCTCGAGACGGGATTGAGCGCGGCGGCATCAGCCTCGTTGCGCGCAAGCGAGCGCGCGGCGCTGGCGTGTGCACGGCATGTCATTGCGACCAGCACCACGACCGCGCGCCTGCTCGCCGCCGATTACGACGTCCCCTCCGAGCGGCTGAGCGTCGTGGAGCCGGGAACCGAGCGCGTCGCGACCCCGCAGCGCCGCGTCGAAAGCGTGATCGCGCTGCTCGCGGTCGGGGCGGTCGTGCCGCGCAAAGGCTATGACGTGCTGGTCGCCGCGCTGGCGCGCCTCAAGCATTTGCCATGGCGCCTCGTCATCGCCGGTGATTGCGGGCGAAGCGTCGACACATTTCGTCGGCTCGTGGCCGACATCGCCGCCCTTGGCCTCAGCGACCGCGTCCAACTGGCTGGGACCGTGACCGCCGAGGAGCTTGCATCGCTTTACGCCTCGGCCGATCTGTTCGTGCTGCCTTCGCGGTTCGAAGGCTATGGAATGGCCTATGCCGAAGCCATCGCCCATGGCGTGCCGGTCATCGGCACCAATGCCGGCGCCATTCCCGAGACGGTGCCGGCCGACGCCGGCGTGCTGGTGCCGCCCGACGATGTCGACATGCTCGCGGCGACATTGCAGCGTCTGATGGACAATCCCGCAGAGCGCGAGCGTCTCGCGGCGGGTGCCCGCGCCACCGCGTTTCCGTCATGGCGCGGGCAGGCTGCGCTGTTCGCGCGAGCGCTGGAAAGTCTGCGATGAGCGGCTTTTCCGCCGAATGGCTGTCCTTGCGCGAGCCTTATGATGTCGCCGCCCGCAACGCCGTCGTGCTCGACGCGGTCGCCAACACCTTTGCCGACCAGACCGCGATCTCCGTCGTCGATCTCGCCTGCGGCACCGGCGCCACGCTTCGCGCGCTCGGGCCCCACCTCCCGCCACGCCAGAGCTGGCGGCTGGTCGACAACAATCTCAGTCTTCTCGCCAAGGCTGCGGCGCCCACCGGACTGTCGCAGGTGAGCGTCATCACCACGCCGGTCGATCTCGCGCGCGATCTCGAATTGGCGCTTGACGGTCCGCTCGACCTGATCACCACATCGGCTCTGCTCGATCTTGTTTCGGATGAATGGCTCGATCGCCTCATCGTCGAAGCGGCGGCACGGCGGCTGCCGGTCTACGCGGCGCTGACCTATGACGGCCGCACGGTCACCGAGCCGGGGGCCGCCTTCGATGCCGAAATCCTGGCCGGCTTCAACCTGCACCAACGCACCGACAAGGGTTTCGGCGCGGCGCTCGGGCCGCGCGCGGCGGCGCGGGCAGTGGAACGCTTCGAGCGCGTCGGCTATTCGGTCGTGCAGGGTCGCTCGGATTGGGTGTTCGGGCCGAACGATCGTGCCATTCAGAATGCGCTGTTCGCCGACTGGGCCGGGTTGGCAGCGCTCATCACGACCTTGTCGGCCGAAGAGATCGCGCAATGGCTGGCACAGCGGCGGGCCCATCTGGCGCAGGGGCGCTCGACGCTGCGCGTCGGTCACGTGGACATTTTCGCCCGGCCGAGCGGCACGCGCTGAGCGCTGAGGTCGCAGTCGAGCAGCACGTCGCTGCCGAGCAGGTGCACGCGCATGGGCGCGCGCACCGCCTCGTCGACCCGCTCGATCGGTGCGAGTGTGAGGCTCGATCGTCCGGCACCGAGAATGATCGGGGCGACCAACACATGCAGCCGGTCGAGACAGCGGGCCGCAACAAAGCGTGAGACCGTGTCGGCGCCGCCCTCGACCAGAATGCGGCGGAAGCCGCGGGCGGCGAGGGCGGCGATGATCGCCGGCGGCGCAAGCTGTCCGTCGTGCAGGCTGATGGGAACGCGTTCAACGCCCTCGGGCAATGCTCCCGGCGCGCCTTGCGCGGTGATGACGAGGCGGCGGATACCATCGGCTGCCAGCACGCGTGCGGTGGGCGGCAACCGGCCGTTCGGATCGAGCACCACCCGCACCGGGCTTGGTCCCTCGACGCGCCGCACCGTCAACAGCGGATCGTCCTTGATCGCGGTGCCCACGCCGACCACCACCGCGTCGACCAATGCCCGCAGCCGATGCAGATGGGCAAGTCCGGCCTCGCCGTTGATGTAATGGGAATGGCCGGTCGGGGTGGCGATGCGCGCGTCGATCGACTGGCCGCATTGCCCGACCACGATCAGCTCATCGACGGCCCCGCGTCGGAGTGGGCCGAAAAGTTCCTCCCAAGGCGGAGGCAGCGGGCCACCTCCGTTCCGAAAGGCCTCCGGCACCGCCGCCCACGACGTCTGCGCGCCATTTTCCGGGTCACGGGAATCACGTCGGCCGCGCTTGCCAAGGCGCCCATCGGTCATCATCTATTACCTGCTTTCAGAGCACGCCGCGCCGTGCCATGATATTTTCGCGGGAGGATACTGCAAACGTCGCGAAAAAGACGTCGCTGATGGAATAAAAGCCGCTCGGGCGCGTTCTTGTTTGGTCCAAGCGGCTGCGATTTGGCGGCCCAAGTGTGTGGGGTGACATGAGCGTGAGTGGGAGTTCCGCCCTGTTTGGCGCGCCCAAACAGGTCGGAGTGCAGAGGGGCCTTGCCGAGTTCCGGTCGGGACGGCCTGTCATCATGACGTCGCATGATGGCGCTTCGGTGCTGATGCCGGTGGACGGGCTGACCGAGGAGGGACTTGCCTCGTTCAGGCTGCTGTGTGCGCCTGCCCGACCTTACCTTCTCATCACCGCGCGCCGCGCCCGTGCGCTGGGTCTCGACGGCGCAGGACCAACCGGTCTCGCGCTCGGCGATCTGCACGACGTGGCGGCGATCTTCTCGCTGGCCGCCGATGCGCAGGTCAACCGCCAGCTCGACGTCGTTCCGGTGGGCGCAACAGCGCCCGCTGCGATCGAGCTGGCCAAGCTCGCGCAGCAGCTGCCAGCCTTGCTCGTGGGCAATGGCGCGGCGGCAGCCGTGCACAGCTGTGATCCGCCGCTCATCAGCGTGGCCGCCGACGCGGTGGCGCAGTTCCGGCAAGCGACGATCGAATCGCTGACCGTGGTTGCCGAGGCGACGATCCCGCTCAACGGCGGGTTCCCGGCGCGTTTCGTGATCTTCCGCGACGGCAATGGCGGCACGGCGATCGCCGTCATCGTCGGCAATCCGGACTTTGCCCAACCGGTCTCGGTGCGCCTGCACTCGGCTTGCTTGACCGGCGACGTGTTCGGATCGCGGCGATGCGATTGCGGCGACCAGCTTCGCCTTGCGCTGCCGCAGCTCCAGCAGCACGGCGGCGGGATCATTCTTTATCTGGAGCAGGAAGGCCGCGGGCTCGGTCTGGCCAACAAGATCCGTACCTATCAGCTGCAGGACGCCGGGCTTGATACCGTCGACGCCAATACCGTGCTGGGCTTCGACGACGACGAACGCGACTACGGCGTGGCCGTGCGCATGCTGCAAGTGCTCGGCTGCACGCGGGTGCGGCTGTTGACCAACAACCCGGCGAAGCTCGACGGCCTGTCGCAGGCCGGCATCGACGTCTCCGTGCGCGTTCCGCTGCAAGGCCCGATCAATTCTGACAACCGGCGCTATCTGACCGCCAAGGCCACCCGGGCCGGCCACAAGCTCGACCACCTCATCGGCGCCGTCGCCGAGACCAGCGAAAGTCCGCGCAAGTCTTGAGCGCCGCGCCCGGGGGGCAGCAATGAGCGCCGCATCGTCCGCGTCCGCGACCCCCGCCTACACTGTGACCGCGCGCGTGCTGCATTGGCTGATCGCCGCGCTCGTCCTGCCGATGATCGTGCTCGGCATCATCATCGCCAACGAGTGGGGCGGGCCGGTGCAGGAGCCGCTCTATAATCTGCACAAGTCGATCGGCGCGCTGCTGCTCCCGCTCGTCCTCCTACGCCTGGTCTATCGCCTGATGCATCCACCGCAGCCGCTGCCCGCCGACATCCCGGCCATCCAGCAGTTCGCGGCACATGCCACGCACTGGACGCTCTACGGTCTGCTGATCGTGCAGCCGGTGGTGGGCCTGGTTGCCACCTCGGCGTATCCGGCGCCACTGCCGATGTTCGGCCTGTTCGAGCTGCCGCATGTCTGGCCCGAGGACCGCCCGCTCTCCGAGCGGCTGTTCGGCCTGCACCGCTGGCTGGGGATCGCCATCGCGGGGGTGGCGGCGATCCATATCGGCGCGGCGCTGCAGCACCATTTCGTGCGCAGGGACCGGGTTCTCATGCGCATGCTGACCGGCTGATTGCGGCGGCGCGCGTCATGGCAAGCCCGCGATCTCGATCGGTCGGAGAGCTGACTTCTCCCGAGGTGTCCCAGTGCTTGCAGGAGACCTCGATCCTGTGTCTTCCGATCGGCGCGATCGAGCAGCACGGAGCGCACCTGCCGCTCGATACCGACGTGGTGGTCGCGGAGGAGCTCACGCGCCGCATCATCGCGCGCTGGGGCGACGAACTCGATCTGTGGCAGCTCCCCACCATCTCGATCAGCCTCTCGCGCGAGCATGATTGGGCGCCGGGAACGCTCTCGCTGAGCATCCAGAACTTTGTCGCCCTGTTGCGGGATCTGGCCCGCGACATGGAGCGTGCGCTGCCCGCCCGCAACCTCGCAATCGTCAACGGTCATGGTGGAAATCGCGGCGTGCTGGACAATCTCATCCACGAGCTGCGCGGCGACTTCGCCATCAATGCCTGCGTCATCCATCCGTTCGATCTCGCCAAGGTCGAGGTGAACGCGACCACCCCCGATGTGCATGGCGGCAAGAGCGAAACCTCGGTGATGCTGGCGCTGGCACCGCAACGCGTGCGGCGCGATGCGATGACGGCTCCGACCAATGCGCCGGACAACGACGCCATCGCAGCGTTGATCTTCGACCGCGGCGTGAGTTTTCCGTGGCGCACCGACGACCCGCGCCTGACCGCGAGCGGCGCCATCGGCGAGGCCCACGCCGCCTCGAGGGAGATCGGGGAAGCGATCATCGACAGCGTCGTCCGCGAGGCGCGCGACGTGCTCCAGCGTTTGCTGGAGAATCAGCGCCTGATGCCGGGGCCGCCGCAACCGGACCAGCGATCATTCTGATGGCGCGATGATGCCGTTGCGACGATGTCGGGAGCGTCGCGCGGCGCAACGGCGCAAGCTCAGGCGGCTTGGACGACGGACCGTTGCTCGTAACGGGCGAGCACGGCGGCCACGGCGCCGGCCAAAGTGGCGAGCACGCACCAGTAGGCGTAACGGAAATCGGCCGCTACCCCGACCGCGAAAAACGTCATGACATAGACGACGCCCGAGGCGGTCACGCTCACGGCGAACGCCCCTGCCGGCGTCGATCGCGTGCGCCACGCCATCGCTCCGACCGCCATGGCAAGGACCAGCCACAGGCCCGGCCGAAACAGCAGGGTGGGTTGCAGCCTGTCGTGCAGCGCGACCAGCGGCGTGAAGGTGCGACTGTGGCCATAGCTCGACGCCGGGTCGAGCCAATCCCAGACCGGCAGCACGAGATTCGAGCGGGCAAGGAATTGCCACATGAAGGTCGCGCGGTGGCGCAGATAGGCGAGGGGATGGGTGGAAACGGCCTGCCACCAGGCAGCAACCAGGCGGGCCGTGCCGAAGACGATATCATCGGGGCGCTCCAGCCGCTGCATCACGAACGGGCAGGGCGGCACGTGCCAGTAGGAGTCCCAGCGCACGGGATCGTAGCACTTGCTGGTCAGCAACGCGGTCTGCTCCGCGCTCCACGTCACCGGAAACTGATTTTCTCCGCTGAAGTGGGTCGTGCCGCCGAGATCGAAAACCAGTATCGAGTGCAGCGGATTTTGCCGCTTGGCGTCGAGGACGCCGTAGTAGACCAGCGGAACCAGCGCATAGGACAGGACGACGGCGGGCAGAAAGATGATCGCCATGCGCCTGACGTCGAAACGCGTGGGCCAGACCGCATAGGCGGCGAGAAACGGCGCGGCGAAGATCGCATTCGGCCGCAACAGCACGCCGAGCGCGACCAGGAGCAGCGCTAACGCCTGGATGAGGAGCCGCAGCCGCGCGGGGCGCTCCGCTGCAACCAGCGTCAGCACCGAAGCGAAAAGCCAAATGATGCCGAACAGGATGTCGCGCCAGACCAGGCCGACGAAGAAAAAGGCCGGCGGCACGAATGCGAGCAGGGGGGTTACCAAGCCCAGCCAGGGCACGCGCCGCACCGCGACGAGCGCAAGCAGACCGAAGCTGAGCCAGTACAGCGTGGCCGCCAGCAGGAACATGCTCAAGGAGCCGGGCGCGATCGGGTCGACGAGTCGCCAGAGCACCGCCATCACGGGCGATTGCCAATCGCCGAACTGCCATGCCTGGGCGTCGGCATAGACGTAGCGTGCATCGACGGTGCTGTAGCCCGGATAGAACACCAGCAGCGTCAGGGCGTAGCCGGCCGCCGTCGTGAGGAAGACGAGCCATCGCGGCCATGTAGGCCGCTGCGTGTCGGTCCGCAGTGCGACCGGATCGCCATCCTGCACGGCTGCCATTGACCACCCCGATTCAACTCGCGTCCTCGTATACCAGCGAGGCGGCTCGGGATAGTGGCGCGCGTGGGCTGTCGAGAGAGTATGTCCGAAAGCTTGCAGATCCACCGATAGGATCATGCGAGCGAAAATACCGAGAGCGAAATCGCAAGCACGCTGACGCGACCTAAGCTTTATTCTGGCGGGCGCGGGTGCTCAAAGCGATCTGCGAGTGTCATGTCAGTGGCATCGCCGGCGACGGGCCGGAGCCACGCGTCGCAGCGAAAACCGGTGGAAGCGAAGGCGCGCTTCCAACACTCCGCCGTCAACGTCCTAGCGAGCCGATGGCTCGCAGGGCGAGGTCAATGCAGCCAGGCGCTGGGCCTGCTCAGTACGGATGGGCCCAATACTCGACCGGCAGGCTGCTGCCCTGCTTGACCATGATCTCATGCGGCGAGATCGGGCCTGATGCTTCGATGGCCTCGCCCTTCGACTTGGCTAGCGTGGATACCGACCAGACCACCGCGATCGCGGCCGCGGCAGCAATGGCAGCCAGAACAAAGCGGTTGCGCATCTGTCATCTCCTCGTTCGGATGAACTGCGCAATCGCATTGCCATATTGGGCGCTGGCCCAGCGTGAAGGACCTCACACAGGCCGATCTTTTCGATCACCATCTTGACCGCCGCGGGTTTGTCTCGCCGCCGTAAAAAGGGGTGTATACTGGGTCGATCTTCGAGGAATCAGAGGACGTAGACATGAGCATTCGACGAAAGAGCATATTGGCCGCCCTTGCCGTGACCCTGATCGGGGCCGCACCCGCATGGTCGCAGAGCGCGCTCAAAATGCTCGACCCGGACAATGACAGCACCGTCGACCTCGCCGAGGCGAAGAGCGCGGCTTCCAAGGCCTTCGATAAGCTCGATCGCGATCACGACGGCACCCTCGACCGACGGGAACTGCGCGGCCGGATCAACAAGAAGGATTTTGCCGCGGCCGACCCCGATAAGGATGGAACCTTGGACAAGAATGAATATTCCGCAGTGGTCGAAAAGCGCTTCACCGCCGCAAACCCTGACAATGACGGCACGATCGACGCAAAAGAGTTGAAGAGCAGCGCGGGCCGCTCGCTCGTCCGCCTCCTCAAGTAGCGGAGCGCCGGGCGCTGCAACGGTCCGGGGACTACCAGATGGCGAGCCCCGGATCACCGGACTTCGAAACGGCCAGCGCCATCCAAGCTCTTGCCCTCGCCGCCTCGGCGATTCGGTCGGCGCGGCACGGGGCGCTCTCCTTGAGGCCGCCGGCATCGACGTATTGCTGCGCTATCCTGCCGAGGGAACGGCAATTTTGCGAAGTCTCGTATTTCGACGTCTTGTCGCGAACATCGATCACGCAACGATTGACGGCATCGCTCAATTGAGTGGCAATCGCTTCAAGCCGCGACTCGTTGGACGAGCACGCCGACATCAACGGTATGAGCAGCAGTAGCGGGATCAGGTGTTTGCTGTGTCTCATTGTCAGTTTCCTCAAAAAGGACTGCGTCGTTCCAGCCCGCGGGGCTGCCCGGGGATCGACCTCACGCCAGGAAGCGGGCGGCCCACCTTACGAAGGAGCTGGTAAACACCGTGCGGTAGGACGTTGGCACAAATCCGCGGCTCCAGACAGTGACCTGATTGGACAGGCGGACCTCGCGGGCGGCCTCTTCAGGCGCTTGGCTCCTTGGACTGGGGTTCGCGGTATGACGGCAAGGTGAACTGGAAGGTCGCGCCTGGCCCGGTGTTGCGCGAGGCCCACAGCCGCCCATCGTGAGCTTCGATGATTGATCGGCAGATCGACAATCCCATGCCCATGCCGCCGGGCTTGGTGGTGAAGAACGAGCCGAACAGGCGATCGACGTTCTCCGGCTCGATGGCGACGCCGGAGTACTGCACCATGACGATAACCTGGTCGGCCGCGTGCTGGTGCGATCGGATCAGCAGGCCGCGGCGCCGATCGCTGACGGCCGCCATAGCCTCCATCCCGTTCATCACAAGATTGATGATCACCTGTTGCAACTGGACCCGATCACCGAGCACCGGCGTCAGCGCGGGCGAGAGGTCGCGCTGCAGCGCGACGCGATGGTCGAGCACCTCGCGTTGGACGAGGAGAAGAGCCTCCTCGATGACCTCGTTGATATCCAGCAGCGTCTTCTGCGGGTCGGTTTTCTGGCACAACGCGCGCAGCCGCTGGATCACCTCGCTCGCGCGGTGGCCGTCGCTGATCATGCATTCGACCGCGGCGCGCGCCTCATCCAGGTCGGGCCGCTCGGGCGCGAGCCAGCGCAAGCAGGCGGCGCCGTTGGTGACGATCGCCGCCAGCGGCTGATTGACTTCGTGCGCGATCGAAGCCGTCAGCTCCCCGAGCGTAGTCATCCGGGTGACGTGGGCAAGATCTGCCTGCGCCTGACGCAGCGCAAGCTCGGCCTGATTGCCCCGGACCTCGGCGGTTATATTGCTGCCGACGCCGCGATAACCAAGGAAGCGGCCGTGCGAATCGAAAAAGGGCTTGCCGCTGGTTTCGATGTAGACCGGCGATCCATCCGGACGAATCAGTCTGTACACGAATCCGCGAAATGGCTGACGCGCCTCATGAGCGGCGATGTGGGCGTGCCACTTCTCCGGTTCCTCCTCGACATCGCCCGCCACGTCCCACCGCCTTCGACCAAGCCCCGCGGTGGCGTCGAGGCCGACCGTCCTGATGTGATCCGAGATGCGCAGGAATCTGTGGTCCGAGCCGGTCTCCCAAAGCCAGTCCGACGCCGTCTCGGCGTAGTCGCGGAAGCGCTGTTCGGTCTCCCGCAGCGCTTCGTTAATTCTCTTAAGCTCGCGAACCGTGCCGTCCAGGTCGTCGCGCGCGCGGCCAAGCAATTCGGTGGTGCTGTGCTGCGTGGCGGTCAGCAAACAGACGAAAAGAATTGACGCGGTAACGAGAACAAGGCGCGGTAGCTCCTCGATGTCCACGGCCAACGAATCGATCGGAGCCACGAAATAGTAGTCGAACGCCAGCAGGGAGAGCCCCGAGGCCAGCAGGCCCGCTCGCAATCCACCGAACCAGGCGCTGAGCATGACGGCACAGAGAAACAGCGGTACCGGCGCGCCCACCAGGTGGTCCTGTAGCCACAATGCGCTGGCGAGCGCGCTGGCAACGGAGACGACAGCGACCGCGTACCTCAAGGTCTCAGGAGGCGAGGACCACCAACCCGGTTTCGACCTAGCCATGAAGCGGCGCCTCGGCCCCGGCACGAGGCTCCTCACGGCGGCGGGTCTCCGCCGGCGCCGGCGCGATGCCGACACGGACAGAAAGAGCCGCCCCACGGTGCTTGGCACAAGCCATAAAGTGCAGCTGTCTTACTTGCTTGATGGGCGAGGCCGGTTTCGAATGCGAACCAGCGACCTTCGACTTAAAAGGCTATCAACTCATATTGTGCGATCAAACCAAGTTGCAATCGAGTTGGGCGCAAGAGCAGGCATAGGTGGGGAGAAAAATTTGCAACGTCGACCGGGTACCCGGACCCCGGCGTGATCGCTGGCGCGGGCACGCAAGGTCTTTCCGGCGGTCGGGAAAGCAGCGACATATGATCGTCAACGGGCAGGGGCCATGGCAAATCCGGGGAAGTTCAAGCGCCTGATCCAGGCTGGCCGAGACGTCGCTCTGGGCAAGCGTAACGAATATTTGCGCCAGCGAGACCAGGCCCAGGCTGAACGCGACGAGGTCAGGCGCCAATTGGGCGAGGCGCACGGTGAACGCAACGAGTTGCGGCGCCAACTGGATATCGCGCTCGGCGAGCGCAATGAATTGCGGCGCCAATTGGATGTCGCGCTCGGCGAACGCAACGAGTTCCAGCGCCAACTTGAGCTGTTGCGAATCACGCATGCACAGCATTTGACATTCAAGGCCGCGCCCCCGACGCCGCGCTCGGCGCAACGCTCCCTCTTCCTCGCAACCCTGCCCAAGAGCGGAACGGAATTCGTATCCGGTGCCATCCGCGATGCGACCGAGTTGGTCTCCCCGATGGCGCAGTGGGACGAGGATCTCGTTCGGGCCTATTTTTCCGGCTACTGCAATCGGGAGGACATCTATTCGACCGGCGTTTTCGTGTCCGAGCGGCTTTTGCTCGAGCCGTTCCGCGGGCTGACACACGGCTATCTTTGTGTCTCGCACTGCGCCGCGACGCATCACAATCTGTGCGTCTTGCGTGATGCCGGCTTTGAGCGGGTGTCAGTGCTCGTGCGCGATCCGCGCGACAGCACGGTTTCCTGGACCTACCACCTGAGGGCCATGGATCCGCCAATGATTGAGTTCAACTCGCTGATCCAGCAACTGCCCCCCGCTTATTTCGCTTGGCCGCACGAGACCCAATTGGCCTTCCAGGTGCGCACGTTCCTGCCCGCCGCGGTGAATTGGATCGAGGGATGGCTGCGCGCCGCCACGCAGGCCGAGCCGCCCGTACAAATCCAGCTACTATCGTTCGATGACCTGCGGCGTGACCCGACCGCGCTCGTGGAATCGGTCCTCAAATTTCACCGGGTCGGTGACTACGATCTCTCAAAAGTGGCGCCGCCGGAGCCGGGAAAGCGCCACTTCCGCGAGGGGAAGAGCGGCGCATGGCAGGAGGAATTCAGCGCGGAGGACCGTCAGCTTGCGGAGAGCCTGATGGGAAACCGGCTTGAGAGCCTCTTTGACCGTGCTGCGGTGTCGTAAGCCGAGATTTTTCCCGCTTGGTCCCCTTGCTCCTGTTCAAGCTGAAAGACCCCATAACGTGTGCAGTCCCGAATCGCCCTTGGCCTCTGGCGCGCCGGCGGACAGTTCCGATCGCCGATGGCGATCGTCATCGTTTCGGTCAACGCCCCAGTCCTCGGCTCGAACCCTTCGAGCCATCTACGGTACTGGGCAAGGCGTCGCATCCCAGATGTCGGCGGCATACTGAGCGATCGTTCGATCGCTCGAGAATTTGCCCGAACCGGCGACATTCACAATCGCCTTCCGCGCCCAGCCGTCGCCGTCCGCGTAAAGCGAGCACAGGGCCTGGTCCGCCTCCAGATAAGACTTCAAATCAGCCAGGTGCATGTAGTGGTCACCGTGCTTGAGGAGGGCGTCGTGCAGCGGCGCAAAAACGCCCTTCTCGTTCTGGCTGAAATAGTCGCTCGATATGAGGTCCAGGGCGGCCCTGGTCTCGGGCTCGTTCTCGTAGTGCCAATACGGGCTGTACCAGCCGCGACTCTCATTGACCTGCTGCGCGCTCAGCCCGAACAGGAAGAAGTTCTCAACTCCCGCCTCTTCCGCCATCTCGATTGTCGCGCCATCGCGCGTGCCGACCGTCAGTGCTCCGTTCATCATGAACTTCATGTTGCTGGTGCCGCTGGCCTCGTAACCAGCCGTCGAGATTTGGTTGGAGACGTCGGCCGCCGGGATCAGGCGCTCGGCCAGGGAGACGCAGTACTCCGGCACAAAGACGACCTTCAATCGGCCGCGGACCAGCGGATCGCCGTCGAGAGTGCCTGCCAGATTGTTGAGAAACTTGATGATGAGCTTGGCGAGTTGATAGGCCGGAGCAGCCTTGCCCGCAAAGAAGAAGGTGCGGGGCGTCATTTCGATGTCCGGCTTCGCCCGCAACCGATTGTAGAGGACGATGATCCGGAGCGCATTGAGCATCTGTCGCTTGTATTCATGGATGCGCTTGACCTGACAGTCGAAGATGCTGTCGGGATCGACCATCTGTCCGGACGACGATTTCAGCCATTCAGCAAACTCTGACTTGGCGTCGCGCTTGGCCCGTCGGAATGCGTGCCGAAAGGCGGGATCGTCGGCGAAGGGTTTCAGTTTGGCGATCTCGCCGCTATCCGTCGTCCAGCCCTCGCCGATCGCATCGGCAATGACATGCGAAAGCCCCGGATTTGCCATCAGCAGCCAGCGCCGCGGGGTCACGCCGTTGGTCTTGTTGTTGAAGCGTTCCGGAAATATCTCGGCCAGATCCCGGACGGTGGTCGAACGCAGCAGCGCCGAATGGATGGCTGCGACACCGTTGGTGCTGTGGGAGCCGACGATCGCCAGATTGGCCATCCGAACCCTGTTCTCGGGGCCTTCCTCGATCAGGCTGACGCGCGCCACGCGGGCCTCGTCGCCGGGATATCGGCGACGGATATCGTCGAGGAACCGGCGATTGATCTCAAAGATGATCTCGAGCTGCCGCGGCAGCAGTTGCTCGAAAAAATGCAACGGCCACTTCTCGAGCGCCTCGGGCAACAGGGTGTGGTTGGTATAAGCCAGGGTCCTGCGCGTGAGGTCCCAGGCCTGCTCCCATCCGAGCTGCGCTTCATCGAGCAGGATGCGCATCAACTCGGGTACCGCCAGGGTCGGATGGGTGTCGTTGAGCTGACTCGCGACCTTGTCGGGAAGCTTGCTCCAATCGGAATTGTTGCGGCGGAATCGCCGCACGAGGTCGGCCAGCGAGCAGGCCACCAGGAAGTACTCCTGAGCGAAGCGCAGCCCCTGTCCCTTTGCCGTGGTGTCGTCGGGATAGAGCACGCGTGTCAGCGTATTTGCCGCGATGCCGCCAACGACGGCGGCGATGAAATTCCCGCTGCTGAATTGCTGAAAGTCGAAGTCGTCATGGGCTGCGGCGCTCCAGAGCCGCAAGCTGTTGACGGTCTTGCCTCCGAAGCCGACGACGGGCCGGTCGAACGGAATGCCGATCAAGGTCGAGGGACGGCCCGGTACGAGCTGCAGGCTCCCGTGAGACATCTCGATCGAGCATCCGAACTTGATCTCCACGGCATCGCCGGGACGGGCCACCTCCCATGGATCCTGGCGGCGCAGCCAATTGTCCGGATGTTCACACTGCCAACCGTTCTCGATGGTCGGCGGGACCATAACGTAAACGTAGCGCAGGCCATAACCCATCGCCGGAAGCTGCATGGTCGCCATTGATTCGCGGAAACACGCCGCGAGCCGTCCGAGGCCGCCGTTGCCGAGGCCGGCGTCAGGCTCCTGCTCCACCAGTCCGAGCCAGTCGAGCCCCGCCGCGCGCACGGCATCGCCGATGACGGAATGGAGCATCAGGTTGGAAACATTGTTCGTCAGCGAACGGCCGATCAGGAATTCCATCGAGAGGTAGTAGACCCACTTCGGATTCTCCCGATCGTAGGTCTGCTGGGTCTCGAGCCAGCGTTGCGTGAGAATGTCGCGCACAGCATGGGCCGCGGCTTCGAACTTGTCGCGGGCGCCGGCCGCGGCGGGATCGACCACGCTGTCGAACCGCAGATGCCGCTCGAACAGCGCATCGGCCTCGCCGGAAAAGCGGATGGCG
>Ga0114129_10001340_pt1 | contig 33001 bp, 27 predicted proteins | sample RhiMetdeltSRZDD1_FD_80071 | JGI IMG/M metagenome (GOLD analysis project Ga0114129, IMG submission 80071) | Populus rhizosphere microbial communities from Tennessee, USA - Rhizosphere MetaG P. deltoides SRZDD1 (version 2) (version 2) | ecosystem: Host-associated > Plants > Roots > Rhizosphere >...
CGGTGCGTGCCGCCCACACGCACAGCTCGCGGCGGCCGTGATAGGTGAGGCCGACGAGATGCGGCCGGAAGCCGATGAACCACTCGGCGGGCGTGATGTTGTGATAGACGATGGCGAGGCGATCCGGCGCATGGTGGATGAGCGGGCCCACCGCGCTGCCGATGGAGAAGTGGAAGAGGCACACGGTGTCGGGGGCGGACACCTTCGGGTACTGCCAGAAGGGGCGCACGTGGCCCGTCATGCGCGGGTGCACGTGCTCCACGAAGATGTCGGAGAGGTACCCCGCCCGCCGCAACGAGTCACGGATCCAGAGGGCGTGATTGCTCACGGCGTCGCCGTACGACAGGGCCGCCATGAGCTGGTGGACCTGGCGCGGCGCCATCAGCGCGCCCGCGTCTCGCGCCGCGACGACAGACGGCCGACGGCATCGATGAGCGCGTGGTAACGCTCCATCACCGACTCCCATCGATAGTCCCGCTCCACGTAGCGCCGGCCGTTGTCGCCCATCGCCTGCCGCAGGCCGGTCTCGCGGACCAGCAGGTCCAGAGATTCGACGAACTCCTCGCCCGTCGCGTAGTACAGGCCCGCGTTCGATTGGCGGCAATGGTCGGTGAGGACCTCGGAGCGCGCGGTGACCAGCGCCGGCGTGCCGAGGCTCATCCCTTCGAGCAGGACGATCGAGAGGCTCTCGAACGGGCTCGGGCAGACGACGGCGCGCGCGCCCGCCATCGCCGCCCGCTTCTCGGCCTCGCTCAGGTATCCGAGATAACGCACGCCCGGAATGCGCGGCGTCGGCATCGCCATCTTTCCGATGAGGACCATCTCGGCGGCGCCGCGGCACGATTGCCGATAGCAGGCGTAGTGCTCGAGCATCTCCGCGCAGCCCTTCCCGGCATCGATGCGGCCGGCATACAGCACGTACGGCGCGTGGATGTCGTAGCGGATCTTGAACGCCTCGACGTCGGGCGGCTCCACGGGGTCGATGCCGATGCCCGTGACTTGTGACGGCTTGTCGCCGAGGTCGAACAGCGAGCGCGTGAAGCGCTCCTCCGCCGCGGTATTGAAGGCAAAGGCGCGTGGGAGCGAGAAGACGGTGTCGTAGATGTGAAACCGGATCGGCGGCTCGTCGTGGGCGGTGGGACAGAGGATGGCATGCTCCGGCGCGGCGCGCAGGCCCCAGTACACCGGGAAGTAGAGGTACGTGAAGAACAGGATCGCGTGATAGCGGTCCTTCGACGTCTCCAGGTGCTGGGCGAGCCGCGGCACGTAGGGGCCCTGGCGCTTGAGCCAGATGAGCTCCTCTTCCTCCGAATGCTTCTTGCCGTAGAGGGTCTCGGAGTAGGCGTTGAAGGCGTCGAGATCCCGCTCCTCCTCCACGTGGAAGCGGACGACCTCGACGGGGCCGATGCGCGAGGTACCTTCCTTCAGCTCGTTGCGCCAGGTGATGTAGTCGAGGGCGCACGTCGTGTAGACGGTGACGCGATAGTCTTCGGCCAGGCGCTCGGCCACCGCCCGCGCGAGGGACTCCGACCCGCCGGTGATCTCGGGGCCATAACGCTGGACGACGACCGCGATCCGCGGGCGCGTGTCGCGCGTGCGCGGCTCGCTCACAGCGCCTCCACGTAGCCGCGCAGCGCGGCTTCCACCGACTCCGGCGCGAACGCGGGCAGGCGCCGCGCCTGGCCGGCGAGGACCCTCTGGCGCGCCCCGGCGTCCCGCGCCACCAGATGCGCCGCCTCCGCCATGGCCGCGATGTCCTTGGTGTCGAACTGCACGCCGGCCTCTCCCAGCGTGTGGCCGACGGCCGTCGCGCGGTAGGCGACGATCGGTACCTCCATGAGCATCGCCTCCACGAGCGGCACGCCGAAGCCCTCGTGCTCGCTCATCGAGACGAACACGTGGGCGCGGCGGTAACAGGCGAGCAGGTCGTCGTGCTCCACGTGGCCGAGGAACAACACCTCCCAGGGGGTGAAGCCGTGCTCGTAGTGATACGCCTGCAGGGCGTCGAAGTACTCGCGCCTCCGCGGCAGCTTGCCTACCAGGACGAGGCGCACGTCCGCCGAGATGTACTTCTTCCAGTACGCGGCCAGGCGGATGAGGTCGTCGTGTTTCTTGTTCGGCGAGAGCCGGCCCACGAAAAGGACGTTGGCGGGCCCGTCGCCGAGGAAACGCTGGAGCACGGGGTTCGGCCGTTCGCGATAGCGGGCGAAGTCGAGATAGATCGGCAACACGCCGGTGCGGGAGAAGCCGGCCGCTTCGAGCTCCTGGCGGTTGTACTCGCTGTCCCCCAGCGCGAGGTCGACGTCTTTCAGGAGCGCCAGCTCCTCGCGGCCGATGGTGCAGATGCGGACCATCTCCGGATCGTAGCCGTGGAAGAACTCCGGCGGCGTCACGTTGTGATGGATGACGACGCGCTTGCCGCGGTGCTCGCGGAGGTGGTGCGTCATGGGCGACGTCAGCGCGTAGTGGAGGATGACCACGTCCTGGGCCCCGCCGGCCTTCCAGTCGCGATAGTAGCGGCCGTCCCCCTCGAGGTCGTCGTCCATATCGAAGGCGTAGACATCGGCCTCGTATCCCCAGCGCCGGAACGCATCCCGCATGAGCCGCGCGGAGTCGCCGATGGCGTCCCCGCGATGCAGCGCCGGCACCCACTGATCGATCCTCATGGCGAACCCACCGGCACCGCCGTGAACCACAAAGACACAAAGGGAACAAAGATCACAGAGAAATCTTGGGGGCTACGTGGCTCCCCTCACTCCCATCCTTTGTGTCCTTCGTTGTCTTTGTGTCTTTGTGGTTTTCCGTGAGCAGTGGACCCAGTCGTTCCAGCAGCAGCGCCCCGAAGTCCATCGCCTTCCACCGGGCGATCGCCTCGCGCTGGCCGCGCAGGATGGACGCGCGCAGCGCCGCGTCACCGAGAACGCGGCCCAGCAGCTCCGCCACGAGCTCCGGCGACTTGTGCGTGAGGAGCACGCCGGCACCGCCCAGTGTCTCGCGCACGGCGCCGGCGTCGAACGCCACGACGGGCACGTCGTACACCATCGCCTCCAGCAGCGGGACGCAGAAGCCCTCGTGCTCGGACAGGCCCAGGAAGACGTCGGCCGCCTCGTAGTACGCCCGGCGCTCGTCGTCCTCGACGCGGCCGGTGAAGACGACGTCGCGCAGCTTCAGCGCCGCCGACATCTGCACCAGGCGCGTGAAGTAGCGCTCCTGACCGCGGTAGTCGCCCACGATCAGGAGCCGGCTCCGGCGATCGACGTGGCGCTGGAACACGGCAAAGGCCCGCAGGAGGTCTTCGATGCGCTTGCTGGGAATGATGCGGCCGACGAAGACGATGTTCCGGCGGTCCGCCCCGTACAGCTTCCGCACGATAGGCGCCGGCGGCACGCGCCTGTACGACTCGAGGTCCAGCACCACCGGCAGCACGGCCGTCGGCGCATAACCGGCCTGCTCCAGCTCGCGGCGGTTGTACTCGCTGTCGGCGAGGCCGAGCTCGGCGCGGGAGGCGAAGGCGGCCAGCTCGCGGCGGCCGTCGTGGCACAGCCGCGCCAGGTGGGGGTGAAACGTGGCGAACCACGAGGCGGGGGTGATGTTGTGGTACAGCACGGCCAGGCGGTGAGGCGCGTGATACGCCGCACGGCTGGCCGGTCCGCCGATCGAAAAATGGAAGAGGCAGACGGTGTCCGGCGTCGCCTCCGCTTCGTACGCTTCGAGCGGGCGGACTTCGTGGCGCAGGCGCGCCTCGCACTCATAGGTGAAGATCTCGGACCGGAAGCCGGCGCGGCGCAGATGGCCGCGGGCGACGAGGGCCTCGTTGGAGATGGCATCGCCGTACGACAACGACGCCAGCAGCTGGTGTACCGCCTTCACGGCCGCGCCGCCTCGTGCCGCGCCGCGATCTCGGCGTTCTCGGCCTGCACGCGCGCCATCAAGTCGAGGTACTTCCGCTCCACGACGTCCCAGGCGTAGTGCGCGTCGAAGTACCGCCGGCCGTTGCCCCCGAGCGCGCGGCGCAGCTCGGGCTTGCCCTCCAGCAGCGCGAGCGCCTCGTGGAACTCGTCGTAGCTCGAGTAGTAGAGCCCGGCGTTGGCCCTCAGGCACTGGCCCCGCAGCACCGCGCACTTGCCGTTGGCGAGCACCGGGCGCTCCGCCCACCACGCCTCGAGTGTCACCATCGAAAGGCTCTCGTAGCGCGACGGCATCGAGAGCAGGTCGCACGCGGCCAGCGCGTCCCACTTCTCCTGATCGGGCTGGAACCCGAGGGCGACGATGGCGGGGGCCGGCGGGATGGGGATCACCGCCTTGCCGATGAGCACGAGCTTGAGCGGCGACGACGTCTCCGCGCGATACCGCCGGAAGAAGTCGAAGAGCTGCCGGCAGCCCTTGTTCTCGTCGATGCGGCCGACATAGAGGATGAACGGACCGTCGATGCCGTGCCGGCGACGGAAGGCCTCGCCGTCCATCGACGCGGGCAGCGCGGAGCCGACGCCGACCACGTCGCCGGGCACGTGGCGGTTGTCGGCCACGCCCTCGATCATCGCCCGCTCCTCGTGACTGTTATAGACGATCCCCCGGGGCAGGCGGAAGAGGGGCGGGAATATCGGGATGCGGTAGATCCCGTCATCCTCGGCCGTGGGCACGAGCAGCGCCTTGTCGCGCAGCGTGCGCAGGCCGTGGTAGGTCGTGTAGTAGCGGTACGAGAAGAAGAACACGAAGTCGTAGTCGGCCGCGTGCTTCTCGAGGTACTGGACGAGCCGCGGCGTGAACGGCCCTTCCTCCTCGAGCCAGCGCAGCGCGTCGTCCTCGTTCCCGTGGCGCAGCACGCGGTCCGTCCAGTCGGCGAACCGCACCGGATCGCGCGGCCGCTTCACGCGGAAGCGGCGCACCGGGATTCCGTTCAGGACCTCGCGCCCTTCCTGGTAGTGGTTCGCCCAGGTGATGTAGTCGGCGGCGCAGGTCGTGAGCACCTCGACCTCGGCGTGGCGCGCCATGTGCTCGGCGATCAGGCGGCAGTGGTACTCGGCGCCGCCGGCGATGTCCAAGCCGTAGCGCTGGACGACGAAGGCCAGCCGCATGGGAGGAGGTTAGGCGCCGCCGTCCTTCTTCGCGGGCTGGGCGTCCTCTCGATACACGACCATGTCTTCGAGGGTCTTCTCCCGGCGCACCTGCAGCTCGAGCCGTCCCTGCAGCTGCAGCACGCGGTTCTTGAGGTCCTGCACCTCGAGGTTGAGCTTCGTCATCTCCACCGCCATGTTGTGCAGCAGATGGACATAGTAGCTGTTGAGGTCGGACTGCCGCGAGAGCGCGGCCACCATCGGGTTCGGGTTCCAGAAGAGCTTCTGGAGGGGCTTCAGCAGCCCGCGGATCTTCTCCAGCGCCTGGCCCACCGCCCCGCGGCTGCTGCGGTAGAGCGTCTCGTGGTTGAACTGGAAGTTCCAGCGCACGGGCTCGCTGCGGAAATCGGCGATGAAGTCGCTGTTGAAGTCGTGGGCGTCGAGCACGGCGTCCAGGCGATGCTCGGCGATCTGCCGGATCTCGTCGTCGGTGTAGAGAGTCTGGCGCTTCTCCTCGATGCGCTTGCGGATCGAGCGCATGATCTCGTCGACGCTGACGTCGTCGCCCTTGATCTCGAATGACATCCTAATGTCCTAGCGGCGTCGGGGGCGCCGATGCCGTGTACAGGATCGCGACCACGGCGGCCGCCCACAAGACCACGGCGGTCAACATGGGCCGGTCGGCCAGCAGGATCTCCGACGGGCTGCCCCCTTGGTCCTTCTGATGCACGAGGTAAAGATAGCGGAAGATACCATACAGGACGAACGGCAGCGTCCAGGCCAGCTTCTCCGTCTGGAACTTGGCGCGCGTCTCTTCCGCCGTCGTGTAGAAGGCGTAGGCGATGACGCACGACGCCGTCACCACCGAGATCATCTGGTCGAGGAGCTGCGGGCTGTACTCGGCCAGGATCTTCCGATGCTCCACGGCGCCGTCCGACAGCGTGGTCAGCTCGGCGCGCCGCTTGGCCAGGGCGAGGAACAGCGCCAGGAACAACGTGCAGATGAGCAGCCACTCGCTGATGTGCACCGCGATCACCACCGCCCCTGCCACCGCGCGCACCACGAACCCGAGGCTCAGGGCCAACGCATCCAGGATCACGACCTCCTTGAGGCGGAACGAGTACAGGAGGTTCAGGACGAGATAGACGGCGGCGCAGGCGGCGAACTCGGGCCGCAGCACCACCGCCGCCGTGAGGCACGATACCGCCAGTAACACCGCGACCATCAGCGCCTGCCGGCGTCCGAGGTCTCCGCTCGCGATGGGTCGGAACCGCTTGCGCGGATGCAGCCGGTCCCGCTCCACGTCGACGACGTCGTTGACGAGGTAGACGGCGCCGGAGATCCCACAGAAGACGGCGAAGGCCAGCGCCGCGCGCACGAAGGGGCCGCTCTCGAACAGGTGCTTCGAGAACGCGAGCGCCGCGAACACGACGAGGTTCTTCGTCCACTGATGAGGCCGGAGGGAGACGACGACGGCCGTCAGGAACGATCGGGATTCCGATGCCGGCAGCGGCATCGCAGAGGCAGGTCCGCTCAGAAGCTCTTGACGCCGTCCGCCTCGTTGTCGTACGTCTCGAAGACGGTGAGCAGCTTGGTGATCGCCAACAGATCCTGGAGCTTCTTCGTGAGGTTGATCAGCTTGAGGCGGCCGCCTTCGCGGCTCACGGTCGTGTAGCAGCGCACGATCTCGCCGAGGCCGGCCGAATCCACGTAGGGCACTTCGGCCAGGTTCAGGAGGATCTTCTTCTTGCCGGCCTGCACCAGCCGGGCGACGGCGTTCCGAAGGGCTTCGTCGCCCTCACCGATCTGGATCTTCCCGTTGAGGTCGAGGATCGAGACGTCCTTGACCTGGCGTTCGACGATCTTCATGGCCATGGTTGCACACCCTTCTCCAACGCGCGGCTCTATCGGTCTAAAGAAAGCAACGACAGCGACTTGAAAGAACGTGTACGCTAACATGCCGTCTTTGCCAGTGTCAACGATGGGAGGCCCAGGCGCGGAGCACGGGCCTCGGCAGGGGCGGCAGCTACGTTTGGAAAGTCGGGCGCGGCCCGGTTAGAGGCTGACAGCCTTGCGCTGCTGGAAGCACTCTTTGCAATAGACCGGACGACCCTGCGTGGGCTTGAAGGGGACGGTTGTCTCCTTGCCGCACTGCGAGCAGGTTGCGGTGGTCTCGACGCGCTCTCGCGAGCCTTGACCCATCCGCGCATTGCGCTTGTTCTTGCATTCCTTGCAGCGCTTCGGCTCGTTCTTGAAGTTCTTGTCCGCGTAGAAGAGCTGCTCACCGGCAGTCCAGATAAACGACTGGTGGCATTCGACACACACCAGACTCTTGTCTCGGTACTCCATGACTTCTCCTAGGCTCGGCCCCGTCCGTCCGCGTCCACCCACTCTCAATCGCGGCCCCAAAAACCCGCGGCGGGAGGTTACTCCCGCCGCGAGCGGTCCGCTGCTTTATTCGGCTTCGCGGCGGATCTTTTTGCGGTTCCTCTTTCGAGCGAGGGCTTGCTTCGCACGACGCTTGTCGCCCGGCTTCAGGTAGAAGCTATGCTTCTTGATGTCCTTGATGATGTCTTCTTGCTGAACCTTGCGCTTGAAGCGACGTAGAGCGTTTTCGATCGACTCGCCCTCTTGAACCTTGATCTCGGCCAAAACTTGAACACCCCCTAACGCCCCGAGTGGTTGATGGGAACACAGTTGTACGACACGGAGTACCCGGCCAAAGGCACTCCCTATGACCGTTGATGCTAGGACACGGTCCCAGAGCAGTCAAGCGAATTCATTGTGAAAAACGTTGAGAATCAGGACAATACAGGCATATCCGCTATGACTTGGCGCGCAGGGAATCACTTTCCGAAGCCTTCTCAACTACGTAAATATACGTATTCCAGGGGCTTAGCGGCCGCCGCCTCTGGCGAATGGCCATGAGCGGCCGTCTGTACGTAGTGGCCACGCCGCTGGGCAACCTCGAGGACATCACGCTGCGGGCACTGCGCGTGCTGAAGGAAGTCGACCTCGTCGCGTGCGAAGACACGCGGCACACCGCTCGCTTGCTGGAAGCCAACGGCATCAAGACGGCGACCACGTCCTACTTCGAGCACAACGAACGCGGCAAGACCGATGTGATCCTCACCGCGCTGCGCGCGGGCAAGAACGTGGCCCTCGTCTCCGACGCCGGCACGCCCGGCGTCTCCGATCCCGGCTACCGCCTCGTGCACGCGGCCCGTGAGGCGAGCCTCGACGTCATCCCCGTGCCGGGCCCCAGCGCGGTCGTGGCCGCGCTGTCGGTGTCGGGCCTGCCGACCGACCGATTCTTCTTCGAGGGCTTCCTGCCCTCGCGTGCGGGCGCGCGCCGGCGGCGGCTCGAGGAGCTCGCTTCGGTCGTCGAGACGCTGGTGTTCTACGAATCACCGCTGCGGGTGCAGGCCACGATCGAAGAGATGGTGTCGGTCTTCGGTGATCGGCCGGCCTTCCTCTGCCGCGAGGCCACGAAGATGCACGAGGAGTATCGGCGCGGGACGTTGTCGTCGTTGCTCTCCGTGCTCGACGATCGGGAGCGCATCCGCGGCGAGGTGGTCCTGGTGGTAGCGGGTGCCCCCCCCGCCGCCCCCGCCGGCGAGGATGAAGTCGAGCCCCTGTTCGCGCGCCTGGTGGCCGAGGGCCGCTCGCGACGCGAGGCGGTCAAGGAGGTGGCTCGGCTCACCGGGTTGCCCGCGCGAGACGTCTACCGGCGCGTGCTCGACGAGAACAGCTCGGAGGGATGAACCTTCCGCTCCGGGATGAGGAGGGGCTTCATCAGGTCCAGCCGGCGATACGGAACACCGAGCCGCTCGAGCCTCCGCCCGAGCTTGTCAGCCGCGGTCGGGTTCACCGCGATGAGGGCGGCATTCGGAGCCGCCGCCACTCGCGTCGGGTAATCCTTGAAATACTCCGTCAGGGTCGGGCCGAGATCGGAAGCGCAGACGACGCGCTCCTCCGAGACGAAATCGATCTTCGCGGCGAGGTAGAAGTCGGTCCAGCAGTGAGTGACCCCCGCCTGCTCGATCTCGCGGACGAAGCCACGCCAGCGCACGTCCGTCGCCGCTGCGGATCGCCACTGGCCGAGCGATCCCAGCGCGCCGAAGGCGAGGATCGCGCCCATCACCCATCGCCGGGCCCCCTCCCCCCAGGCGTCGCCCAGGAAGACGGCGATGGGCGCGGCCAGGAAGAGGAGATAACGCGGGTTGCCGGCGATGTAGGGCAGGGCCGCCGCCGCCACGGCCAGGTTCACCGCGGAGAAGACGAGCAGCACACCGCGCGCATCGTCGCGACCCGCGGCGAAACGCCGGGCGGCGACGACGTAGGCATAGACGACGGCGGTGCCGGTGATCCACGAGGCGATCCACAGCGCGTCGTCGAGCGCGGGCGGATAGCCGGGGTCGTAGCCCATCAGCACCGGCCAGTGGTCGCCCACGATCCCGAGCGCACGGCCGCCGAGCCCCGGCCCGCTCTCGAGGGTGCCGACGCTCTGTCCGCCCGGCAGGAGGTACCGGAACGTCTCACCGCCGCTCATCGCATTCCAGAGGAGGCTCGGCAACGCACCCAGCGCGAAGCCCCCGGCCAGGCGCGGCAGCATCGGCATCGATACGAACGCGAACGCGGCGCCGGCCGCCACGGCGGGGATCACCGCCAGGATGTGGCTCCAGAACGCGAGCCCGAGGGCGATCCCGGCCGCCCAGGCCAGGACGGGGCGCGCGCCGGCAGGGGCGCTGTGGCTCCGCGCGGCGAGGAACAGGGCCACCGTCCCCAGCCCGAGGACCTCGACGTAGTTTCCGTCGTTGCTCAGGCTGTAGCGGGTGACGAACGCCGGGGAGAAGACGGCGTAGAGCGCCGCCGCCCGCGCCCGGCGCGGATCCGTCGCCGCCGCGAAGGCATAGACGCCGGCGACGAAGAGCGCGTAGAAGAGGACGGACGAGAGTGTGAACGCCCGCGAGATGTCGATCACGAGGGCGAGCGCGGCCGCCAGGTGCGACTTCAGGCTGCCGCTGTACGGCACGCTCGGCACGAAGACGAGCCGCTCGAGGCCCTCCCGGATGCGCAAGGCGACGATGCCGGACAACGAGCCGTCCGGCGTCGTGTAGCCGATGGCGCCGGTCCACGCCATCGGGAGCCGAAACAGCACGGCCAGCGCGACCATGAGGCCCGCGTCACGCCACGACCCGCCGGCCGGCAGCGCGGCGAGCGTGCGGCCGTGCCGGCGCAGGAGCGCCACCACCGCCGCGGTCAGGCCGGCCGCGAGGAGCGCGGGCGGCACGAGGTGCAGCCAACCCGGACGCCACGGCGCGGCCACGTCGAACCAGCGCACGCACAGCAGCACCCAGCAGAGGGCGGCCGTGGCCCCCGCCCACCGGCCGCTCACGCCCGCCGGCGCGCCACGAAGATCATGTCGAGAGAGTATCGCGGAGCCAGGCGGCCGGCGGCCAGCAGCACGCGCATCAGGGGCACCGCCCACGGCCGGTTCCACCCGCGTTGCAGGCGGTCGAGCTTCGGCATCGGCGAGAGCCAGTTGAGGAGCAGCTCGAGGTGCACTCCCGTCTCGTACGTGATCTCGAAGCCGGCGGCATCGAGGAGCGCGCGGACCTCGTCGTAGGACAGCTCGCTCAGGTGATCCGGGCTGTACGGGCGGTCCGAGCGGTCGACGATGTTGGCCAGGCGGAGGCGGTTCGGCGTGGTGAGGATGAGGGTGCCGCCCGGCTTGACCACGCGCCGGAACTCGTCGACGCCCGCGCGCGGATCGGGCAGGTGCTCGATCAGCTCGCCGGCGAAGAGGGCGTCGAAGGCGGCGTCGCGGAACGGCAGCGGGTGCGCGTCCGCCACGAGCCAGCGCACGTCGGGGAACTCGGTCTTGCGCGACAGCAGCAGCGGGTGATCGACGTCGCCCGCCACGATCGTGAACGGCCAGTCGGGGCGGATCTCGGTGAAGAGGCTGCGCCCGCATCCGGCGTCGAGGACGCGCCCGCCCTTCGGGATGTGCGCGAAGAAGAGCCGCTCGAGCTTGTGCAGCATGGCGGCGTGGAGCTCGTAGAGGAACGGCTCCGTCTTCGACGGCGTGTAGCCGTGATCCGAATGGACGCGATGGTAGTAGGAGCGCAGCACGGCGGGATCGGCCACCTTGCCGGTGATGAAGCGGTTCTCCAGGACCTCGTTCGCGGGCGAACGCAGCACGAGCTGAATGCCGATGATCGGGTCGAACACGTAGTCCGGGTTCGACCACGAGTCCATCGCCGGCTCTCGTCGCGCGCCCGTCTCCTTCCACAGGGAGCCGGGGCCGATCGTGCTCAAGTCGATGCCGATCGACGTCTCCGCCTGTCCCTCCGGCAAGCGGAAACGCCACCAGCCGACGTGCGTCTCCGGATGGCGCTCGCGCAGGTGCGAGTAGAGATCGAGGGTGAAGACGTGGCGCTCCGCGTCACGGACGTTGCTGCGGAAGCGCAGCGTCGCGCGGCGCGCGGAGAGATCCACGCTGGTGGTGATCGGAACTATCCGTGCCACGGGAAAGGAATAATACAGGCGTTGACACGAAAGGGCCTCCATGTCAGCCTCTACGTTCCTATCGCGCGGCGCGTTTCCTTGATCTAGATGAAAATCCTCATCGTCGGCAATGGCGGGCGTGAGCACGCTCTGGCCTGGAAGATCCGTCGGAGCCCTCTCGACCCCGAGGTGTATTGCGCGCCAGGCAACGCCGGCATCGCCGCCGTCGCCGACTGCGTGCCCATCGACTCCTCGAACATCATCGAGGTCGCCGATTTCGCGCAGACGATCAAGGCCGATCTCACCGTGGTCGGTCCCGAGCTGCCGGCGGTGCTGGGGATCGCCGACGAGTTCCACCGCCGCGGGCTGACGATCTTCTGCCCCAGCCGCGCCGCCTCCGAGCTCGAGGGCTCGAAGGCCTTCGCCCGCGAGTTCATGGACCGGCACAAGATCCCATCGCCCGGGCATCAGGTCTGCACCTCGATCGACGAGGCCCGCGAGTTCCTGAAGACGTCCCGGCTCGGCTATCCCCTCGTCATCAAGGCCGACGGTCTCGCCGCCGGCAAGGGTGTCGTCATCGCCGCCGACAAGGCGGAGGCCGACGCCGCCGTGTCCGAGATGATGACGGACAAGAAATTCGGGATGGCGGGCGCGCGTGTCGTGTTCGAGGAGTTCCTGATCGGAGAGGAGGTCTCGTTTCTCGTCTTCTCCGACGGCTCGAAGGTCGTGCCGATGGTCTCCGCGCAGGACCACAAGCGCGTCAACGACGGCGACCAGGGGCCGAACACGGGCGGCATGGGAGCCGTCTCCCCCGCCACCACCCTCTCCGTCGACATCCACAAGCAGATCATGCACGACATCGTCGTGCCGACGATCGCAGGGATGTCGGCCGAGGGCCGGCGTTATCAGGGCGTCCTCTACGCGGGGCTCATGCTCACCGACGACGGGCCGAAGGTCCTCGAGTTCAACACGCGCTTCGGCGATCCCGAAGCTCAGGTGATCCTCACGCGGATGAAGTCGGACCTCGTGCCGATCCTGCAGGGCGTGGCCGACGGCCATCTCCCCGACACCAAGATCGACTGGCTGAAGGACTCGTCGGTCTGCATCGTCCTGACCAGCCAGGGCTACCCCGACAGCCCGCAGACGGGCAAGGTCATCAAGGGCCTCGACTACAATCCGGGCGAAGACGTCGTGGTCTTCCACGCGGCGACGGCGGCGAAAGACGGGCATACGGTCACGGTCGGCGGCCGCGTCCTCGGCGTCACCGCCGTCGGGCCGAGCCTCGAGGTGGCGATCGAGCGCGCCTACGAGGTCGTACCCCACATCCAGTTCGAAGGCATGCACTACCGGAAGGACATCGGCCACAAGGCGCTGGCGCGCCTGCGCACGACCCTCGATGACTGAAACACCCATCGTCGCGATCCTCATGGGCAGCGACAGCGATCTGCCCACCATGGCCGGCGTGGCCGGCGTCCTTGAGGACTACGGCATCCCGTACGACGTGCGGGTGCTGTCGGCCCACCGCACGCCGGAGCTCGCCGTCGAGTTCGCCCGCACGGCGGCCGAGCGCGGGCTGAAGGTGGTCGTTTGCGGTGCCGGCGGCGCCGCCCATCTCGCAGGCGTCGTGGCCGCCCACACGCTGCTGCCGGTCATCGGCGTGCCCCTGGCCAGCTCACCGCTGGCCGGCTTCGACGCGCTGCTGTCGACCGTGCAGATGCCGCCCGGCATTCCCGTCGCCACCGTCGGCGTGGGCTCGATGGGCGCGGCGAACGCGGGCCACCTCGTGGTGTCGATCCTGGCACTTTCGGACGCGGCCCTGCGCGCCAAGCTCGACGCGCGCCGCAAGAAGATGACGGAGGACGTCCTCCGCAAGAACCAGGACCTGCCCGCCCGGCTGCAAGAGCTGCTGAAGAAGAAATAGCCACGAACTCCACACGGCTCGTCATCGTCGCCGCCGCCGTGAGCCTGGCCGCCAACCTCGTCGGGATCACCTGGGGGTTGCCCGCGCGGTGGCACCCCGACGAGAAGGCCGACGACGCCGCGCAGATGGTGGCCGAGGGCACGATCGTCCCGCGGTCGTTCATCAACCCGTCGCTGCCGCTGTACATGATGATGCCGGTCGTCGCGGCCCAGCAGCGCCTCGCGGCCTGGGGGCTTCTCCCGGCATCGTTCTCCGATCCGCTTCTTGCCGGTCGCGTGTTGGCCGCACTGGCCGCCGCCGGCGCCGTGCTCGTGATCGGCCTGTGGGCCGCCCCGAGGCCGACGCCGCTGGCCGCGTTCTTACTCGCGCTGGCCCCCGGCTTCGTCAACCTCGGGCACTTCGCGACACCGGAGCCGTGGCTATTGCTGGCGACGGCGGGCGTCCTTGCCGGCTGTCGATTGCATCTCGACAATCGACTCGGTGCCGCCGCCCTCGGCCTTCTCGTGGGGCTCGCCGGCGCCACGAAGTACACCGCCGCCGCGCTGCTGCTGCCCACACTCATCGCGGTGTGCCTCGGACCCGAGGCCGCGCGGAGCCCCGCTCGACCGCGAGTCGTGGCTCTCCTCGGCCTCATGGCGATCGCCCTCGGCATCTGGATCACCGGTGCCTCTGTCCGGTGGGCGTTCCGCTTGGGTTATGCGGACGGGCGGCTCCTTCCCCCCGAAGCCGCACTACGGTTCGTCAGCGGCGCAGGAGCGGCGCTCGTCGTGACAGCCCTCATGCTCCTGATCCTTTTCGCGGGGATCGGCCGCAGATACACCTGGGCGACGCGACTCAGCTCCGCCCCGGTCGGAATGCTTTTCGTTGCCGCTGCGGGCGGCTTCCTTCTCGGAACACCTGGCGCGTTGCTGCGGCCCTTCGCCTTCTTGAGCGACCTCGCCTTCAACCAGCAGACACGCAGCGAATACAAGGGCCTGGTCGGCGAATCGACGTCGTTCGGCGCGTACGGACTGCTACTCATCGACGCCCTGACCTGGCCGCTGCTCGTGCTGGCCGTCGCCGGGCTCGTGATCGCCGTGGCGCGCGGCCTCAAGCGGCATCCGCTGGCCTGGGTCTGGGTCGCCGCCGCGGTGACGCCCTATCTGCTCGTGGCCTCGTCGGGCCATCGCGCGCTGCGCTTCCTCGCCCCCGTGTTCCCGGTCGCGGCCCTCCTGGCCGCGGACGCGACTACGGCGCTCGTCACGCGCCGCACTCGCCTTCTCGTGACGGCGGCCGTGGTCGCGCGCCTGGCCGCAGGTACCGTCCTCGTCGATCGCCTCTTCCTCGTCGACTCGCGGCGCATGGCGGCGCGATGGCTCGATGCCAACGTCCCCGCCGGCATGGCGATCGACGTCATCACGAACCATCCCGGCTATGCGCCCGCACCGTCACGCCACGCGCTGCGCGTGGTGCCGACGCTCTCGCGAGAGATGGCGCCGAAGGAACGCTTCGAAGAGGCCGCCCGCGCCTACCCGCAGGCGGGCGCGCCCTGGCTCGTGCTCACCGAGTCGTACTACCAGCGCTTCCTCGAGCACCCCGAGCAGCACCCGGAGCGCGCGCAGTTCTTCCGCGATCTACTGGACGGCCGGAGCGGCTTCGACGTCGCGGCGAGATTCCGTCAGCAAGGCTGGCTTCGTCCGCCCGTGGAGTTCGTCGACCCGGAGATCGTCGTGCTGAGACGGCCCTGACCGCTCACGACCGATACCCCGCCGCCTGCAGCTCGAACAGCTCGGCGTAGCGCCCACCGGCGTCCAGCAGCTCGCGGTGGGTGCCCTGCGCCTCGATCTGGCCCTCCGCCAGGACCAGGATCCGATCGGCCATGCGCACGCTCGAGAACCGGTGCGAGATGAGCACCGCCGTCTTCCCCCGGCTCAGCTCCTTGAAGCGCTGGAACACCTCGAACTCCGCGCGCGCGTCCAAGGACGCGGTGGGCTCGTCGAGGATCAGCAGCTGCGCGTCTCGCATGTAGGCACGGGCGATGGCGATCTTCTGCCATTCGCCGCCGGAGAGCTCGACACCGGTCCGAAAGCGTTTGCCGACGACCTGGTCGTAGCCCGCCGCCAAACGGCGGATGACCTCGTCGGCCAGGCTCGCCCGCGCGGCGGCCTCGATGCGCGGACGATCGCCGCGGGCCTCGATGCGGCCGACGGCGATGTTCTCGGCCGCGGTCAGGTGGTAACGCACGAAGTCCTGGAAGATGACCCCGATGTTGGCTCGCAGCGCCTCGAGGTCGTACTCGCGGAGGTCGCGGCCGTCCAGGAGGATTCGTCCCTCGTCGGGGTCGTAGAGGCGCGCGAGGAGCTTCACGAGCGTCGTCTTGCCCGCGCCGTTCTCTCCGACGAGGGCCAGGACCTCGCCGGCCCGCAGGGTGAACGTCAGATGCCGTACCGCCCAGCGTTCGGCGCCCGGGTACCGGAAGCCGACGTCCTCGAACGTGAACCCCTGGCGGATGGGCACGGGGAACGGTGGCGGGTCCGAAGGGGAGACGATCTCCGGCTGGATCTCGAAGAACGAGAACAGGTCTTCGAGGTACAGCGCCTCGCCGGCCACGCGCGAGAAGTCGATGAGAGCCCCCTCCAGCAGGTTCCGCAGCCGCCGAAACGATCCGGACAGGAAGGTGAGATCCCCCACGGTGAAGGCGCCATTGAGCGTGCGCCACGCAATGAACGCGTAGGCGACGTAGTAGCCGAGGGTGCCAACTGCGGTGAGGAGCCCGCCCCATCCGGCGCGCCTTAGCGCCAGGCGGCGGTTGGCGGCATAGAAGGCCGTGCTGAGCGCGTGGTAGCGCTCGATGAGGAAGGCGCTCAGGCCGAAGATCTTCACCTCCTTGGCCGTCTCCACGCTCGACCCCGTCTGGCGGACGTAGTCCAGCTCACGCCGCTCGGGCGTCCGCTTGTAGTCGAGGGAATACGTCTGGGCGTTGAAATACGCCTCGCCGACGAACGCGGGGACGAGGGCCAGCCCCAGCAGGACGATGAGCCAGGGCGCATAGGCGATGAAGCCGGCGGCGAAGCCGACGATCGTGACGAGGTCCTGGGCCTGTCCGAAGATCTGGCTCATGAGCGCGGCGCGGCCCATCGTCTGACGCCGCGCGCGGTCGAGGCGGTCCTGCTGCTCGCTGTCCTCGAAGTCCTCGAGATCGAGGGTGGCGGCGTGCTCCATGAGGCGGACGCTCGTGACGTGGGAGAAACGCTCCGACAGGAGGCCGTCCACGAGGGAAACGACGCGGCCGAGCAGATCCGAGGCCACCGCGAGGCCGAGCTCGACCGAAAGGAGCACGAGCAGGTGATCGAGCCGGCCGCTCGCGAGCCAGGCGCGCAGACCCGCCTCGGGGTGAGGCGCGGCGTGGAGTCCCACGACTTCGTCGATGATCAGCTTGCCGACGAACAGCGTCGCCACCGGGAGCAGGGCGCGCAGCAGGCGGCAGACCAGATCCGTGGCCGCGAGCTTCGGGCTCGTCTGCCAGACGAGCTTCAGGAACGGCGGCAGGTTCCGGAGCGCACCGAGCCGCTCTCGCAGCGAGCGTGGAGCCGGCGGTGGCCCGTGGCCGGAGCCTTCGGCCGACCTCACTGCCGGCTTCGTGCGGCCGCCCATCGCATAGTGCCGTGGCACCCCTTCAGGATGCCACGGCGCGCCTCAGGTCTTCTCGACCCAGAAGCCCTGCAGGGCCAGGGCGTCGATGCCGCTGCTGAAGAAGCAGCGCAGCGCGTCCATCGGCGCGCAGGCGATCGGCTCTCCCTTCACGTTGAGCGACGTGTTCAGGATGATGGGAATGCCCTTGGCCTTGCCGACGCCCTCGATCACGGCGTGGTATCGCGGCTGCGAGGACGGCGTGACGGTTTGCGGCCGCATCGAGCCGTCGACGTGTACGACGGCGGGGATCTCCGCGCGGCGCGCCTCGGGCACGGTGTAGGCCACGGTCATGAACCGCGTCTCGGACGGCTTCTCGACGTAGCGCTGCGCGGCTTCGACAGTCATGGAAGGACACAGCGGGCGCCACAGGTCGCGGAACTTCACCTCCGCGTTCACGCGGTCCTGCATGCCGGCGGAGGTGGCGTCGGCCAGGATCGAGCGGCCGCCGAGCGCGCGTGCGCCCACTTCCATGCGCCCGTCGAACCACGCCACGATCTTGCCGGCGACGACGGCATCGGCGGCGGTTTCGGCGACGTCGGGGGTCTCCCGGAACTTCACGCCGCCAATCGTCAGCGCCTTGCGCACTTCGTCGGCGGAGAAACCCGGCCCCCAATACGCATGCTCCATGCGGAAGCGCGGATCCTCGCCGGCCTCTTTGCTCACGACCATCGCCGCGCCCAGGGCGGTGCCGGCGTCGTTGCTGGCCGGCTGCACGAAGACGTCGTCGACCCACGGCGAGCGGGCGAGGACGCCGTTCATCTTGCAGTTGAGGGCGACACCGCCGGCGAGGCACAGCTTGCGGATCTTGCCGTCTTCGGTGACGCGCCGCGTGAGGCGCAGCGCCGCCTCCTCGAGGCGCACTTGCGCCGCCGCCGCCACGTCCTTGTGGCGCTGCTCCAGGGGCGACTTCGGCAGGCGCGGCGGCCCCAGCAGCGTGGTGAGGCGGTCGCCGAAATGCTCGTTCATCGAGTGCGAGCCCAGCAGCGTGTACGAGGGATCGACGGCATAGGTGCCGTCCTCACCCAGGCGCAGCACACGAGCCACCTTCTCCTCGATCTCCGCGCTCGGCTTGCCGTAGGGAGCCAGGCCCATCGTGAAGCCTTCCTCCTCGTACGGCGTGAAGCCGAGGTACGCCGTCATCGCCGCGTAGAACCAGCCGAGCGAATCCGGGAAGTCGATGCTGCCGCGGTCCACGATCTCGCGGCCGCGGCCGTGGTAGAAGCTCGTCGACCGCTCCTCTCCGCTGCCGTCGAGGATGAGGACGGCCGCCTCGTCCCAGCCCGACGCGTAGTACGTGCTGGCCGCGTGGGCCAGATGATGGTCGACGTATTCGATGCGCGGCACGCGGCCGTCGAGGCCGGCGGCGCGGAGGCCCAGCGTCACCCGGTGCTGGATCGACCACGGCTGCTGGTCGAAGATCTCCTTCCAGATCTGCCCGTAGGCACTGCCCTCGGCGTGCCGGCCGTGCTTCAGCCAGTTGCGGGCGAAGAAGGCGGGCATCGTCCACCTATACTTCTTGGCATTCCAACCCATGGCGATGGCGTCGATCTCGCCCAGCGACGTCTTTCCTTCCTTCAAGCACCAGGCGGCAGACTTGCCGGGAAAGCGGCCGTTCGAGTTCTTGATGCGGAGGAAGCGCTCCTCCTCGGCGAAGGCCACGAGCTTTCCGTCGCGCAGCAGGCAGGCGCCGGGGTTGTAGCCGAAGGCCGAGAGGCCGAGGACGAGCATCGCCTAGGCGGCCTTGACCTGGCCCGCCACCGTAGCGAGGGTCGAGAAGCGCCAGCCCTCGCGCACGATCAGGTCCAGGAACGACTCGAGGATCGGCAGGCCCGCGGAGGCGTTGCGTCCGTACACGACCTTCCACGGCCCGGACAGACGTTCGAACGCGGGCAGCCGCCAGAGGTCGTGCAGGTGCATGTCGAAGACGAACGGGTCGGGCAGACCGCCGCGCTCGAGCAGCCGGCGATAGACGGGCCAGCCGAGAAGCTTCATCCACGACAGCGAGGCGATGAGGCGCGCCGGCGTCAGCGTCGAGATCGGCAGCTCCACGAGCGAGAGGCCGACCGGGCGAAACGGCGCGGGCCGGTACTTCAGATAGCGCGGCCGCGGCCAGAACGACGGGAAGATGCTCGAGTCGAACGCGAAGCCCGCCGCCTCCAGGCGGCGCCAGCCGTCCTCGCTGATGCGGCCCTCGGGGGCGCGATAACCGGCGGGCGGATGTCCGAAGAAGCGCTCGAACGCGCGCCGGCCCTTCTCGATCTCGTCGGCGGAGTCCGGCGCGGCGAGGTCATGTGAATACGAGTGCAGGTGGAACTCCGCGCCTGCGGTCTTGAACTGCTCGATGGTCTGCGGCCGCGCCTCCAGCGACTCCGCCACCACGAAGATGCTGAGCGGCGCCTGGTAACGCGCGAGCAGGGCGAGCAGCTCGGCCACGCGCGCCGGCTCCCACCCGTCATAGGTGACGGCCGCGCGCCCGGCGTGGTCGGGCTCGAGGTCGAGGCTGAGACAGACGGTCTTGGGCAGGAGAACGGTCATGGGGGCCACGGCGAGCTCTATCGGCGCCTCGAAAAGCAGGCAGTGTATACTCCCGCGCGGTCCGCATCAAACCTGCCCGATGGACTCTCCTTTTCACGCCGTGCTTTTCTCCGTCTTCCGGATGACGTACGTGCTGCTCGGCGTGCTCGCCGCGTGGCTGATGTGGCGGCGTCCGCGGCCGGCGGCGGCGCTCGCCCTCGTCGTCGTGGCGAATCTGGCGGCGTGGGCCGTCTACACGTGGCCGCTGGGCCGGTTGTACGCCCTCAACGATTTCTCCGACGTGTCGTTCAACGTCGGATCCGCCGCCTGCGCGGCCGCCACCGGCAACGCCTTCGATCACACGCAGACCGGCTTCGCTCACCTCGAGCCGTTCTGGAGCGGCCTGCTGGCCCTCCTCGCGATGGGACATCCCGAGCGCGTGCTGCCGATGTACGCGTGGCTGTCGCCGTTCGGCATCGTGCTCGTGAGCCTCGGCCTCTACTTCGGCCTGCGCGCCGCCGACGACGACGACGATCGCTGGGAGCGCGTGCTCATCGTGCTCGCGGTGATGGGGCTGTCGTCGTGGTCACAGAACCAGCGGCCGCCGATCCCGCCGCTGTGGTCCGGCAACTTCCTGTTGAAGCCGAACCACGTCGCCGCCTGGGGCCTGGCCGGCATCGCCCTCGGCCTGTGGGCACGGCGCGCGCGGCCATGGGTCCTCGGCCTCGTCCTCGGCGTAATCGCGTGGGTCTTCATCCTCGACTGGGCGTTCCTGTGCGCGGGGCTCGTCCTCGGCGCCTGGCTCCGGCGCGACAGGACGCGCGCCGACGGGATCGCGCTGGCCAAGGCCCTCGGATTGTCGTTCGTGATCGCGCTGCCGTACATCCGGCATCTCACCCGCGACCACAACCCGTTGGCGGCGGGCGGAACGCCGGAGCAGATCTGGCTCGATCATCTCGGCCAGCGCATCCGCTCGCCGGAGTGGGCCACCCTCGATCTCGGCGTGCTGCTGCTGCTCGGTGTGGCCGGAGCCGTCGTCGCCTGGCGGCGGCGCAGTCCGCGCGACGCGATCCTCCTCGGCACGATGGGCGCGCTCTGGGCGGCGTGGCTCGCCTATCAGGCCACCGCGCCCTTCGGCTTCGCCCCCGAGGCCGACGAGCACCATTACTTCCTGCGCTTCGCCGTCGCCGTCGTGGCCGGGCTGGCCCTCGCCGCCGCCGCCCTCGAAGCCGAGGCGCGGCTGGCGTGGCGCAAGGGACAGGGTGCGATCCTCGCCATGGCCGTGTGCTGGCCACTGACATTCCCGGCGTACTGGGATCCGCCCGGGATGGACCGCTACTTCGTCTACAACCTGGAGCCGATCCCGGTGCGGGCGCAGGAGTATGCGCGCTGGGTGCGGGAGAACACGCCCCCGGAGGCGGTGTTCGTGGCCGGCCGCCACGCCGCCACGTGGATCCCGGTGCTGGCCGGCCGCCGCATCCTCATCGCCTCCGACGCGCGTCCGCCCGCCGACTATCCCGCGCGCAAGGAGGCCGAGGTCGCCCTCCTGATGTCACGCGACCCGTCGCTCATCGCGGAGACAGCGCGGCGCTACGGCATCACCCACATCGCGATCGACGCGGCCATGACGGAGGAGTACGGGGAGGAGACGTTGAAGGGACTCGGCAAGCTGCCGGTCTTCGCGCCCGTCTACCGGAACGCCGCCGTGCGCATCCTCGCCCTCAGGCCAGCGGGGGCAGCGGAGCGAAGTTCCTCGTCTCCGTGATGTCGAGCAGCAGGGCCTGCAGCAGGAGCTGAAGGCCGACGATGAACGGCGCCGCCGCCACCATGACCGTGCCGGCGGGTGTGCTGATCCCGGTGGTGTGCCCGAGATACCAGTGATAACCGCCGAACACGGTGCCGAAGGCGGTGAGAGCGCCCCCGAGCAGGCCGAAGACGGAGCCCGGCCGGAAGTCCAGCAGGACGTACTCGAGCACGAGGCGCCGCATCAACGCCCGCACGAGCCGGGCGCCGAACTCGAAGGCGATGGGCACGAGCCGCATCGAGCTCGTCTCGCCGGCGTAACGGGCGGGCATCAGCACGTCGCGCACGGGCACGCGCATCAGGTGCAGCTCGACGAGCAGGCTCGTCTCGAAGAAGTAGCGGTCCCCGATGTGCCGCCAGTCGAGCCGGCGCAAGACGTCGGCGCGCACGGCGGTGAAGCCGTTCGTGGGATCGAGGATGTTCCAGTAGCCGGAGGCGGCCTTGGTGGCGAAGGACAGGAAGAGGTTGCCCAGCAGGCGCCGGCGCGGCATCACACGTGACGCCTCGTACGACCACAGGCGGTTGCCTTTCGCGTAGCCGGCCTCGCCGGTGAGGAGCGGCAGCACGAGATCGGGGAGGAAGCCGGCGTCCATCTGGCCGTCGGCGTCGACCTTGACCACGACCTCGCAGCCGGCCTCCAGCGCGGCCTCGTAGCCGGTCTTGACGGCCGCCCCCACCCCGCCATTGACGGGGCGGCGCACGACGCGCACGCGCCGGTCGCGCAGGGCCTCCACCGCCTCGGCGGTGCGGTCCGGGCTCGCGTCGTCGACGACGATGATGTGCGCGATCTCGTCGGGCAGGCCGCGGATGACGGCGCCGATCGTGCCCTCCGCGCGATAGGCGGGGATGACGACGCCGACCCTCACGCGGTCGAGGACGCCGGGCCGACGGCGCGCGGCGGCGGGCTGGACTTCGACGCTCATGGACCTCAAGGGTGTCGCGGGGACGGCGCGCTTGTCAACGAACGGCGAACGTGCTCGGCAATCGCGTGGGCGGCGATCGAGTGCCCGCGCTCGTTCCAGTGGCCGTCGGCGAGGAAGTAGGCGGGGCCCGCGGTGGATCCTTCCGCCGCCCGGAAGGCGGCGCCGGCATCGATCATCGGGATGCCCAACTCCGTACACAGACGCTGGACGTGCTCGTGGAACCGACCCGGCGAGAAGCGGTGGCCCATGTCGAAATGCGCCCGCGTCAGCTCCCAGATCCGTTCCGACAGCTCGTAGCGGTCGGGTATGTAGAACAGCGCCAGCCGTGCGCCGTCCGCTTCGGTGTCGGCCTTGAAGTCCCGCAGCAGCGCGCGCGTCACCGCCCACATCTTCTTGACCTCGGGATGGAGCGTCCCCAGCGGCGTCATCTCCATCGGTATCGGCTCCGGCTTTACGGGCTCCATGAGCCCGAGGCGAGCGAGCGCGTGATGGAGAGCGGGGTTGCCGTGCGACACCCGCTCCGAGAGCAGCCGCAGCGCGACGGACTCGCTCCAGGACGGCCCTGCGAGCGGACGCGGCTCCGGGCCGCGCTGCCACGGGCCGCGCTCGGGCAGACGCACCGGCGATCCCTGAAGCACCAGTGGCCTGTCCGGACCGCCGTCGAGCTCGAACCACGGCTTGTCCTGCTCACCCGTCGTGTTGTAGTAGACGTCGTTCGTGCAGAACAAGACGACAACCAGATCCGGACTGTACCGCCTTCCTTCCAGACGGTAGAACAGCAGCTCCTGGTCGGTGCTGTAGCCCATCGTCCCGCCGTTCAGGACCTCGGCGGCAACCCCGTTTCGGCGGAGCTCGCGCTCCAGGACGGCCCGCACAGTGCTGTCCTCGGCCACCGTGTAGCCTTCGGTGTACGAGTCGCCGACCAGAAGCGTGCGATGGGCACCGGCGGGCTTCTCGTGGGGCCGGTCCGGCCCGCGCAACCCCTTCGCGTTGACCTCGAGCCAGACGCTGTACTCCGGCCGATGCAGCCAGCCGCTGGCGTGGGGGGGCTTGTCCCAGCCGAGAAGGGGGTGGAAGCGCACGAAGGAGCCACGGGTCGTGTGCGGCCGCTGGTGCCCCCCCCGCGTGAGCACGCGCGCCGCGACCTCGACGGCGACGGCGACGCCGCCCAGCGACGCGGCCGCCAGCAGGAAACGGACGGCGAGCGAGGGAAGGCGTTTCACGGGACTCCGCCCCGAGGCCGGCCGCTTACCGCGTTCCGGCGGCGCGAGAGGTCACGGCCTGCTCCTCGACGTACTCGACACGGAAGTCGCCACAGAGGGCGCGCGCGGCGGGCTCGGACATGTCGACGAAGACGACGCGCGGCTCGTCGGAGCGGCCCGGAAGCCGGCGGCCCTCGTACGCGCGCAGGAGCTCGTCGATGGTGGCGTCCACCTGCTCTTCAGGGACGCCCGCACGGAGGACGAACCGATACCGATCACGCAGCGGCTGGTCCACGCGCCGGAGCCGCTCCGCCGGCAGCGTGCGAACGGCGGCACGGACGGGCGCGGGATCCACCGGCTCCGCGATCGACTGCTCCTCGACATAGGCGACGCTCGCATCCAGGCTCATCGCGCGCGCGGCCGATGCCGGCATCGACACGCGGAACGCTTCCGCCTGGACGGGACCGCGCTCGCCGCCGTACTCGCGCACCAGCCGATCGGCCACGCGCATGGAGTCGTCGGCCGTCACACTCTCGGCCAGGACGACCAGATAGCGGTCGGCGGCCGGCGTGAGGACGCGGCGCAGCCGGGGCGCCCCGCCGGGAGCAAACGGCAGGCGTTCGACCACCGTCGTGCGCGCGGGCGTCTTCGCGGTCTCCGCCGCGGGCAAGGTCGCCGCGGGAGCCGGCGGGTCGGTCGCCAGGGACTCCAGGGAAGCGACCCAGGGATCGCGGCGCATCCCGCTCGCGGACAACGCCGGCAGCCGTGCGGCGAACCCGCGGAGACCGTCGCGATAGACGTGCTCGACGACGCCGCCGTGTCGGCGGGTCAGCGCCTCGGCGAGGCGGCCCACGTCACCGGCGGCGCTGGGCCGCAGGACCACGATGTAGGCATCCCCGGCGGGCTGTGCGGCGGCGGGCCGGACACTCGCGCCGAGACCGGCCAGCGCGAGGACACACGCCCCTCCGAGGCGATACACCGGCCCGCGTGCTGTGCCCATGGTCCTCCTCCTGCGCCGAAGGGATCCCTTGTCTTGACGGTGGCTGACGTCAAGTCTAGACAAGCCGCCCGGCCGTGGGAAGCGGTATTTTGGGGGGGCCTGGGGGGTGCTACTCGACCCGGTACCTCAAGGCATCGACGATCCCGTCGGCCACGGTGCCGTTGCGGGGAACCAGCTCGAGCCCGTTGATGTCCTTGATGCCGGGCAGGAGCCGCAGCTCGATCTCGGTGCCCCGGCCGAGGCGATCGCCCGGATCGACGGTGAGCGACCGGGGCTTCCCGTAGACGAAGGAAACGGCGGTCAGCGGGCTCACGCCGGGCCGCGGGGCGCTCACGTAACGCAGCTCCACCCGCCCTTCGAACGTGGACTCGTCCATGTCTTCGCTGAACTGCACCATGAATCGGCTGTCCGCGGGTATCTCCACGTCGCCGTCCAGCGGCAGCGAGAACACCACGATGGGCGGCACCCTCGGACGCTCCGGCGGCGGCGTGGTCGGCTGCGCGCTGACCACCACCGCGGCGGGAGGCGACGAGAGCAGCAGCCGGTCGGCCTTGATGTAGATGATGCCGTCCTTGGCCTCGATCTTGCCCGTGACCTCGATCCATTTCCCGCTGTCGCGCTTGAGCGCCGGATCGAGCTCCCAGCCGTCACCGCGCGGCTTCTTCCCGGTGACCCAGATCGCGTGATCGCCCTGGTGGATCACCCAGTCGGAGCGCTTGCGCATGCTCTTGACGGGGAGGTCTTCGAAGAGGTTGTGGCCTCGGAACTCGCCGACGACCTTGACCGTACGCCCGGAGTGCCGCTCGGGACGCGTGGCCAGCTCCTCGATCGTGAGCTTGCGCGCCTTGCTGAGGCGCTCGTCTTCGGGATCGGGGATGTTCATGAACCGCCAGAAATTGATGACGCCCGCCGTGCGGTCGACGTTCATTCCCTGCTGTTCTTCGAACAGGCCCGTGATCTCCACACGGCGGCCGAGGAGCTGGCTGGACTCGCTCTCGAACGCATCCTGGATGTCCGGCACCGGACGGATGCCGACGGTGTAGCCGCCGGTGTCGCGCAGGCGGTAGACGGCGCCGGTGCCGCCGGTACTCTGATCGACGCCCATGTCGCGCTCGAGCCAGCCCTTGGTCCGCACCGCGCGGTTCGTGTAGGCGATGCCGCTGTTCGCCAGGTCGGCGATGGTGACGTCCACGACGGGGCCGTACATGTCGTAGCGGCTCGTCTGCGCGGCGGCGGACGCAGCGGCGAGCCAGGCAACGGACAGGACGGCGGCACGGTGCAGCCACGTCTTCATGAAGATTCCTTCGTCCCTAGGATAGCGCTTCCCGGGCCGTGCAACCCAATAACAAACCCTATAATGGGCCGAGAGGCCCTCATGCAAGAAACACAGGCCGAGACGCCGGCGCCCAAGCCGTTCATCGCTCCGGAACGCCAAATCCCCGAGTTCACGCTCAGCGCCGTCCTGGTCGGTTCGATCCTCGGCATCCTCTTCGCGGCCTCATCCGTCTACCTGGGCCTCCTCATCGGCCTCACGGTGTCCGCGTCGATCCCCATCGCCGTGTTGTCGATCACGATCTTCCGAGCGCTGCGCGGCAAGACCGCGGAGCCGCAGATCCTCGTCAACAACATCGTGCAGACGACGGGGTCGGCCGGCGAGTCGATCGCGGCGGGCGTGGCCTTCACCCTGCCGTCCCTGCTGATCATGGGGTTCGAGCTCGGCTTCCTGCGCATCCTGCTGGTCGCGATGCTGGGGGGCACGCTGGGCGTCTTGATGATGATCCCGCTGCGCCAGGGGCTGATCGTCAAGGAGCACGGGAAGCTCATCTATCCCGAGGGCACGGCCTGCGCCCAGGTGTTGATCGTGGGCGAGCAGGGCGGCACGAACGCCAAGACCGTCTTCCAGGGCTTCTTTTTCGGCCTCATCTACTCGACGTGCAACCTCGTGTTCAAGCTCTGGAAGGACAGCTTCGACGTCTTCTTCGCCATCAAGCAGCACTTCAAGAACGCGATGGTGGCCTTCGAGGTGTCGCCGCCGATGCTGGGCGTCGGTTACATCATCGGCTACAAGACGGGCGCCATCATGATGGCGGGGGGCATGCTGGCCTTCGTCGTGTTCGTCCCCCTGATCACGTTCTTCGGCTCCGCGATCCCCGGCGCCTTCGGGGCAGGGACGACAGTCCCCATCTCCGCGATGAGCGCGGGCGACATCCGTAACAACTACCTGCTCTACATCGGGGCGGGGGCGGTGGCGACGGGCGGCTTCGTCAGCCTGCTGCGCTCGCTGCCCACCATCGTGGCCGCCTTCCGCCGCGGCCTGGGCAACATCGGGCGGGAGGCGCGCACGGAGGTGCCGCGCACCGAGCAGGACCTCTCCTACAAGTGGGTCATCTTCGGCAGCCTGGCCCTGGTCATTGCCATCGCGGTGGCGCCGGGGCTCGAGATCCACAAGGAAGGACTGGTCAGCGGTACCGTTTCCGCGCTGCTCATCGTGCTCTTCGGCTTCTTTTTCGTGACGGTCTCGAGCCGCATTACCGGCGAGATCGGCTCCTCGTCGAACCCGATCTCCGGCATGACGGTGGCGACGCTGCTCATCACCTGCCTGCTGTTCTTCGCTATGGGCTGGGTGGGCGTGTCCTACAAGGCGATCGCCCTGACCACGGCGGCGCTGGTCTGCGTGGCGGCCAGCAACGGCGGCACCATCAGCCAGGACCTCAAGACGGGCTTCCTCGTAGGGGCGACGCCGAGCCATCAGCAGAGAGCGATCCTGATCGGCGTGCTGACGAGCTCGCTCCTCATCGGCTACACCCTGTTGCAGCTGAACAAGAGCGCGAGCACATACATCCCGCGCCAGAACACCTACGCGGCGATGACGATCGATCCCGCGCGCCTCACCGATGCGCCGGTGGAGAAGAACCCGATCGACGGAAAGTCCTACCGCGTGCTCTACGTCAACGAAGCCACAGCGGGCGAGCCGCCGCGTGGCAAGTATTACGTCGACGATGCGGGACGGATCGCCCACCAGGTGGATCCCGGCGTCTGCGGCACGGAGCCGCGCCAGCCCAACCCCCTGCCGGCCAGCGTGAATGTGCAGGCTCCGGCCCCGACCGGCACTGTCGAGAGCTACTACCTCGACGGGAAGCCCTACCGCATCTGGACGCTGGAGGCGCCCGCCGAAGGCCTGGAGCGCGGCGACTACCTCGTCGATCCCGAAAACGGCCGCGTGACTCATGCCCTCAAGAAGGTGAAGAAGTACGACGCTCCCAAGGCGCGGCTTTTCGCGCTCATCATCGACGGTATCCTGGGCGGCGAGCTGCCGTGGACGCTGGTCTTGATCGGTGTGGCCGTCGGGCTGCTCATGGAGCTCGTCGGCGTGTCGTCGCTGCCGTTCGCGGTGGGCGTGTATCTGCCCATCACGACATCAGCCGGCATCTTCGCGGGCGGCGTGTGCCGCTACTTCGTCGACCGCATGACGGGGGTCAAGGAGTCGGAGGCCGAATTCTCGCCCGGGGTGTTGTTCGCGTCCGGCCTGATCGCCGGCGGCTCGATCGGCGGGCTCTTCCAGGCCGCGTGGCAGGGCTACACGGTGACGTGGACGCACGATCCGCTCAACATCGGCGCCCGCGGTTTCTGGGCCCACCTGCAGGAGAGCAACCTGTTCGTGCTGCTGCCGTGGGGCCTGATGATGGCGGCGCTCGTCGCAGTGGGCCTCAGCTTGAAGCGCGGCGACCGGCAGCCGGCCGCGCATCAGTAGTGAGAGGGCCGGGGCCGGGGCCGAGGAGCCGCCCCGTAGCCAGGGCGCCGAGCAGCTGCCCCATAGTTGGGGCGTTGGTAGCCGCGCAGGCGCCGCGATCGAGCACGGCGCGCCGTGCGACGCGCTCGATCGTAAAAAGAATAACCCCGGAGGGTTTTGCCGCCCTCCGGGGCCGGTCAGCTGTTGGGATTCGCCAGGTTCGACCTAGCGTGTGCCCCCGTCGGCCTCTTAGACCGCGTCAGACCGGGGAGGCGATGCCAGTTGTGGAGTCGTGTTGCTACGCGTCGGCGTCAACCTAAGCGTCAGCCACCTCGCGGGGTTTTCGGTTATGCAACTGGACCACCTCCTTTCTCGCGTGCACCGAGTGTACGAACCTGACCGGATTTGTGTCAAGCAAAAAGTACAAGGAATCGCGCCCGAAGGATCGGAGGCCCCAAGCCGTTGTGGCACAGGGGACGGAAAGCGTTTCCTGGCGCTTGACACTCCAGAGCGGCACATGGTAGGGTGCCGCGCTGGAGATCGATCCTCCCAAGCTCAAAATACTGAGACACTTGGGGGCGTGGCATCACGATGAAACTCAGGGTCCTGGGCTGCTATGGCGGCAACATACCCGGCCACGGGATGACGTCGTTCCTCGTCAACGACGTCCTGGCGCTCGACGCCGGCTGGGTTTCCGGCGCGCTCTCGCTCAAGGAGCAAGTCAAGGTCAAGGACGTCCTCATCTCCCACTCGCACCTCGACCACACGTGCTCGCTGCCGTTCCTCATCGACAACAATTTCAGCGCCCCCGGCTTTTCGCTGCGGATCTACGCGATCGCCGAGGTGATCGCCTCGATGAAGAACCATCTGTTCAACAACCACACGTGGCCCGACTTCACGTGCCTGCCGAACGACATGACACCGGTGCTCAAGCTCGTGGAGATCGCCGAGGAGCAGCCGTTCGCCATCAACGGCCTCACCATCCGCGCCATCCGCGTGTCGCACATCGTGCCGACGACCGGCTTCATCATCGAAGACAAGAAGGGCGCGATCGCGTTCTCGAGCGACACCGGTCCCACGCAGCGGTTCTGGGAGGTCGTAAACGAGATCCCGAACCTGAAGGGCGTGATCACGGAGACGTCGTTCCCCGACGAGCTGCAGGACCTCGCGAACGTCTCCGGGCACCTGACGCCGGTCACGCTCGCCACCGAGCTCAAGAAGCTCAAGCGCGACGTGCCCGTCTACCTCTACGGGTGCAAGCCGAAGCACATGGACAAGATCAAACGCCAGGTGCGCGCGCTCAAGATCAAGAAACTGCACATGCTCGTGCAGGACAAGACCTACAAGTTCTAGGCGGCCCGCTGCCTCGCGGGCACGTGAGGTCACCCTCGCGAGCATCCCGCGCTCGGCCTTCTGTTGTCTGTGTCTCTGTGGCGTCGTTTCGTTTTGCGTCTACAGCCTCGACCGTCCGAGGCTGATCAGGCTGCCGATCAGGCCGACCAGCATCCCGCCGACCACCAGGCCGACGCCCACCGAAGTGGGCATCACGACCGCCGCACGCCCGAGCAGGTCCGACGCCGCCAGCGCGTCGTGCACGAACAGACGGAAGGCGAGGGCGAGGAGCCCCAGGGAGACGACGCCCCCCATGCCCCCGAGAAGCATCCCTTCCGCCACGAAGGGGCCGCGCACGTAGGCGTGGGTGGCGCCGACGAGGCGCATGATGTCGAGCTCGTCCTGGCGCGCATAGACGGTGAGACGGATGACGTTCGAGATCGTGAACACGCCGGCCAGCGCGAGGATGCCGCCGAGGAACGCGCCGATGCCGTGGATCAACCGGATCGCGGCGGAGAGGCGCTGGATCCACAGCAGGTCGTACTGGACGTCCGCCACCCCCGGGGCGCGCTGGAAGGCCCCGACGAGCGCCTGCACCGGCACCGGCCCTTCGTAGCCGCGCTTGAGCGTGACCTCGAGCGAGGCGGGGAACGGGTTCTCTCCCAGGTCGTCGGCGAGCGTCTCCAGGTCCTTGAAGAGCGCCTTGAAGCGCGCGAGCGCTTCCTCCGACGAGACGTAGCGCAGACTCTCGACGCCCGCCTCGCCGCGCAGGCGGTCCTCGAGGATCTTCTGGATGTGGGCGTCGATGCCGTCCTCGAGATAGAAGACGACCTGCACCTTCTCCGTCCACTCGGTGACGATGCGGCTCAGGTTCGCGCCAAGGGTGACGAAGGCGCCGACGACGAACAGGCTGACGGCAATCGTGAGGATCGACAGCGCGTTGATCAGGCGGCTGCGCCAGAGGCTGGTGAGGGCCTCCTCCAGGAAATAGACCAGCGCGCGGATCACGGCCATGGCGGGTGGGCGATTATGACATCGTTCACGATATGATCCCCGTTCATGAACATCCTGATCGGGATCGCGGGCGGCACGGGCTCGGGCAAGACCTCGTTCGCGCAGAAGATCCTCGATCGCGTGGGGGCCGACCGCTGCCTCACGATCGCTCAGGATTCCTACTATCGCGACGGCAGCCAGTTGGCCCCCGACGCGCAGGCGGCCATCAACTACGATCACCCTGACGCCTTCGATACGTCGCTGCTCGTCCAGGATCTGCGCGACCTGAAGGCCGGGCGGCCGGTACCGTGCCTCACCTACGACCACGCGACGTATTCGCGCAAGGTGCTCCCCGATCCGCTGCTGCCGCGGCCGGTGATCCTCCTCGAAGGCATCCTCATCCTCGCCGAGGAGCCGCTGCGGCGGCTGATGGACATCCGCCTCTTCATCGACACCGACGCCGATGTGCGCCTTCTGCGCCGGCTGCGGCGCGACCTGAAGGAGCGAGGGCGGACCTTCGAGTCGGTGGAGAAGCAGTACCTGGGCTCGGTGCGTCCGATGCACCTCGAGTTCGTGGAGCCCAGCAAACGGTACGCCGACCTCATCATCCCGGAAGGGGCCGAGAACGAGGTCGCTCTCGAGGCCGTGGTCGCTCGCGTGCGCGTGATGTCCAAGGGCTAGCGTCGCGGGCCGAAATCCTGACGTCGGGCGCACCTGCCGACGGGTCCACTTTCGCGACTATTTACAAAAGCCTCTCCCCGCAAGGCACTGGTGATTCAGGGCCAAAGACGGACGTGGCTCGCGTCTTGCAAAACTCCCGGGCGTGAAGATCATCGTCTCCCTGCCCGACCAGCAGAACGAGTTCCAGCTCCTCCAGGCCGCCGACGCGCGCGACACCGCCGCACGCCTGGCGCTCGACGTCGAGGTCCTCGACGCCGAGAGCAGCCCGGTCCTCCAGATCCAGCAACTCTTCAAGGCCGTCCACGCGCGTCCGAAGGCGATCGTCGTCGAGCCGCTCACCGACAGCGGAATGGAAAAGGGGCGCGCCGGATCGCGAAGGAAGGGATCGGCCTGGCCGTGCTCAACTGCACGATGCCGGGCCTCGACGGTCTCCGCCGGCAACATCCCGACGTGCCGATCTTCAGCGTCTGCTCCGACCAGGTCGAGATCGGAAGGGTGCAGGGCCGGCAGCTCAAGACCCTGCTCCCGTCCGGCGGGAACGTGCTCTACGTCCACGGTCCGCACAACGCCGCCGCCGCCCGCGAGCGCTACCGCGGCACGACGGAAGTGCTCGCCGGCTCCGGCATCGAGCTCACGGTGCTGGACGCGCAGTGGTCGGAGGAGAGCGCCGCCTCCGCCGTCCGCGGCTGGATGCGGCTCAAGAGCTCGGACGCGATGTGCATCGACGTCGTGGCCGCACAGGACGACTCGATGGCACGGGGCGCCCGCCAGGCCATCTGCGGGATCCCCGAGCTCGCCGCTCGCGTCGGCGAGATCCGGTTCCTCGGCATCGACGGCGTGCCCGAGGTCGGCCAGCGCCTCGTCAAAGACGGCGAGCTCACCGCCACCGTCGTCATGCCTTCGAACAGCGGCGCCGCTCTCGACGTGCTGGCCCGCTGGATCCACTCCGGCGCGCTTCCCCTCGTGACCTTGGAGCTGCGCGCATGGTCGTTCCCGGCGGAAGCGGATCTCGCCCGGCTGGCGGTGTCGTCGCGCCGCTCGGCGTAAGCGCCGTCAGTCCGACGCCACGCGGCCGCGCTCCAGCGTGATCACGCGCTTGCCCATGCGCTGGATCATCTCGCGGTCGTGGGTGGCCACCAGCACCGTCGTGCCGCGCGAGTTCACGTCCTGGAAGAGCGTCATGATCTCCGACGCCATCTCGGGATCGAGGTTGCCGGTGGGCTCGTCGGCCAGCAGCAACATCGGCTCGTTGATGAGGGCGCGCGCGATGGCCACGCGCTGCTGCTCACCGCCGGAGAGCTGAAGCGGGTAGGCGTGCATCTTGTGATGGAGGCCCACCGCCTTGAGGGCGAGGAAGGCGCGGCGCTTCTGCTCCTTCGCGGGCACGGCCAGGATCCGCAGCACGAAGGCGACGTTCTCCAGCACCGTCTTCCGCTTGAGGAGCTTGAAGTCCTGGAAGACGACGCCGATCGAGCGGCGCAGCTCGTGGATCTGGCCGTCGGCGATGGCGGTGATGTTCCGCCCGCCCACGAGGATCTGCCCCTGCGACGGCAGCTCCTCGCGAAACACCAGCTTCAGGAATGTCGTCTTGCCGGCGCCGGAGGGCCCGGTCAGGAAGCAGAACTCTCCCTTGCGGATGTGCAGCGTGATGTCGGAGAGCGCCGAG
>Ga0114129_10001341_pt1 | contig 32984 bp, 29 predicted proteins | sample RhiMetdeltSRZDD1_FD_80071 | JGI IMG/M metagenome (GOLD analysis project Ga0114129, IMG submission 80071) | Populus rhizosphere microbial communities from Tennessee, USA - Rhizosphere MetaG P. deltoides SRZDD1 (version 2) (version 2) | ecosystem: Host-associated > Plants > Roots > Rhizosphere >...
CGGGTGACACTGCCGTCGTGGCGGCGGCCACGAGTAAGCTGCTCGCGACGCTGCGGGCATCCGAGCGGGTGACGCTGGTCGATTCGGGCGCGGTCGCGACGGCGGTCGCCGCCGCGGAGGTCGGCGGCAACCCGTGCGGCAACGCCTGCGCCGTGGCCGTCGCTCGGCAGCTCGGCGCCCGCTGGGTCGCGAAGGGGACCATCTCGAATCTCTCGAACCTCGTGTGGCTGCTCACGGCCGAGTTGTTCGACGCTACGACCGGGAAGCCCGTGCTCTCCGACAGCTACGAGATCAAAGGAGACGCGCGGATCATGGCGCCGGCCGGGGCGCACGTGTTCGCGCAGCGCGTCGAGAAGACGATCGGAGGCGCCCCATGATCCGGCGCACGGGGTTGATCCTGGTCGCGGGCTTGCTTGCCGCGCGGGACGGGGCCGCTCAGGCGGACTCGGGGGCCGCGCGCCAGAGCGTGCTGGTGCGCGCCGGGCGGCTCATTGCCGTGCGCACGGGCACGGTGCTCACGAACCAGGCGATTCTGATCGAGGGCGACCGCATCAAGGAGGTCGGACCCGCGGACGCCGTGGCCGGCCATGCCCCGCGCGATGCTCGGGTGATCGATCTGCGCAACGCCACCGTGCTGCCCGGGTTGATCGACTGCCACACGCACATCACGTCGGATCCGGGCGATTACTACAAGCAGCTGTTCCGCGTGAGTCCGATCGACGAGGCCGTCCGGGCGCACATCTACGCCAAGCGGACGCTCGACGCGGGGTTCACCACCGTCCGGAACGTCGGGGCCGGCGAGTTCATCGACGTGGCGCTGCGCAACGCGATCAACGAAGGTGCGATTCAGGGACCGCGCATGCTCGTGTCCACCATGCCCCTCTCTGCCACCGGAGGACACGGCGACGTGAACGGTATGTCCCCCTACCTCCGGTTCGATGGCTTCTCGGGGATCGCCAACGGCGTGGACCAGATTCGCGAGAAGATCCGGTTCGAGGTGAAATACGGCGCGGATCTGATCAAGGTGCTGGCGAGCGCCGGGGTGCTCTCGGAAGAGGAATCGGTCGGGGCGCCGCAGTATTCGCAGGAAGAGCTGAACGCGATCGTGGAGGAGGCGGCGATGTGGGGCCGCAAGGTGGCGGCGCACGCCCATGGCGCGGAGGCGATCAAGCGCGCGGTGCGCGCCGGCGTCGCCTCAGTCGAACATGGCAGCTTGATCGACGACGAAGGCATCCGTCTCATGAAGGAGCATGGCACCTACCTCGTCGCCGACATCTACAACGACGATTACATCATCGCCGAGTACACGCGCCTCGGCTTCCCTCAGAAGATCATCGACAAAGAGCGCCTGGTGGGCCGCCAGCAGCGTGAGAACTTCAAGAAGGCGGTGCAGGCGGGCGTGAAGATCGCCTACGGCACCGACGCCGGCGTGTACCCGCACGGCTGGAATGCGAAACAGTTCGCGCACATGGTGCGGTGGGGCACCACGCCGATGCAGGCGATCCAGGCGGCCACCGTCAATGCCGCGGATCTGCTCGGCTGGCGCGATCTGGTCGGCGCGCTCGAGCCGGGCAAGTTTGCCGATGTGATCGGCGTGATGGGCGACCCCTTGCAGGACGTGACGGTGCTCGAGCACGTGGCGTTCGTGATGAAGGGTGGACAGGTCGTCAAGGACAGTCTGACGGGAGGCGCGAAAGCGGCGCGCTGACTAGGCGCGTTGGGCTGTTGCGTCGCCGCCACAGCGCCATCTTGTGACGAGCGGCAATGCGCATTTGTTTAGTGAGACTTCCCGTCGCAGGGTCCGTCGATGGCAACGATCCGCAGTGCGTCACTCGCGCTCATCGCATCCCTACTCGCGGTTTCTCTCAGTGCACAGCAGGACACGACACCCGCGCGCGCCGCGCCGACCGCGCCACTTTTGACGGGCGACCGCATCGTGACCGAGCTCGGCGTTGCGGTCACGGTCCTCGATGTCGACTCTTTGCTGCGCCAATCTCCGGTGCACACGCTGGCCGAGCTCCTCACCGGACGCGTTCCCGGACTGGAAGTCCTCGCCAGCTCGGGCACGTTCGGGACCGGATCGCGCATCCTGATGCGTGGCGCGGCGAGCTTCTTGTCGACGAGCGCACCGCAGATCTATGTCGACGGGATCCGCGCGGACGACGACGCGGCGACGCTCCTGGTGCCCGTCGGCGGTCAAACGACCTCGCGGGTGGACGACATCGACGTGGAACGCATCGCGACGATTGCGATCCTTCCCGGCCCGGCCGCGACGGCGCTGTACGGGACGGACGCCGCCAACGGTGTGCTGCTCATCACGACGAAGCGTGGAGTCCCCGGCCGGTCACGGCTGCGGGCATTTTCGTCGCAAGGGGTGGCCGCACAGCCGCTCGATTTTCCCGGTAACTTCCGCGGGGTGGACTCGTCGGGAGCGCGCTGCTTTGCGCCCGACGTGGCCAGCGGACGGTGCCGGTTGCTCAGCGGCAACGTGCTCGCCGCTCCCGCATCATCTCCGTTCCGCAATGGATACCTGCGGCAGTATGGCGTGAGCGCGTCGGGCGGGAGCACCTCGAGGCGGTACTCGGTCGCGGCTCAATGGGACGGCTTCGGCGGCGTGTACGGGCTGCCCGGCGGCGAGCAAGCCCGGCTCGCAACCACCGGTGGTCTGCGCGCCGACGTGCTGAACCCCAATTATCAACAGCGGACCGACCTGCGGGGAAGCGGACAACTGTTGAGCGGCGACCGCGCGGACCTCACGGTGAACGCGGGCTACTTCGCGAGCAACCTGCGCCTGCCGAGCAACGACAACGGCCCCGGCATCCTCTCGAGCGGTCTGCTCGGCGGCGATTCCACCCGCGGCGGCTGGGGGACATTCCTTCCGGGTGAGCTCTTCCAAGTCACCACGTCTCAGCACGTCGAACGGGTGAATGGGAGTCTCGCCGCCACATGGCGCCCCCTCGCCCAGCTCAATGTGCGCGCCGTGGCCGGTCTCGATCATACCGATCAGCACGATGGCCAAGTGCAACGCCCCGGGGAGGGACCCAACGCGAACCCGGCGTATTCGTACGTGGCGGAGGGCCAGCGGCGCGGCAGTCGTTTCACCGGCGCGCTCACAGCGACCGCAATGTTCCAGCTGTCTCCGGCGCTCTCCATGCGCACCACGGCCGGAGTGCATTACTTCAGGAACAGCCTGAAGTTGTTCGACAGCACGGCGTCCGTCTTCGGGAGCGGGTTCAGTATCCGTTGGCAGCGGCTGCGCGCGGTCACGTCCACCTTCGGCCTCGTGCTGCAACAACAGCTCGCCTGGCGCGACCGGCTGTTCATCACGGCCGGGGTACGGCGCGACGCGACCTCGCGATTCGACATGGGCGACCCGAAAGCGGTCTACCCGAGCCTGGGAGTGTCCTGGCGCGGGCCCGTCCCCTCCGGCGCATCCCCCCTCAGCGCCTGGCGACTCCGGGCGGCGTACGGCGCGGCGGGCCGCGAGGCGGTGGTGGTCGGTCACCGGCCCGAGCGCAGCAGCGAGCTCGAGGCAGGCGCGGATGCCGAGCTGCTCAAGGGCAGGGTCTCGTTCAGCGGGACGATCTACAGGAAGCGCACGTCGAACGTGGTTGCGGTGCTCTCGTCCCCAGGATTGGTCGGTGGAGGCTTTGACGTCTTTGACGCGGGCGCCGTCACCAATAAGGGAATCGAGTTGTCTCTGGCGGCGAGCCTGGTCGAGCGGCCGGACGTCACCTGGAGCGTGGGGCTGTCGGCGTGGGGGAATCGCAACCGCGTCGCGATGTCGGGGTTGCTGTCGGCCATTGTTTTCACCGGCGGCGGCGGCCTGCTTCAGACGGCGGAAACTGGCCTCCCACTCGGCAGCTACACTGGCAATCCCATCATCCGCTACGCGGACGTGAACGGGGACGGCCTCGTGTCCCCCACCGAGGTGCAGGTCGCCCCTGAGCGGGCATTCCTCGGGACCCCATTCCCGACGCAGGGAGCATCCTTGAGCAGCGCCCTCACGCTGCGTCGCCGCTTCCGGATCGCCGGGCTTCTGGAATACCGTGGTGGGAATAGCCAGCTGAACGGCACCGAAGAGACCCGGTGCATCTGGGGCAGCTGTCGGGCGTCCAGCGATCCTTCTACGCCTCTCGCCGATCAGGTGCCGTTGGCTGCGTGGCAAGTGGGGACACAGGCTGGGTGGGTCGAATCCGCGAGCTTTCTCAAGCTGCGCGAGATCTCCGTTGCCTTCACCGCGCCCGCGACCTGGGCTGGTCACCTCGGCGCGGCGGGGATGACGTTCACCTTGGCGGGTCGCAATCTGCTGACCCTGACGAGCTACAAAGGCCTCGACCCCGAAGTGAACGCGCACGGCACCGAAGGCGCCGTGGTCGAAGACCTGTTCACGCAGCCGTTGCCGCGCTATTGGACCGCGCGCCTCGACCTGACGTACTGATCACCAACCACAAGGAACATTCGATGCTTCGCTCGCTACGCCTGGGGTTGTTGCTGTGGGCGGGGGGCGCGCTGGCCGCGCAGGCCCAGGAAACCGCTTCCGACACCCTGCTGACTGTCGACCACTACTTGGATTGGGAGCAGGTCGCCGATCCGCAGATCTCCCCTGACGGCTCGCAGATTGTGTACACGCGACGCTGGGTCAACAAGGTCGACGACAAGTGGGACTCGGCCCTCTGGATCATGAGCGCCGACGGATCGCACCACCGCTTCCTCGTGAAGGGGTCGGACGCGCGCTGGTCCCCGGACGGCACGCGCATCCTGTACTTCGCGGACGGCGAGCCCAAAGGGACCCAGATCTTCGTGCGCTGGATGGACGCGGAGGGCGCGTCGTCCCAGGTGACGCGCCTGACCGAGACGCCGACGGACGCGAAGTGGGCGCCCGACGGCAAGGCGATCGCCTTCGTGATGCTCGTGCCCGATTCGACCCCCTGGAGCATCTCCCTTCCCAAGGCGCCCGAGGGCGCGAAGTGGACGGCCGCGCCGCGCCTCGTGGACGACCTGCACTACCGCCAGGACAAGGTTGGGTTCATGCAACAGGGCTTCACTCACCTCTTCCTGGTGCCCTCGGACGGCGGCACCGCGCGGGCGCTGACCAGCGGGCGGTGGCACGTGGGCGCCCGGTTCGACGGGCTTACGTTCGGTGCCGGCTACGATTGGACGCCCGACGGGCGAACGATCGTGTTCGACGGCCTGCGGGACAGCACCTGGGATCGCCAGTACCAGGTGTCGCGCATCTACGCGCTGGACGTGGCGAGCGGCGTGATCCGGGCGCTCGTCTCGCGACCCGGGTTGTGGGACAACCCCGCTGTCTCGCCCGACGGGCGCACCGTCGCATTCACCGGCTCCGACTCCTCGGACCACACGCACCGTACGTCGGACCTGTGGACGATGGGGCTCGACGGCTCAGGGCTACGCGATGTGTCGCGGACTTTGGACCGCGATCCGGACAACCTGCGCTGGGCCCCGGATGGCAAGGGCGTCTACTTCACGGCCCCGGATCGCGGGTCGATCAACGTCCGGTACGCCGATCTCTCGGGCGGCGTGCGGGACGTCACGCAGGGGGCGCAGGTCGTTTCGCTCACCTCGCTGGCGCGCACGCTGGTAGGTGTCGGCGTGCGCAGCGATCCCGAGCACGGCCCCGATGTGGTACGGATCGATCTGCGCCGGGCGCTAGCTCCCACGCGCGTCACCGCCGTGAACGACGACGTGCTGGCGAACAAGCGCCTGGCGCGCGTCGAGGAGGTGTGGTACGCCTCGAGCGGCGGGACGCGGGTGCAGGGCTGGCTCGTCAAGCCGCCGGCGTTCGATCCGGCGCGGAAGTATCCTTTGATCCTCGAGATCCACGGCGGCCCGTTCTCGATGTACAACGTGGGGTTCAGCTACATGTTCCAGAACTTCGCGGCGAACGGTTACGTGGTGCTCTACACCAATCCGCGCGGGAGCACCGGGTACGGCGACGCATTCTCGAACGCCATCGACCACAATTATCCGGGACCCGACTACGACGATTTGATGGCTGGGGTGGATGCCGTGGTTGGGCGCGGCTACGTGGACACGACGCGCATGTATGTCGGAGGATGCTCGGGTGGCGGCGTGCTCTCGAGCTGGGTGATCGGACACACCAACCGCTTCGCGGCGGCCGCGGTGCGCTGCCCGGTCATCGACTGGATCAGCATGGCGGGCCAAACGGACGTCCCGCTCTTCACGTACAGTTTCTTCCGTCAGGCGTTCTGGGACAAGCCGGACGAGTGGCTGGCGCACTCGTCCCTCATGTATGTCGGACGGGTGACGACCCCGACGCTCCTGATGACGGGCGATCTCGACCGGCGCACGCCGATTCCGCAGACGGAGGAGTACTACGCGGCGCTCAAGATGCGCGGCGTACCGACGGTGATGCTGCGCTTCAACGGTGAGTACCACGGCACGGGCTCGAAACCGTCGAACTTCATGCGGACGCAGCTATACATGATGAGCTGGTACCAGAAGTACCGGCGGCCGGCGAGCGAGCCGGTGACCGGGGCCGGCAACCGCTAGCGCGACGCCCGGCGCAGCCGACCGAGCCAGCCTTCTTCCCTCGTATGCTCGTCGCGCGTGTGCTGCACCCACGCGCCGAGTATGGCGGAGCGCTCCACGTAGCCCACCACGCGGTCCGGATCGTCGGGACTCGCCACGGGGAGCACCTCCACCTCGTGCTCGAGCAGCTTCCGCATCGCCGTCTCGAGTAATTCGTCGGGGTAGACCACCACCGGCACGACGGCCGCCGTGCGGGGCGCCACCGGCGGCTCCATCACATCCTCCACGCGCAGCACATGCAGCGGGTTGACGCCGTACTCGCGCGTCACGTGACGCCCGCGGCGGGCGAGCTTTTCCGTCAGGATCGAGCGGCGCATCAGCAGCACCGTCACACCTGCGGCGGCGATGCTGCCGATCAGCAGCCCGGGGAGCGCGGCGAAATCTCCCGTCAGCTCCAGCACGAAGATCACCGCCGTGAGGGGCACCTGCATCGTGCCGCCCATGAGCGCCGCCATCCCGACCATGGCCCACAGGCCGGGATCGGGGCGGTGCAGGGCAGATGCCCCCAGCGCTCCCATCGTGCCGCCCATCACGAGGAGCGGAGCGAGCACGCCGCCCGACGTACCTGAGCCGAGCCCGATCGCCCAAATCAGTGCTTTCACGACGAGCAAGACGAGCAGGAATGTCCCGACCAGCCGACCCGCCACGAGATCGTGGATCACGTCGTAACCGACGCCGAGGGCCCGCGGCGCGATCAGCCCGCCGAGCCCCACGACCACCCCCGCGATGGCGGGCCACCACATCCAATGGATGGGCAGGCGTCCGAATCCGTCCTCGACGGCGTACAGCAGGTTCGTGATGAGCGTCGCGGCGATGCCCGCGACCAGCCCGACGCCGAGGCACTCGGCGAGCGTCGTCGCGGCGAGCAGGTGGTGCGGTGGGATGGCGAAGTCCGGCCCGGCGCCGAGCAGCGGAACGCGCAGCGCCGCAGCCACCGCCGCCGCGCAGGCGACGGGGATGAAACTGCGAGGCTTCCACTCGAACAAGAGCAGCTCGACGGCGAGTAGGACGGCCGCGACGGGCGCGGCGAAGATCGCCGCCATCCCGGCCGCCGCGCCGGCAACGAGCAGGGTCTTGCGCTCCACCGGCGATAGATGGAACGCCTGGGCGAACACCGAGCCGAACGCTCCGCCCGTCGCAATGATCGGTCCCTCGGCGCCGAACGGACCGCCCGTGCCGATGGCGATCGCGGAGGACAGCGGCTTGAGCACCGCCACGCGCGCCTCGATGCGACTGCGGCCAATCAGGATTGCTTCCATCGCTTCGGGGATGCCGTGGCCCCGGATCTTTTCCGATCCGTACCGTGCCAAGAACCCCACGATCAGCCCGCCCACGACCGGGATGGGGAGCGACCAGAGCCCGGGCCCGCTCGCGGCGGGTGAGACAAGACTCGTGGCGAAGCGATGGAAGTAAGCCAGGTTCGTGAACAAGCCGATCAGCCGGACCAGCGCCAGCGCGACGAAGGCACTGATCACGCCGACCAGCGCCGCCATCACGCTGAGCGTGATGAGACGCGCGTCGGCGGTATAGTCGCCGAGCCGATCGTCGAGCTGGGGATTTGGCGTCATCGACTGGATACGGCAATGTAATCGTCTCATTTCGGGCCAGCCCGTCCCGTTTCGAACCAGCCCGTCTCACCTCGTAACTGTTGTTGCTCCTCATCCGCGAGCGCGGGTCATGGCACGCCGCCTGCTGCGTTACCGCTACGATTTCCCAGCGGTCTTTAGGAATAAGCCGCTCCACCCAAAACTGAGGAGACGCCCTATGCCGCTGCCGAGTCTTCGCCGCCCCACGTCGGCGATCGGTGCATGCGCGACGCTTTTCCTGACGTTGTTTGCCACCGCGTGCGATCATTCGCCCAGCGGTCCCGGCTCCAACTCGATTCAGTTCTCCCGTACCGTCTCACTGCCCGATGCCCAGAGTCTGCTGCAGACCGGCCCCACGCGCGTCGAGGTGCGGGTGATTCCCGGTACGCTGGTCGCGCGCCGCGTCGAGCTCGAGGAATCGAGCGAGATGACGCGCCCGGAGCAGGTCCGCAGTCGCGTCACTGCCGTCACATCGGGGACCGACACCGCGACGTTCACGCTGGAAGTCGGTGGCCTCCAGATCGCCGCAAACAAGACCACGATGATTCGTCACGGTGAGCAAGGTGACGACGCGGCCCAGAGTGCCGCCACGCTGGCCGATTTCGTCGCGCAGGTCCAGGCGGATATCGCCGCCGGGCACAATCCGACGCTGGCCGCATCGCGCCAGCCGCCGGCCACACCGCAGGGGCCGGACGACGGCAGCTTTCTCGCGGGCGACCTGAAGCTCGATGAGGGAAATAACCATTCGGTCATCAAGCTCAACATCGCCGCCGCCAATCTGGTCACCAACCCGACTCCCCCCCCGGACGGCTTCCTCAAGCTGCTGGGCCTGAGCCTCGAGCTGCGGCTGAGCGACGGCACGACGAAGCTCAAGCAGGAGAACCCCGACCTCGAGGGCGTCAGTGAGTTCGAGGGATTGGTCCAATCAGTGGATGTGACGGCGCAGACCGTGACGCTCAAGGACGGCACCATCATCCGCATCGTCGCCGGGACGGAGTTCGAGGGACGCGAAGGCGAGGGGGACGATCACATCACCGGGCTCCCCGCGGTGCAGGACGCGCTCACCGCCGGCAAGACCGTCAAGGCGGAGGGGCGCGGGCTGGTCGACAGCACCAACCCGCTGACGCTCGACGCCATCCGTATCGAGTTCGAGGTCGAGGGCGAAGAGCCACCGCCGCCGATCATGATGGTCGAGTTCGAGGGCGCGGTGGCGAGCGTCGACATCGCCGGCTCGACGTTCAAGCTCGCCAGCGGCGCCGTGGTGACGGTGACGAGCGAGACGCAGATCGAGGCGGAGGGTGACCTCCACACCCTGCAGGCGGTCTCCGACGCACTCGCCGCGCAGCATATGGTGCGGGCCGAAGGGCACGCCACCGTGACGTCGGCTGGTCCACCGCTCGCGCTGACGGCGCTGGATCTGAAGTTCGAAACAACTATGCCTTAGCGGTGCTTCACCTCTGCCGCAATCAGCCGGGCCGCGATGCGTGCGTCCCGGCTGATGTTGTATAGGCCGCCCGTGGCGTCATAGTTGTGTCCTACGACGTACAGTCCCGGCTGGTCTACGCTCACCACGCGATCGCGGCGCCGCGCGAATCCCTTGGCGTCGACTTGCACCAGGCCGCCCAGGGGCCCGAGCGCTGCGCCGAACCCAGTTGCGAGGATGATCTCGTCGAACCGCCCCGCCGTGCCGTCCGTGAAGCGCACGCCCTCGGACGTCAGTTCGGCAACCCCTGCGCCCACGTCGATCAAGCCTTGCGTAATCGCGTCCACGAGGTGGAAGCCGATGACAGGGATCTCATCCAGGGGGCTGTATGCCGGGCGAGGGAGCACGGGCTTGCCGCGCCGTAACTCCGTCAGTCGCTGCACCAGGGCGACCGCACCTTCCTGGGCGGGGCGCGGTAACTTCCGCACCCAGTAGGCGATGTATTGGAGCGGCAGTCCGGCGAGCGTCAGCGGTACGACGTTCGCGCCCGACCGCACCGCGACCGTCACCTTGGCGCCGGCGCGCGCGATCTCGCTCGCGATCTCCGCCCCCGAGTTTCCAACCCCGACCACGAGCACTCGGCGGCCCGCATACCCGTCGGGGCGCCGGTACGCCACGCTGTGCGCGATGCGTCCAGCGAACCGGTCCTGCCCCGGGAAGTATGGCGTCTTGGGGTTGGCCACGATCCCCGTGGCGACCACCACGGCGCGCGCCACGAGCACACCCCGGCTCGTGCTCACCGTCCAGGTGCCGTCCGTCCGCGTCATCCGCTCGACGTCACGCCCCGTGTCGACCGGCAGGTCGAAGGCCCGAGCGTAGTGCCGCAGATAGTCCAGGAACTCCTGTCGCGGCACGAACAGTGGGGCGGAGCGGGGGAGCGGCATGCCGGGAAGGCCCGACATGTGCTTCCCGGTGTGGAGCGTGAGGCTGTCGTACAGATTCGCCCACGTGTGCCCGACGCCGTCGCCGCGCTCGAGGACGCGGTGAGGCACCCGGTGCTGGCGCAGCTGGTGGGAGGTCGCGAGCCCCGCCGGCCCGCCGCCCACCACGAGGACATCCACTCGGTCAGTCACCGGCGACCGCCAGGTCCCGCCGGACCCCCTCGGCCACGCGGTCCGCGAGGCCCATGATCGTCAGGTAGGGGTTGATCTCGAGCGAATCGGGGAAAAGGCTCGCGTCCGCCACCCGGAGCCAGGGGATGCCGTGTACCTGTCCCCAGCCGTCGGTCACAGAGTCCGCGGCGCTCCGTCCCATCGCGCAGCCACCCATGAGATGCGCGGCGGAGACGGCCAGCATGCCGGGCCGGAAATGGCGGGCGGTCACGCGCTCTTCGAGACGATCGGCGTCGGTGGTCTCGAGGAGCGGCGGGTCGGCAGGCGCATGCACGCGCCGTGCCCCGGCGGCGAAGAAGATGCGGGCCGCTGCGCGGGTCCCCCGCACCAAGCCATCGATGGTCTCGGGCGTGAAGCGGTAGTGCACGATCGGGCTCCCCGTCCGACTCACCGCGATGCGATTACCCGGAGCGGCGTGGTCGCACGCCAGGATCAGGATCATCTGGAGCCGCGGGAACGCGTGCATGATGGCGCTGTGTGTCGCCCCGAAGCCCGTCAAGCTCTTCGCGGTGACAAAGGGAAAGTACATGCAGGTCTCGAGCACGAAGCGCTCCGACTCGGCATGGTCGACGAAGTAGCTCTTGGGGTGTCCCACGTCGTTCGTGATCGGGTGCGGATGCTCCGCGACGAGGATCAGCGCCGGGTGGCAGGTGAACCCGTGGCCGAGGGAGCGGGGAGCGGGGAGGGGGGAGCGCAGCAGCAAAGCGGACGTACCTATCGCTCCGGCGGCGGCCACGACGATCCGAGCTCGTATCTGGTAGTCGCCCGGCGCCCACTCGGAAGGCGCGCCTTTGGTGCCGGCGGCCTTCTGGCTGACGCGGACCATCATGGTCCGATCCGGTTCGATGCGTAACACCTCCGCGCGGGTGACGACCTCCACGCCCGCGCGCTCGGCGCGCGGCAGTTGCACCCGGTTCGTCCCCTGCTTCGCCTGGTTGGGGCAACCCAGATTGCACAGGCTCGAGCCGCGACAGCCTTTCACGTTGACGGGGAACTGCTCCACCAGGTATCCGGCTTTCCGTCCTCCCTCGACGAACAGCCGATTGTTGTCGTTGATCAACGGATCATCGAGCAGGTGCACGTTGTTCTGCTCGGCGTACTTCGCCGAGCGTCGGGTCAGGTCGCCATGCTCGAGCCCCGGGACGCCCCAGGCGCGGATGACGCGTTGCGGCGCCGTGAGCGAGGTCCCCGTGTAGACGACTGTCGAGCCACCGTACGCCGACGCGAACGCCAGGGTCATGGTGCCGTCGCGCGTCAGGAACGCGCCGCCGTCCTGGTACAGTGCGTCCGCCATTTCGAGCTCGCGACCGGTGAACTCCTGATCTGCGAACCGCGGGCCCTTCTCCAGCACGAGAATGCGCACGCCGTCGCGCACCAGGGGAGCGAGCTCCTGGGCCACGGTGCCGCCGCCCGCCCCCGAGCCGATGATGACGATGTCGTAAGAGCGCGAGGCGCTCACCGCCTCGCCTCCCAGCCGCGCGTGTCGGCCCGATAGCCGATCTCCCCCGCGACGGCGGGGCGCCCGTAGTATCCCATCAAGATGAGGGTCCGTACGCCCCAGAACCCGCGCCGCAAGAGCAACATGGGGGCGCGTTGCAGCCGATCGAGGAACCTGGTCCGTCGTGCGGGATCGAGTCGGGAGAGCGGGCGAGCGTAGCGAAGCAGCGGGAGCCATTCCAGGAGGATGAAAAACAGGGCGAGCTGGCGCTGCACGGCTCGGGGACGGGCGGCGATCGCTCGGGCGACGATCGCTTCCATCTCGTCCCACTGAGCCGACGCGAGCCGGCCGGCTTCAGGCACCACGCACGTCGCGACCGCCCGGAACACCGGGGAGGGGAGCGTCATCGCGGGAACGTAGACGTTGCCCCTCAAGCGGGCAACAAGCCCCGCGCATCCCTAGTTGGTGGTGTCCGCGCGCTCCTGTTCCAACAGCGCACGCTTGCGCGCGACTCCCCAGCGGTACCCGCCGAGCCCGCCGTCCGCCCGCACGACCCGGTGACACGGGATGACGAGCGCCGCGGGGTTCGTGGCGCAGGCCTGCGCCACGGCGCGAGTGGCGGACGGCCTGCCGATGGCCCGTGCGATCTCGGCGTAGGAACGAGTGGTGCCGTAGGGGATGCGACGCAGCGCCTCCCACACGCGCCGCTGAAACGCCGTGGCGCGCACGTCCAGCGGCAGGTCGAGCGGCTCCGCACGCCCGTCCAGGTAGCGCAACAACGCTCCGACGGATGCGGCAAGCGCGCCACGATCGCGCCGCAGCTGGGCGGAGGGGAACTCGGCGGCGAGCCCAGCCTCGAGCTCTTCGATGCCACTCCCGAGGCTGACGCGGCAGATCCCGCGCGGCGTCGCCGCCACGAGCAGGCGGCCGAGGGCGCAAGGCACGATGGTGAAGGCGATGCGCGTCCCCGGTGCGCCACGGCTGTAGGTCGCGGGCGTCATCCCGAGCTGCGCGTGCGCCCGCTCGTAGACGCGGCTGGTCGAGCCGTACCCGGCTTCGTACAACGCCGGGCTCACGCGGCCCCGCGAGCGCAGCTCCGCCTTGAACCGGTCGACCCGGCGCGCGTCGCGGTACTGGCGCGGGCTGATGCCCAGCACCCGCTGGAACGTGCGCAGCAGGCGATGAGACGTCACGCCGGCCTGGGCGCTCAGGGCGGCGAGACTCGCGGGCCGGTCCGGGTGCGCGTCGATCAGACGGCAGACCGTGCGCACCAGCGGCACCCCGGGGTCCGGGGGCGCGGCCTCGCCTGGCCGGCAGCGGCGGCAGGCACGGAAGCCCGCCAGCTCCGCCGCCTCCGGGACCGGGAAGAAGGCGACCTGCGCCCGCCGCGGACGCCGGCTGGGGCAGGACGGGCGGCAATAGATCCCCGTCGACTGCACAGCGTACACGAACGCGCCGTCGTAGCGGCGATCGCGCGCCAGCACGATGCGCCAGCGACGCTCGGGCGTCAGGGCAGAAACAGCAGCGGCACGGCTCACGCTGGAGAACTTAGCGCGTTGCCGTGCCGCCATCTATCCGGTTCTGACTGGTGAATCTCGAGAGGTAGCCGGCCGGGGTCCCGCGTAGCGACTGCGTCGTTTTGTCGCGAAGCGGGGGCCCGGCCGGCTACCTCCGCAGGCTGCAGGCTACATCCACGGCTCGTCGGCGGACGGCCCGTAGATCGACGGCACCTTGCCATCGGCCATGCGGAGATAGACGCTGAACTGACCGCGGTGATGCACCTGGTCCATGAGCATGAACCACAGCACGTCCATCTTCCGGAGATCGCCCATCTGCTTGGGCGCCACGAAGAACTTCACCGTCTTGTCGAGCTCCGCATCAGGAGTCTTCCGGATGCGCTCCACGAACGCCTTGGACGACTTCTCGTACACCGCGATCACGTCCGCCAGCGTGTCCGGCGCCTTCGGCATCTTGCCGAACTCGATCCCGCCATCCAGCGCCTGCTGGCTGGCGTTCTGCTCCGTCACGAACATCCAGGCGAGCTCTTTCGCGGCCTTGCACTTGGCGTGCGGCTTCAGATCCGACTTGGCGGCCGGATATGCCTTGAGCACGCGCATCGTCGTGGACAGCTCCCTCTCCAGCTGGGTCAGAAACTGCTGCTTCTCGCTCATGTTCCGTTCTCCTTTCAGCGGGCCTGGACCAGGAGGGCGAGCTTCTCGAAGCACCCGGTCCATCCGGTCTCGTGCTTTTGCTTCGTCTCCTCCGAGGGGAACAGCTCCTGCGTGAGCACCAAATCGGTCGTGTTGCCGCGGTCGATGAATTCGACGGTCACGAGGGTTTCCGGGGAGTCCGGCTCGCTCTCCCACCGCCAGGTATACACCAGTTTCCTCGGAGGGTCCACGACACGGTAGACGCCGACCAGGCGGTGCAGGGCGCCGTCGGGCGCCTGCATGTGGATGCGGTACGCGCCCCCGGGCCGGAGGTCTACTTCAGCGACGGGCGTGGTGAGCGGTCCCGGGGCTTTCCATTGCTTCATTTCTTGCGGCGTGGTCCACGCCCGGAAGACGCGCTCCGGCCGCGCCGCGAACGTGCGCCGGAGCCGGAGCGTGACGGTGGACCGCTGCTCTTGTCGGGTGGCCATACTGATGACTCCTGTGCGTTGGGCTGGGCGAGATAGGCGGCCAGCGCGTCGAATTGCGTCTCCCAGAACCGGCGGTACCGCTCGATCCAGCGCGCCGCGTCCTTCATGGGCCGCGCCACCAGACGGCAGCGGCGGATGCGGCCCTGTTTCGCATGCGCGACCAGCCCCGCCCGCTCGAGCACGCGGAGATGTTTATGGACGCCGGGGAGGGACATGCGAAACGGACGCGCCAGGTCCGTGAGCGACGTGTCGCGCGTGGCCAGCTGCGCGAGGATCGCCCGGCGCGTGGGGTCGGCGAGCGCCGCAAATGTAGTGTCGAGTGCCGGATGGTGAGACTTAACCATGTGGTTAAGTCTAGGGCCGGTCCCGGCCGTGTCAAGCCGCCCCGGACTTCCACCGCGTGCGCCGTGGCGCTTATTTCCCCGCATGGTCTACACGATCGGGCACTCGACTCGGGAGCTCGGAGAGTTCCTGAACCTACTCGCGGCCCATGGGGTCACTCAGGTGGTGGACGTGCGCCGCTATCCGGCCTCACGTCGCCACCCGCACTTCGCCCGCGAGGCGCTTGCCGCCGCGCTCGTGGCCGTCGGTATCGCGTACCAGCACGAGCCCGAGCTCGGTGGGCGCCGCACGGCGCGACGGGACTCGACCAACACCGCGTGGCGCAGCGCCAGCTTCCGCGGCTACGCGGACTACATGGAGACGCCCGAGTTTGCAGATGCGTTGGGGCGGCTGCGCGAGCTCGCGCGAGTGCGACCCACCGCGATCCTGTGTGCGGAAGCTGTGCCCTGGCGCTGCCACCGCCAGCTGATCGCCGACGCATTGGTCGCTCGGGGGGACCCGGTGAGCCACATCCTCGGCGTCGCACGGGCGGATCCGCATCAGCTGTCGGCGCACGCCCAAGCGCTCCCGGGCGGGCAGCTGCGCTATCCGGCTGGCCCGGCCGAGCAGATCGCCCTGTGCTCGCGCGGCGGCGCCACCCCTGCCGCCCGTCTGCCGGCCCCGGGGGTTATCTTCCGACCGACCGACGCTCGTGGGGGTAGGTATCAACCGTCCTTTCGGCGGAGGCCTGGCCGCCTGGCTCGCTCAACGGCCGCCGTGGATCGTTGTGGTGGCCGGGCTCGTCGCGGTAGCGGCCCTGGGCTATGTCGACTTCGCGACCGGCCCCGAGCTCACTCCTCTTCTTTTCTATCTCGCCCCGGTCGTCCTGGTTGCGTGGTACGCCGGTCGCGGTCCCGGATTGCTGGTCGCCTGCGCCGGCGCCGTCGCCTGGCTGCTCTCGGACGCCCTCACGCACGGCGCCTACGTGCACTGGTCGTCCCCCTACTGGAACGGCGTGCTGCGGCTCGGGGCACTGGCCCTCGTGGCGGACATCGTCGCCCGGTTGCGCGAGGCCGCGGCGCGGGAGCGGGACCAGGCGCGGGCCGACCCCCGCACGGGCGTCACCAATCTCCGCGCCTTCTACGAGCTCGCCGAAGCTGAGATCGCGCGGGCACGACGCTACCCGCACGCGTTTTCGGTCGTCTACATCGATCTCGACGAGTTCAAGCTCGTCAACTTCCGCCTCGGCCACGAGGCGGGCGACGCCGTGTTGCGCTCGGTGGCCCGCGGGCTGACGGGGGTGCTGCGGGCGAGTGACGTCGTGGCGCGGATCGGCGGCGACCAGTTCGTGGTGCTCTTGCCAGAGGCCGGGGCGGCGGCCGCCCGGCTGACCGTGGAGAAGCTGCGCCAGGCGCTGTCCGCGGTGGTACCGGCGCACGGCTGGCGTATCACGGCGAGCATCGGCGTCGCGACGTTCCTGGTCCCGCCCGAGTCGGTCGATGCGCTGCTCGCGGCCGCCGACCGCCTCATGTACCAGGCCAAGCAGAGCGGCAAGAACACCGTGGCGCACGAAACGCAGAACGAAGCGCCGGCGTTACGCTGACATGCGACGGCAAAACATCTCGAGCGGGGCGCCGTGGGAGCCGATCGTCGGCTACTCGCGCGCGGTCCGCGTGGGATCCACGGTGCATGTGGCGGGCACGACGGCGACGGGGCCCGACGGCACGATCGTCGGAATCGGCGACGCCTACCTGCAGGCGGTCCAGGCGCTCAAGAACATCGAGCGGGCGCTCGCCCAGGTCGGGGCGTCGCTCGGCGACGTGGTGCGGACCCGTATGTACGTGACCGACATCGCCGACTGGGAGCGGGTGGGACGGGCGCACGGGGAAGTGTTCCGGGCGATCCGACCGGCCACCACGCTCGTGGCCGTGAGCCGGCTCGTGGCGCCCGAGATGCTCGTGGAGATCGAGGCGGAAGCGATCGTGCAACGAGACAGATAGATTCAAGATGGAGGTGAGCCGTGTCGGTCACAGAGGTCAGTAAACGCGCGACGGTCGCCTGTCCGTTGTGCAGCACGCTCAACCGGGTGGATCTCACGCGCATCGCCGACCGTCCCAAGTGTGGCAGCTGCGGGCGGCCGATCTTGCTCGATCGGCCGATCGCGGTCACGGACGCGACGCTCGATGCCGTCCTCAAGGGCACCGAGGTGCCGGTCGTCATGGACGGATACGCCGACTGGTGCGGCCCTTGCAAGATCATGGCCCCCGTGCTCGACGACTTCGCGCGCGAGCGCCAGGGCGAAGTGTTGGTCGTCGAGCTCGACACCGACCGCAACCCCGGGACCACGCGTCGCTTCGGCATCCGCGCTATTCCGACGCTGATCGTCTTCCGGCAGGGGCAGGAAGTGGGCCGCCAAGCGGGCGTGATCCCGCGGCAGGCGCTCGAGGCCCTCGCCGGACTCTCGGGGCCCGCCACGTGACATCCGGCTCGCTGTCGCGCTACGAGTCGATGGAGCCACCGGAGCCGCGCGGGGAGAACGCCGCGGTGTCCGAGCGTTCGCGCGCTCTGACGCTCGGGCTCGCGGTCGTCGGCGGCGTGTTCGGCCTGCACCGTTTCTACACCGGCCGCACTCAGAGCGGGGTCTGGATGTGCCTCACCCTCGGCGGAATGGGGATCTGGTGTCTCTACGACGTGGTTGTCGTCGCGGCGGGCGATTTTCGTGATGGCGACGGGCGGCGCGTAGTGCGCTGGGAAGTCTCCGATGCAGGGATGGGGCCCAGTGCGTCGGACCGGCGGGTGTCGGACCTCGAAGATCGCATGCTCGGGCTCGAGTCGCAGGTCGGCGAGCTCGCGGAGCGGCTCGACTTCTCTGAGCGGCTGCTGGCGCAAGCGCGGGAGCGGGGAAGCTTACCGAAGGCGTAAGCGGCTTACCGAATACCTCAGGGAGTGGGGATGAATATCGGGGTCCCGAAAGAGACCGCGGCCAACGAGCGCCGTGTAGCCTTGACGCCGGACGTCGCCGGACGGCTCGTGAAGGCCGGCTTCTCGGTCCTGGTCGAGCGGGGCGCCGGGGAGGCGGCGTCGTTCGGTGACGAAGCGTTCGGCGCCGCCGGGGCGTCATTGGTCGCGACGGCCGCCGAGGTGCTCGGGCAGAGCGACATCGTGCTCAAGGTACAGCCGCCCACGGCCCAGGAGGCCCGGCTGAGCCGCGAAGGCGGCGCGCTGGTCGCACTGTTCCAGCCCTCGGCCGAACGGGAGGCCGTGTCTCAGCTGGCCGCTCGCCGGGTGACAGCCTTCAGCCTGGCGTTGCTCCCCCGAATCACCCGGGCGCAGCCGATGGATGTGTTGTCGTCCCAGGCGACCGTGGCGGGATACAAAGCCGTCCTGCTCGCCGCGGCCGCGACCGGCCGCTTCTTCCCGATGCTCGTCACTGCAGCCGGAACCTTGTCGCCAGCCCGTGTGCTGGTGCTGGGCGCTGGCGTCGCTGGGCTCCAGGCCATCGCCACCGCGCGCCGCCTCGGCGCCGTGGTCTCGGCGTTCGACGTCCGGGCGGCCGTGAAGGAACAGGTGGAAAGCCTCGGCGCGAAATTCCTGGCGATGCAGATCGGCGAGCAGGCCGAGGCGGCCGGTGGCTACGCGAAGCAGCTGTCCGAGGAGACCCACCGTCGCGAGCTCGCCTTTCTCGCTGAGCAAGTGAAGGACGCCGACATCGTGATCACAACTGCCGCCATTCCCGGGAAGCGCGCGCCGATCCTGATCACGGCCGACGCCGTCCGCGGCATGAAACCGGGCTCAGTGATCGTGGACCTGGCGGTCGAAACCGGCGGGAACTGCGAGCTGGCGGAGGCCGGGACCGACGTGCGGCGGCACGGCGTCCTGATCCTGGGCCCCGTCAATCTGCCGAGCACCGTGCCGGTGCACGCGAGCCAGATGTATGCGAAAAACATTTCCAGCTTCCTGTTGCACGTTACCCGAGATGGCAAACTGCTGCTGGATTTCGACGATGAGATCATACGCGAGACCTGCGTGACCCACGCCGGGGAGGTGCGGAAGTCATGATCGACGGTTTGATGACGGCCCAGGCTGTGCCGGCCGAAGCTGCCGGGGACTACTGGTCGATGCTGTTCGTGTTCGTGCTGGCGACGTTCATCGGTCTCGGCGTGATCCGCCGCGTGTCCCGCCTGCTGTACACGCCGCTCATGTCGCTCACCAACGCCATCTCCGCGATCGCGGTCGTCGGATCCATCGCGGTCACGGGCGCCGAGTACCCGAAGACCATCCGGATTCTCGGGGCGATCGCGCTGTTCGCCTCCATGACCAACATCGTCAGCGGATTCCTGATCACGGATCGCATGCTCAAGATGTTCAAGAAGCAATGACGTACGCCGTCGACCAGCTCGCTGCCATCCTCGCGACGGCGCTGTTCATCTTCTCGTTGTATTGGATGAACGACCCGAAAACGGCCCGCCACGCCGTGGTCGCGGGCGTCGCGGGGATGCTCGTGGCCGTCCTGGCCACCTGGTTCCAGCCGGCCATCGTGCACCACGGCTGGATCGTGCTGGCGATCGCGGCCGGGTTCGTGGTGGGGATTCCCCTGTCCCGTGTACCCTTGACCGCCGTGCCGCAGCGGACCGCTCTCTCGCACGCGTTCGGTGGGCTCGCCGCCGGGCTGGTCGGGACCGCGGAATACTTCCTCGGTTTGACCGAGCACCCGGCGCAGCTCACCGCCTTCCGGGTGAGCGCCATCGTGGCCGAGGTGATCCTCGGGTTTCTCACGTTCACCGGGAGCCTCATGGCCGCGGGCAAGCTGCAGGAGGTCAAGTGGATCCCGCAGCGGCCGGTGACCTACCCGGGACAGAACTTCGTCAACATCGGCGTGCTGGTGACCGCCGTGGCACTGGGCGTGGTGGTCGTGATACATCCGACGGCGGCGTGGTCCGCCCAAGCCTTCTACGCGATCGCCGGGCTCGCCGTGCTGTTCGGCGTGCTGCTCATCATTCCGATCGGCGGCGCGGACATGCCTACCGTCATTTCCATCCTGAACTCCTACGCCGGTCTTTCGGCGGTCGCCATGGGCTTCGTGCTCGATAACAAGCTGCTCGTCACCGCGGGCGCGCTGGACGGCTCGAGCGGCCTGATCCTCTCGATCATCATGTGCCGGGCCATGAACCGATCGTTCACCAACGTGCTGTTCGGCGCGTTCGGGACGGTCCAGAAGGTGGCTGCCATCGGAGAGCAAAAAGCCTGGAAGCAGGAGACGGTCGAGGGCGCGGCTCAGCTGCTCGAGCAGGCGAGCCTCGTCGTGATCATCCCGGGATACGGGATGGCCGTGGCCCAGGCCCAGCACAAAGTGCGCGAGCTGTACGACCAGCTGACCAAGCGGGGCGTGACGGTCAAGTTTGCGATCCATCCCGTCGCCGGGCGGATGCCGGGCCACATGAACGTGCTGCTCGCCGAAGCGAACATTCCGTACACCGCGCTCGTCGAGATGGAGGAAATCAATCCCGACATGCCGCAGTGCGACGTGGCGCTGGTGATCGGCGCCAACGACGTCGTGAACCCAGCGGCGCGCTATGCCAAGGGGAGTCCCATCTACGGCATGCCGATCATCGACGCCGACAAGGCCAAGACCGTGCTCGCCATCAAGCGCAGCAAGAACCCCGGCTTTGCCGGCATCGACAACGAGCTGTACGTGCAGGACAACACCTGGATGCTGTTCGGCGACGCCAAGGCGGTGTTGAGCGACCTCGTCAAGCAGTTCGGCAGCGGCGGTCTACACTAGGAGCGCGGGAGCGCTTCGAGCAGCTCCGCGTAGTCGCGAACCATCCGCTCGACGGAGAAGCGCTCCACCGCGCGGCGTCGCGCCGCGAGCGCGAGGGCCGCCCGGCGCTCAGGATCACCCAGCAGGTCCTGCAGGAGGCGGCTGAAGGCGGTCGGGTCCCCGGGTGGTGCCAGCACGCTGGCGTCGCCCACGAGCTCAGGCGTCCCGCCGCCGCCCGCCGCCAGCACCGGCCGCCCGCACGCGAGCGCTTCGATCAACGCGAGCGCGAACACCTCGTCGGGGCGCGTGTGCACGACGCACGTCGCCGCATTGTAGGCTCCGACGAGCTCCGCCGAGTCCAGCTGTCCCACGAACCGCACGTCCAGACCGAGCCGCTCGGCCTCTGCCCGCAGCGATCCCTCGAGGGCACCGGTGCCGCACAGCACCAGCGGTGGCGCGGGCGGCGCCAGTCGGGTCACGCTGTCGAGCAACAGGTCCCAGCGCTTCTCGATCTCCAGCGCCCCCACACCGAGGAGAACCGGGCCGTCGCCCAGGTCGTGGCGCCGCCGGAACGCGCGCCCCGCCGCCTCGTCCGGGCGGAACCGATCGCAGTCCACGCCGTTCGGGATCACGCGATGTCCGGCCCGGCGCATGAACGACGCTTCGGCGAACGCGCGCCGCGCGAGCTGCTCGGTGAGGAACACCGTCAACGCCACCCGTCGGAACGCGAGGCGCGTCAACAGGTCGCGCGGGGGGCGGGGCGTGCTGATGCAGTACACGATCGCGAGCGGTGTACCGAGCGAGGCGTAGGCCGCTAGTCGGATGTCGCGGGCCCGGTCCACAAGCACCATGTCGGCGGTGAGTCCCTCACGACCGAGCGCGTGGCGAAGCGCCCTGGCGCCCCTGAGCGTGGTGTGGCCGACCGGCAGCGTCTGCACCTTGAGGCCGCGGGCCTCGAAGCCCGTCGCGAGCGGCTCATACGCTACGAGTGCCGTCGTGCTATGACCGCGCTCGGCGAGCCCACGCCCGAGGACGGCGAAGACCGCGCTCGAGCCCCGCCAGAAGCGGCTCGAGGTCAGGAGGGCAATGCGCAGGGGGCGGGGGCGGGGGCGGGGGGCTAGCGCGGCCACCGGTTATTGGCGCGATCCACGTCGGGGTACATCGCCTGCGGGTCCACCACGACGCCGGCGATGGTTTTCCCTCCCGTTCGGATCCGCGACGTGAACCGGCTGCCCAGATTCCACATCTCGATCGGGAGCTCACGGCGCTCGCTCGATCCGTCGGCGTAGCGCAGCTCGAGCGTCACCGGCAAGACCATCTGGCCGCGATTCGACAGGAACACGAACGTCGTGTCGCGCGCGGTGCCGACGGAGTCGACCGCCTGGTCGAGGCGCGCCGTGGTGTAGACCCACGCGCGCCAGAACCAGTCGAGGTTGCGTCCCGACACATTCTCGATGGTCCGGAAGAAGTCCGCGGGCTGCGGATGCTTGAACGTCCAACGGCGCACGTACTCGCGCAGCGCGCGCTCGAACGTCTCCTTCCCCAGGACTGCGTCCCGCAGCACCGTGAGCATCAGCGCGGGCTTCTGGTACGCGGTCCAAGCCAGGTCGCGCGACTCGACCGGGTTCGCGATCAGCGGCTGCTCGCTCCCGGGGACGGCCGAGACCCCGTATGCGGTAAGGAGCTCTCGCCGCACCGTGTCGCCGTACGCCGTGCCCTTGAAGTAGCCCTCGGCCGAGCCGTAGTCGATGAAGCTGTTGAACCCCTCATCCATCCAGGGATAGCGGCGTTCGTCCGAGCCGACCATCATCGGAAACCACTCGTGGCCGAATTCGTGCGTCAGCACCCAGTACTGATCCTCGCGCTTTTCGATGGAGGGCACGAACGTCAGCATGGGATACTCCATCCCCTCGACGAGCCCTTCGACCGTGGTCGCGTGCGGCCACGGGTACATCCCCCACGTCTCGCTGAAGTGCTTGATGGTGAACCACGCCATCCGATTCGCTTCCTCCCACGGCGTCGCGCTCGGGCGGTAGAACGTTTGGATCAGGATGCCGTTCCAGGAAGACGCGTCCCAGCGGTAATCGGGGGACGCGGCCCAAGCGAAATCGCGCACGCGCCTGGCCGCGAGGTGCCAGGTCTTGGTGCCGGCCCGCCGCGCCGCGCCGCTCGCCACGGCCTCGTCTTTGGTGATGATCTGTACCCGCTCGGCCGATCTCCTCGCGCGGGTCAGGCGCGCCCGGGTGGCCGGCGTCCACACGGCGAGCGGGTTCTGCACCGTGCCCGTGGCCGCCACCACGAAGCCCGCGGGCAGGGTGAGCGTCACATCGAAGTCCCCGTACTCGAGGTAAAACTCTCCGGCGCCGATGTAGGGCAAGGGATTCCAGCCGTGGACGTCGTCGTACACCACCATGCGCGGGTACCACTGACCCATCTCGTACAGGCGCGTGCCGATCCGTCCCATGCGGCCGCCGCCGTAGGGCGGCACGGGGAAGTGCCACGCGACGTCGAAGTCGATCGTCCCCTTGGGCGCGAGTGGGCGCGGCAGGTCCACCCGCATCATCGTCCCGTACTCCGTCCGCTCGAGCTCCCGGCCCGCGGACCGAAACCGCTCGATCGTGATCCCGCCGATGAAGCCCTTGCCGGTGAAGTCGAACACCGCGCCGCCGGCGAAGTGCAGCGGCGGCTGGTTCAGGGCGTATGTCACGCTGTTCTTGGAGAAAATGTTCTGCTCGATCTGCACCCACACGAACCGTAGCGTGTCGGGAGAATGGTTTTCGTAGTGGATCCGCTCGGTGCCGCGGAGAATGGGGCCCGCCGTGTCGAGTGTCGCGCGGATCACATAATCCGCGCGCTGCTGCCAGTAGTCGGGCCCGGGGGCGCCCGACGGTCCGCGCACCCGGTTCGGTGCGGGCAGCGGGAGCGCTCGGAATGGGGAGGTGTCGCTCACGACCGGCCCTTGCAGCGCCAGGAGGACGGCGGCGAATCGCAGCATCGGTTACTCCTGGACGACGGTTATCTTGAACCCGTCCGGGTCGGTCACGGCGAACACCCAGTCACCCCACGGCGTCTCGGACGGCTCGCGGTCGAGCGCCCAGCCGTTGGCCTTGATCCGGGCCGCCACCGCCGTGATGTCCTGGACCGTGGCCACCCACAGGCGGAAGCCGTCGCCCTTCTTGCGATCCCGCCCTTTCGCGAAGTCGTCCTGGCCCAGCATGATGTCGCAGGCGCCGGCCTTCATTTGGATGCCGCGGACCGTCCCCTCCTGTTCCCAGCGCTCGCCCACGACGAACCCCAGGACATCGCGGTACCAGGCGACGCTCTTGTCCAGGTCCTTCACGGTGAACGACGCGGCCATGGAGCGGAGCCGGAGCGATTCGGGCTGCTGCCGCTGGGGACGGAGTGCGGGACGTTTCCGGGCGGGACGCCGGGCCTTCTTCTTCTTCTTCTTCGTGTTCTTCGGGGCCATCGTCGGTTGTCCTCTCTGGCGCAGGCGCTGCGCGTCCCAAGCGTAGCGTCCCCTTGGCGGTTCCGCCAGATTTCCGACTCTCACCTTCAGCGGAGTCGGGACGATGCCCACGAGTCAAGCGATGGCGGTCTGGGAAGGCAAGCTCAAGGACGGGAAAGGGAACTTCAAGGCCGGCAGCAGCTCGTTCAACGGTCCGTACACGTTCGCGACTCGGTTCGAGGGGAAGAAAGGCACGAACCCCGAAGAGCTGATTGCCGCGGCGCACGCCGCCTGCTTCAGCATGGCCCTATCGGCCGGCCTCGAAAAGGCCGGGAAGCCCGTGACCCGGGTGGAGACCACCGCCGCGTGCACCCTGGAAATGGTGGACGGGGCACCCAAGATCACCAAGATGGAGCTCAAGGTGCAGGGGCGGGTGCCGGGCCTCGATCAGGCCGGGTTCCAGAAGGCGGCCGAAGAGGCCAAGCGCGGCTGCCCGGTATCGAAGGCGCTCGCCGGTATCCCGCAGATCACGCTCGACGCAAAGTTGGAATAGTCGGGTGTGGACGGTGTACGTGCTGCGCTGTCGTGACGGCTCGCTGTACACAGGTATCACCAACGACCTTCCAAAGCGCCTGACGCGGCACAATGCGGGGACCGCGAGCGCGTACACCCGCGCGCGTCGCCCCGTCCGGTTGGTGTTTCAGGAGCGCCAGCCGGACCGGTCGGCGGCTCTGCGGCGCGAGGCTGCGGTGCGGAGGCTGTCGCGCGGCGAGAAACTCGCGCTCGTGCGGGGCGGGTGATGAGGATCGATCGGCGCGACGGAATCGGCCTGGTCGTCGCGCTCCTCGTCGCGGCCATCTGCGTCCGGCTCGGGGTATGGCAGCTCGATCGCTTGCACGAGCGGCGCCAGCGCAACGCGCTGCTGCTCGCCGCCCGCGCGCGTCCGCCCCTCGAGGTCGACGGGTCGCTTCCCGCGGACTCGGCTCGGGACCGGCGCCTGGTCGCGCGCGGTGTCTACGACTACGCGCATGAGCGGCTGTGGCACGGCCGGAGCTATGAGGGCGTACCCGGCGTGGACTTGCTCACGCCGCTCCGGCTCGCGGGCGGGTCAGCGGTGCTCGTAGATCGGGGCTGGGCACCGTCACCGGACGGGTTTCACGTAGATCAGCCCGCGTACCGGGAACGGGATAGCGCGGTCGTTCTGGGACTCGGTATGCTCGCTCCCCGGGCGCGGGGGGACGTGGACCCGGCGGCCCTCCGGGATTCGGTTCCGTACCGGCTCTTGCCCTTCGTCATCCAGGAGCTGCCGCCCGCTACCGCGCCTGACCGCCCTTTAGCGCCTGGTCCCATCCGCTGGCCGACCCCCGAACTCTCTGACGGTCCCCACCTCTCCTATGCCATCCAATGGTTCAGCTTCGCGGTCATAATCGTGGTGGGGTCGCTGGCGCTGGCCCGGAAACGGGCTGCCGAGGCCGAATTGGAGCTTTCCCGGGAGGGGCGGGGTACCATTAACGCCCTGTCCTAGCTATATTTAGCGACATTCGCCCGCGGTGTGCTGATAGGCCGCTTTCTGCACTCGTGGGCCTTTTCTTGTGCCGTCCGAAAGGAGTTCGCTCGAGATGCCTGCAGCTCTCCCGCTCAAGGATCCAGTGAAGGTGGGTCAACTGCTCCGGCGTCGCCTCCGGGAGCTCAAGCGCACCCCGCGCGAGCTCGCCGAGGCGGTTCAGGTTTCGGAAGACTATATGGCGGACCTGGTGTCCGGCCGGCGCCGTCCCCCGGCCCCTGGTCGCAGTGACCTGTATGCGCCCATGACCAAGTTCTTGCGGCTGCACCGCAACGACCTGCCGACGTGCGCCCGCGCCGAGCGGGCGGCGGGGGAGGCGGGCGGGCGGCCCGACCCCGAGGTGTGCCGCCAGGTGTTGGAGCTGTGCGCGCCCGAGCGTCAGCGGGTGCTGCAACGGCGGTTCGCCCGGCCGGAGGGTGCCGAGCTCGAGCGGGTGATCGTCGGCCGGCTGCTCCTCGTGGCTCAAGGGTTCGTGAACCGCAAGCTCGAGGACGAGGTGGGGTTGCGGATGGCGGCGGTACGGGAGGGGTGCACCTACCTCCAGGCCCGCATGCGTCTGCTGGAGTTCCTCGATGCCGATGCCGCGTCGCTCACGCCGCGCGACTGTGACGAGTTCCTGCGGCCGCGCATCACTACGTGGGACATCGACCTGGACACGCACGCGATGCGGATCGTGCTGCGCTAGCAACAGAACCTGTCCAGAAATACAAGCGGCGCGGCCCTGGTGGACCGCGCCGTTCGTTTTGCTCTTCGCCCTACGGCTTAGAGCTTCACAACGTTCTGCGCCGCCGGGCCCTTTTGGCCCTGCACGACGTCGAACTCGACCCGCTCGCCCTCAGCCAGCGACTTGAAGCCCTGTGCCTGGATCGCGGTGTGGTGCACGAAGCAGTCCTTCTCGCCGTTCTCGGGTGTGATGAAGCCGAAACCCTTCGCGTCGTTGAACCACTTCACGATACCGGTAATGCGTGCCATCTGCTGTTACTCCTGACTTAATGTTGTTCGCGACGTCGTGCGGACTTCACCTTGCGGCGGGCCGCTGCCTTGTCCTTCCGTCGCCGTAGAGCGCCAGGGCTCTCGTAGAAGCGCTTCCGCTTCATGTCCTGAAACAGTCCGGCTTTGGTGATCTGACGACGGAACTTCTTCAACACGTATTCCAATCGGTCGCCGTCGCCTACGGTCACTTCCACGCGGTCTCTCCAGTTCGAGTGCCCCAGAAACGAAACGACCTGGGCGGTAGCCCAGGTCCTATTAACAGTCTCTGGTTCGTTATCGCTCGGGGTGGATGATCGCGGGGGGGACCCCATTTGTCAACACCCTTGCTTGACGCGTGTAGTCGGGGCCTCCAGGTTTACGCCTCCGTTCCCGGCATGCCGTCGTTCTCCACCCCGGAGTCCAGTGATGCGTAGGCGCCTCACCGCGACGCTCCTCGCCGCCGTCGTCCCGTGCCTGTCCCTTGCCGCCCAGCAGGCGGACACCCTCCCCTTGAAGCCGACGCGCACCGTCGATTTCACCACATCGGAGGGGACCTGGATCTCCCTCGATGTGTCACCCGACGGACAAACGCTCGTCTTCGAGCTGCTCGGCGACCTATATACGCTGCCGCTCTCGGGGGGCGAAGCCAAGCGGATCACCTCGGGACCCGCGTTCGACTCGCAGCCCCGCTACTCGCCCGACGGCAGGAAAATCGTGTTCCTGTCCGATCGCTCGGGCTCGGAGAACATCTGGGTGTGCGACGCCGATGGGGCCAACGCGCGCCCGGTCACGAAAGGCGACAAGAGCCTGTATGCCTCGCCCGAGTGGACGCCGGACGGCGATTACATCGTGGCATCCAAGACCGGCATGCCGATCGGCAGCACCTACGAGATCTGGCTGTACCACAAGGATGGCGGGTCGGGGACCAGTCTCACGAAGGAGGACAAGGGGCCGGCGCCCGGTCCCCCGGGACGCGGCGCCGCGAACAACGCGCTCGGGGCGGCATTCGGTCCCGAGGCTCGCTACATGTGGTACGCGCGCCACCGCGGGGGCTTCGGCTACAACCTGAACTTTCCGCTGTGGGAGCTCGCGATCTACGACCGTCAGACGGGGAAGGTGTTCCCGCAGACCGATCTGTACGGCGGCGCGATGCGTCCGGTGCTGTCCCCGGATGGCAAATGGCTGGTGTATGCCACGCGCCACGACGCCGAGACGGGACTGCGCTTACGGAACCTCGCTTCGGGTGACGAGCAGTGGCTCGTCTACCCGGTGCAGCGCGACGACCAGGAGTCGCGCTTCACGCGCGACCTCATGCCGGGATCGTCCTTCACCCCCGATTCGAAGGCCCTCGTCGTGTCGTACGGCGGCAAGATCTGGCGCGTCGAGGTGCCCTCGGGCCAGGTGACGCCCATCCCGTTCACCGCCCATGTGCATCAAGACCTCGGACCCCTGGTGCGATTCGACACCCGAGTGGACACGGCGGACATTCTCGTCAAGCAGATCCGCGATGCCGCGCCGTCCCCGGACGGCCGGCGACTCGCCTTCAGTGCGTTGGACAAGCTGTACGTGATGGACCTGCCGGGGGGCGTGCCGCGTCGCCTCACGAGCGATACGGTGCATGAGCAGGTCCCCACCTGGTCGCCGGACGGGCAGTGGATCGCCTACGTCACCTGGAGCGACCGGGGGGGCTACGTCGAGAAAGTGCGCGCCGACGCGCGGGGCGGCGGCAAGGCGCAGCGCCTGACGCCCGAGCCCGCGTTCTACGACCATCCGGTGTGGTCGCCCGATGGTCAGCGCATCGTGGTGATCAAGGGCCCGCGCGGTCCGCGCATCAGCGAGCAGACGGGGCCCGGGTACGAGCTCGCCTGGCTTCCGGCGGCGGGCGGACCCATGACTCGGATCACGCCGATCGTGGGCGGTGGCCGGCCGCACTTCAGCCGCGATCCGAACCGGATCTATTTGTACGAGGCGAACGAAGGGCTGGTCTCGATGCGGTACGATGGCACCGATCGCCGGGTGCACATCAAGGTGACAGGCTTCACGCTCAACCTCCCCGACGCTCAGCCGTTACCCGCCGACGGGATTCTCATCGCGCCGGATTCCAGCCGGGTGGTCGCGACCGCCAGCAACTACGTGTACCTCGTGGCGCTGCCACTCGTGGGCGGGACGCCCCCGGCTATCAATGTGTCGGACACCACCGCCGCGCCGTTCCCGGTGCACCGGCTAACCCGCATTGGCGGCGATTTCATCGGCTGGGGGAGTGACGGCCGCACGGTGCACTGGTCCATCGGGCGAAGCTTCTTCCGCTACGCACCGGCCCTCGCCGACTCGCTCGCGAAGGTCAAAGCGCGCGCCGATTCGGTCCGCGCCGACTCGCTCAAGCAGGCAACGAAGGAAAAGCCCGATTCCGTCGCCAAGGCCCGCGTGGACTCGCTCGCCAAACTGCCGGCCTACGAGGCCGAGCGCGTGGACGTGACGATCCGGGTGCGACGCGACGTGCCCCGCGGCTCGGTTGTCTTGCGAGGCGGCCGGATCATCACCATGAAGGGTGACGAGCTGATCGACAAAGGCGACATTGTGGTGACAGACAGCCGCCTCGCGTGTGTCGCGGCGACCTGCCCGGCGCCTGCCGGCGCCCGCGTCCTCGACGTGACCGGGAAGTCGGTCATCCCCGGCCTGATCGACATCCATGCGCATCCGTGGCCCACCTGGGGCATTCACGAGACGGCGGTGTGGAAGTATCTCGCGAATCTGGCGTGGGGCGTTACCACCACGCGCGATCCGCAGACGTCCACCACCGACGTCCTCACGTACGCCGATCAGGTCGAGGCCGGCGAGCTCATCGGGCCCCGGATTTATCATACCGGGCCCGGGGTATTCGGCGCGTACCTCGAGGAGAACTGGACCAGTCTGGACGACGTGCGTAATACGCTGAAGCGCTACAGTGAGTTCTACCACACGAACACGATCAAGCAGTACATGGCGGGGAACCGGAAGCAGCGCCAGTGGGTGATCATGGCGGCGCTGGAGCTCGGCCTGATGCCCACGATCGAAGGTGGGCTGGACTTCAAGATGAACCAGACCGTCCAGCTCGACGGCTACCCCGGGTCGGAGCACAGCTTCCCGATCATGCCGCTCTACACCGACGCGGTGCAGCTCGCGGCGCAGTCGGGGATCACCTACACTCCGACGCTGCTCGTGTCGTACGGCGGGCCGTTCAGCGAGAACTACTTCTACGAGCATTACGACATTCACGACAACGCGAAGATCCGGCGCTTCATCCCGCACGAAGAGATCGATCAGCGGGCCGAGCGACGGCCCTGGTTTCGCGACAACCAGTACGTGTTCCCGCGCATCGCCGCATCCGCGGCCGCCATCGTCCGCGCTGGGGGCCATGTCGGCATGGGGTGTCACGGCCAGCTCGACGGACTGGGCTGTCACTGGGAGCTTTGGGCCATGGTCGGCGGTGGGATGACGCCGCGGGAGGCGCTGAAGGCCGGCACCATCGACGGCGCCCACGGCATCGGGATGGAGCGGGACCTGGGCTCGCTCGAGCCCGGCAAGCTCGCCGATCTCGTGGTGCTGGACGCGAACCCGCTCGACGACATCCACAACACCGAGAAGGTTCGCTACGTGATGAAAAACGGCCGGCTGTACGACGGCGCCACGCTGGACGAGGTGTGGCCGCGAAACAAGCCGCTGCCTCCGATGTGGTGGTGGGAGAAAGAACCTAAAGGCGTCAAGTAGACGTCGTTGACTTAGCTGGGCGACTCCGCTAGCTTACGCCCCGTAGTTCAGAGAACCGCGAGCTGGCATCCTTCCGAAGGACGGTCCCGCTCAGGAGCGGGTTCCGGCGCTGTACACACGCCCGGTCTCATTCCCCAGGTTCAAAACGAGAGTGACGCTGCAGCGCGGTGGCCCGAGCCACCGGCAGCGTGCGTGTGTGTGTATTGCGAAAGGAAGCAATCAGTAATGCCATTTACCTCTCTCGGGCTCGCGCCCGAGCTGGTGCGTGCCGTGGCCGACGAAGGCTACGAGCAGCCCACCCCCATTCAACAGGAAGCCATTCCGCTCGCGCTCGCCGGACGCGACCTCATCGGGTCCGCCCAGACCGGCACCGGGAAGACGGCGGCATTCATGCTGCCGATCCTGCAGCGCCTGTCGCGCAACGGCGTGAAGAACGTCCTGCGCGCGCTCATCCTGGTCCCCACGCGGGAGCTCGCCGAGCAGGTGCTCCAGAGCGCGCGGGCGTACGGGCGCCACCTGGACGTCAGCGCCGCCGCCATCTACGGCGGCGTCGGGATGGAGCCGCAGACCCGAGCGCTCGCGCGCGGCACCGACATCGTGGTTGCGACGCCGGGCCGCTTGCTCGATCACATGGAGCGCGGCCACGTGGATTTCTCGCGGCTCGAAGTGCTGGTGCTCGACGAGGCCGACCGCATGCTCGACATGGGATTCGCGCCCGACGTGGGCCGCATCCTGCGGGCGCTCCCCTCAAAGCGGCAGACCATGCTCTTCTCGGCCACGGTGTCGCTCGAAGTAGATGCCCTCGCCCGCAAGGCGCTGGACAGCCACGCGTCGGTCGAGATCGGGCGCCGAGCGAAGCCCGCGGAAGGAATCGAGCACGTGATCGTCGCGACGGACAAGCTCCAAAAGCGCGGCGTGCTCGCGCGGATCCTACAGGCCAAGCCAGCGGGCCAGACGCTGGTGTTCACCCGCACCAAGTACGGCGCGGACAAGCTGGTGACGTTCCTGCGGCGTGAGGGGATCCCGGCGCACGCCATCCACGGCGACAAGGCCCAGAGCCACCGCACCCGCACGCTCGACGCGTTCCGTTCAGGCGAGGCGGACGTCCTCGTCGCGACCGACATCGCGGCACGCGGGATCGACGTGGACGGGATCCGGATGGTGGTCAACTTCGATGTGCCGCACGAAGCGGAGGTCTACGTGCACCGCGTGGGCCGCACGGCCCGGGCCGGCGCGCAGGGGCTCGCGCTCACGCTGCTGTCGCCCGACGAGTGGCTCCTCATGGGAGACATCGAAAAGCTCGTGGGCCAGATCTTCCCCCGGGAAGTGATTCCGGGATTCGAGCCGTCGGTCAAGCCCCTGCAGCCCAAGCCGCTCCAGGCCGAGCAGCCCAAGCAGGGGCGGTCGGTGCGGGCTCGCACCGGGGGGCGGAGACGTCGCTAACGGTGTTGCGTGACGACGTCGCGCGACGTTTCTGCGCGACGTCTTTGCGTGACGCCTTTAGCCTCTACTTTCGATCGGCACGTAGTCCCGCTTGTCGACGCCCGTATAGATCTGGTGCGGGCGGGCAATCTTCTGCTCCTTGTCGAGCAGCATCTCCTGCCACTGCGCCAGCCATCCCGGCGTCCGCCCGATGGCGAATAGCACCGGAAACATGTCCATCGGGAACTTCATCGCTTCGTAGATGATCCCCGAGTAGAAATCCACGTTGGGGTACAGCTTGCGCGAGACAAAGTAGTCCTCCTGGAGCGCGATGCGCTCCAGCTCGAGGGCGATGTCGATGAGGGGGTTTTTCCCCGTGACGTCGAACACTTCCTCGGCGATTCGCTTGATGATCTTGGCGCGCGGGTCGTAGTTCTTGTAGATCCGGTGGCCGAAGCCGAACAGGCGAAACTCACCGCGCTTCACGCGGTCGAGGTACGCCGGGATGTTGTCCTTCGAGCGGATCTCCCGCAGCAGCTTCAGCACCTCCTCGTTGGCGCCGCCGTGGAGCGGCCCGTACAGGGCGGCGGCGGCCGCTGCCATCGCCGAGTACGGGTCGGCGTGCGACGAGCCGACGCCCCGCATCGCGCTGGTCGAGCAGTTCTGCTCGTGGTCCGCGTGGAGAACGAACAGAACGTCCAGCGCGTGCTCGAGGGTCTTGTTCGGCGTGTACTTCACCTCGGTCGCCTTGAACATCATGTTCAGAAAGTTGCCCGTGTAGGACAGGTCGTTGTCGGGGTACGCGTAGGGCATCCCCACCGAATGGCGGTACGCGAAGGCGGCGAGGGTGGGCGCCTTGGCGATCAGCCGGAAAATCTGATTCCACCGCGAGGTCTCGTTCGTGATCAGCTTC
>Ga0114129_10001342_pt1 | contig 32972 bp, 32 predicted proteins | sample RhiMetdeltSRZDD1_FD_80071 | JGI IMG/M metagenome (GOLD analysis project Ga0114129, IMG submission 80071) | Populus rhizosphere microbial communities from Tennessee, USA - Rhizosphere MetaG P. deltoides SRZDD1 (version 2) (version 2) | ecosystem: Host-associated > Plants > Roots > Rhizosphere >...
CGCGGGGATCTTGAGCTTCACCGGACCGTTCAGCGTCGGCACTTCGACGTTGGCGCCGAGCGCCGCCTCCGGGTAGCTGATCGGCAGGTCGACCGTGAGGTCGTCGCCCCGGCGTCCGAACAACGGATGCGGGGTGACGTGGACCCTGACGTACAGATCGCCGGCCTGCCCGCCCTGCGTTCCCGGCTCGCCCTTGCCGGCGAGCCGGATCCTGGCGGCGTCGCGGACGCCCGCCGGGATCTTCACCCGGAGCGTGCGGGTCCGGCGTTCCACGCCGGACCCGCCGCACCGGGTGCACGGCGTCTCGATCAGACGACCGGAACCTCCGCACGTCGGACAGACGCGGGACATCGAGAAGAACCCCTGGTTCTCGGAGATCTCGCCGCGCCCGCCGCAGGTCGGACACGTCGTCGGGGTGGTCCCGGGCTCGGCGCCGCTGCCACCGCACCGCGAGCACGGTGCCGGCCCGTCGATCCGCACCGGCAGCGTCGTGCCCTGCATCGCGTCGTCGAACGAGATCGTGACCTCGGTCTCGAGGTCGGCGCCGCGGCGGGCGCCGGCACCGCGCCCTCCGCGGCGCCCGGCCCCACCGAACAGTCCTCCGAAGAGGTCGGAGAGGTCGTCGACGTCGACCTGCTCGTACCGGACCCCGCCGGGCCAGCCGCCCGCGCCGGCGCCGCCGGCCCCGCCGAAGCCGGGACCGAACCCGCCGGCGCCCATCTCGCGGACGCGGTCGTAGGACGTCCGCTTCTCCTCGTTGCCGAGGACGTCGTAGGCGGCGGAGATCTCCTTGAAGCGATCCTCCGCCTGCGGGTCACCGCCGCGGGCGTCGGGGTGATGCTGCTGGGCGAGCTTCCGATAGGCCTTGCGGATCTCCGAGTGGCTCGCGTTCTTGGGCACGCCGAGGACGGAGTAGTAGTCCTTCTCGAGCCACTCCCTGCGAACCTCTTCTGCCATCGATCACTGCCTCTCCACCCGAACCCCGGCCGGCCGGAGGACCCGGCCCTTCAGCGTGTAGCCGGGACGGAGCACGTCGGCGACCCGCTGCTCGCCATCCCCCTCGCCCGACTGCATCAACGCCTCGTGATACTCGGGATCGAACGGCTTGCCCTCGGCCTCGATCCGCTCCAGCCCCTCCGAACGGAGCACGTCGAGCAGCTTCGCGTACACGAGCTCGACGCCGTGCAGGAACCGGTCGTAGTCCGGCCGGTCCTGCGCGTGCATCAGGGCGAGCTCGAAGTCGTCGACGACCTCGAGCAACCGTGAGAAGACCGGACGGGCCGCGAGGTCGACCGCCTGGGTCTGCTCGCGCAGCACGCGCTTGCGGTAGTTCTCGAACTCCGCCTGCAGGCGCTGCAGGTGCTCGCGGTATTGCGCGATCTCGTCCCGCGCTCCGTCCGGAGCGTCGCCCGGCACCTCTGACGACCGGCTGTCGAAGGCGTCGGCCACGTCCTTCGCGGTCTCCTCGGAGCCGTCGTCGGGCGCGTCGGAGGCGGCCGCCCCCCGGGCGGCCGCCTCCTCCCGCGGATCCTCGTGACGTCCCTCGGTCACTTGGAGAGGGCCTTCACGTGGATCGTCTTCGGCTTGGCCTGCTCGGACTTCGGCACGACCACGCTGAGCACGCCCTTGTCGAAGGAGGCGTCGATCTTCTCGGGGTCGGCCGTCTGCGGCAGACGGATCGAGCGGGCGAACGTGCCGAAGCCGCGCTCTACCCGGTGCCACGTCTCGCCCTTGTTCTCGGTCTCGAACTGCCGCTTGCCGCTGATCGTCAACATGCCGTCTTCGAAGGTGACGTTCACATCCTCGGGATCCAGCCCGGGAAGGTCGACCCTCACCTCGAACCGGTCGTCCGACTCCCGCACGTCCAGCGGCGGCATCCACGCGTCGCGCGAGAGCGCGCGACCCATGAGCCGGTCGAACTCGTCCTCCATCGTCCGGAGGTCACGGAACGGATCCATCCTGGCGAGCATCAGGAACCACCTCCTTCATCCACGATCTCGCCTTCCACCACGTCCTCGTCGCCGCCCTCGTCGGGCGCCGCCGAGGTCTCCTCGCCGCCGCCTCCGGCGGCGGCCGCCTGCTGCGCCTGCTGGTGCAGCGCCTGCCCTGCCCGCTGCCAGACCTGCATCAGCGACTCGGTGCTCGAGCGCATCGCGTCGGTGTCGGTCGACTCGTCCTTCAGGAGCTGCTTCAGCTCGTCGTTCTTCGTCGTGAGCTCGGCGCGGTCCGCGTCCGGCAGCTTCTCGCCGTTCTCCTGGAGGAACTGATCGATCTGATAGGTGAGTTGATCGGCCTGGTTCCGGGCCTCGGCGGCCTCGCGCCGCTTGTGGTCCTCGGCGGCGAACGCCTCGGCGTCCTTCACCATCCGGTCGATCTCGTCCTTCGACAGCGCCGTGCCGCCGGTGATCGTCATCGCCTGCTCCTTGCCGGTGGCGAGGTCCTTGGCGCTGACGTTCACGATGCCGTTGGCGTCGATGTCGAAGGCGACCTCGATCTGCGGCACCCCCCGTGGCGCCGGCGGGATCCCGGTCAGATGGAAGCGGCCGAGCGACTTCACGCCCGGCGACATCACGGTCTCCGCCTCGCCCTGGAGGACGTGGATCTCGACGGTCGTCTGGTTGTCGTCCGCGGTCGTGAAGATCTCCGACTTCCGCGTCGGGATCGTCGTGTTGCGCTCGATCAGCTTCGTGAAGATCCCACCCTTGGTCTCGACGCCGAGCGTCAGCGGCGTGACGTCCAGCAGCAGGATGTCCTTCACGTCGCCCTTGAGGACGCCGGCCTGGATCGACGCGCCCACGGCGACGACCTCGTCGGGGTTCACGCCCTTGTGCGGCTCCTTGCCGCCCGTGAGATCACGGACCAGGCTCTGGATCATCGGCATCCTGGTGGCGCCGCCGACCAGGATCACGTGGTCGATCGCGCTGGGATCCTTGCCCCAGTCCTTGACCGCCTGGTCGAACGGCCCGCGGCACCGCTCGACGAGGTCGGCCGTCATCCGCTCGAGCTCGGCCCTGGTGAGCTTCTCCTCGAGGTGCAGCGGGCCGTCGGGCCCCGCGCTGATGAACGGCAGGTTGATCGTGGTCTCGGTCACCTGCGACAGCTCGACCTTGGCCTTCTCGCCGGCCTCCTTGAGCCGCTGCATCGCCATGCGGTCCTTCGAGAGATCGATCGAGTAGTTGCCCTTGAAGCGCTCGACGAGCCAGTCGATCACCCGCTGGTCCCAGTCGTCGCCGCCGAGCTGCGTGTCGCCGTGGGTCGCCTTGACCTCGACGACGCCCTCGCCGATCTCCAGCAGCGACACGTCGAACGTGCCACCCCCGAGGTCGAACACGAGGATCGTCTGCTCGGTGTCCTGCTTGTCGAGGCCGTACGCGAGCGCCGCCGCCGTCGGCTCGTTGATGATGCGGAGCACCTCCAGGCCGGCGATCTGCCCGGCCTCCTTGGTGGCCTGACGCTGCGCGTCGTCGAAGTACGCCGGAACCGTGATGACGGCCTGCGCGACCGAGTCACCCAGGTAGGCCTCCGCGTCCCGCTTCAGCTTGGTCAGGATCTGGGCGGAGATCTCCTGGGCGGTCCACTGCTTCCCGTCGATCTCGACGGACCAGTCCTTGTCTCCCATGTGGCGCTTCACCGAACGAACGGTCCGATCCGGGTTGGTGATCGCCTGGCGCTTCGCCACCTCGCCCACCAGGATCTCGGCGCTCTTCGAGAAGCCCACGACCGACGGCGTGGTCCTCGAGCCCTCGGCGTTCGGGATCACGATCGGCTCTCCGGCCTCCAACGTCGCGACGACGGAGTTGGTGGTCCCGAGGTCGATGCCCACAGCGCGTGCCATCTGCGCGGTCCTCCTTGTTCGCTCCCCCGGCTTCACGGGGCGTGGTCTCTTCGCGTAGCAGGATAGGAGCTTGAGTGTGACATTGACAAGTTTCTTGCTCCTTCTATGGAGAGGTACACCGGCGCAGGGGTTCTCCGGCGGCTCGCCGAAGGGCTCTTCCCTGATCCCGGTGCTCGGGGTGCCGTAGGGAGACATTCAAGGCTTCGGCCCAACCTTCCGATGGATGGACTAGACCCATCGGACCCGGACCGGCCAACGGACCCTGGATCGAAAGGATGAGCGTGGCGACGTCGAGCTCGACCCTGCGCGAGCGACGCAGCGTGCACCCGACCGTGGCACACACGGTCGAGTCGCTGCTGTTGGAAGAGCGCACCAAGTGGGCGATCCACATCCACGACGGGCTCACGCAATCGGTCACCAGCGCCGTCCTTGAACTGCAGGGCCTGCGGCACCGGATCGAGACCGAGCCCGACGCCGCGGTGACCACGCTGAAGGAGATCGAGGACGCGATCCGCGCCGACCTCCGGCAGATCCGCGAAGTGCTCTTCGAGCTCTACGAGGGGACGTCACAGCGGGAACCCTCGATGGCGAACTTCGTGGAACAGCTCGTGGCGCGGTGGCACCTGCCCGCCCGCGTGTCGATCGAGGGGGACGTCGACAAGATCGGCGATGTGACGTTGGAGACCGCGAACGCGATCGTCGCCGAGGCCCTCGCGAACGCGGCCAAGCACTCCGGCGCTCCGGAGGTCTCGGTGCGGATCCGCGCCGACCTCGGCGAGCTCCGGATCGAGGTCGAAGACCGAGGCCTCGGGATCGCGGACGACGGCGATGAGGATCCGCACTTCGGGCTCCGGCTGATGCGCGCCCGAGCCGAAGAGTTCGGCGGCACCATCGAGATCGATTCGAAGCCCGGAAACGGCACCCGCGTGGTCGCCGTGCTCCCCGTCGGAGGGCGAGGTGATGGAAGATGAGGATCCTGATCGTCGACGACCACGCGCTGGTGCGTCGTGGGATGGCCTACGTGGTGAAGGAAGGGTTCCCGGACGCCGACGTGGTGGAGGCCGAGAGCGCCGCCGCCGCGTTGGAGCACATGAACCGGACCGGTGAGATCGACCTGGCGTTGGTCGACGTCCGCATGCCGGATCTGGACGGCCTCGAGCTGCTGCGGGCCCTGAAGACCGAGCGCCCCGAGATGCCGGTGATCATGCTCTCCACCTACGACAACGCGCCGTACGTGAAGCGCGCACTCGCGGACGGAGCTGCCGGCTATCTACTGAAAGACGCCACCCCGGAGGACCTGTCCCAGGCGATCAACGTGGCGATGTCCGGCAGCGGCAACGTGCTGTCGCCCCGGGTGATCCAGAACCTGTTCGAGGAGCACGAGGCGTCGAGCCGGGACCACGGCTCGAACGGACGACGCGGCGAGTACAGCCTCACCCAGCGGGAGCACGACATCCTCGCGCTGCTCGCCGAAGGTCGGTCGAACCGAGAGATCGCGGGAAGGCTGTACCTCTCGGAGAAGACGGTGAAGGCGCACCTGGCCGCGATCTTCCGCAAGCTCGGGGTCACGAACCGAACGCAAGCCGCGATGATCGCGGTCCAGATCGGGGTCGGACCGGTCCCGGGCGCGCTCGTTCCGGAGTAACGCGGGGCTCGTCAGTCCCGGAAGTCTTCGAAGAATCGGCTCGCCGTGGGGCCCCGCTGCCCCTGGTACTTGTTTCCGGCGCTCCCGTATGGGGTGTCCGCCGGAGTGGTGAGCCGGAAGAACGAGATCTGCCCGATCTTCATCCCGGGGTACAGCGTGATCGGCAGGTTCGCGACGTTGGAGAGCTCCAGCGTGAGGTAGCCGTCCCAGCCGGGGTCCACGTATCCGGCGGTCGAGTGGATCAGCAGGCCGAGGCGGCCGAGCGACGACTTGCCCTCCAGGCGAGCCACCAGATCGTCGGGGAGCGCGACGCGCTCGAGCGTGGACCCCAGGACGAACTCGCCGGGATGCAGGATGAACGGCTCGTCCGGCTTGGTCTCCACGAGCTCCGTCAGATCCGGCTGCTCCTGCTTCACGTCGATGTACGGGTACCGGGAGTTCGCGAAGACGCGGAACTCCGTGTCGACGTGGAGGTCCACCGACGATGGCTGGACGCACGCGGGATCGAAGGGATCGATCACGATGCGACCCGCCGCGATCTCCTCCCGGATCGTGCGGTCGGACAGGATCATCGGCGGCGGATGCTACTAGGCGTTCGAAACGGCGATCCAGCGCTCCAGCGCCGCCGCGGCCCTGCCCTCGTCGATCGAGGCGGCCGCGAGCTCGAGGCCGCCTCGGAGGTCGGGCGCGAGCCCGGCCACCTCGAGAGCCGCGGCGGCGTTCAGGACGACGATGTCGCGCGCCGGACCGGGGTCGCCGGCGAGGACCCCGCGCGCGATGCGCGCCGACGCGTCGGCGTCGCCGCCCGCGAGGTCCTCATGCGTCGCACGCCGGATCCCGAGCTCCTCGGGGTCCACGGTCAGTTCCTCGACCCCCCGCTCGTCGATCCGCACGGCCGTCGAGGGCCCCGTGGTGGTCAGCTCGTCGAGCCCGTCGCCGCCGCGGAAGACCGTCGCGCGGGTGCCCCGGCGGGCCAGCACCTCGGCAACCAGCGGCAACATCCGGGGGTCCGACACCCCGACGACCTGCGCGGCCGGGCGCGCCGGATTCGTCAACGGGCCGAGGAAGTTGAACGTCGTCGGGACGCGGAGCTCGCGCCGGACCGGGTTCGCGTGGCCGAACGCGGGGTGGAAGACCGGCGCGAACATGAAGCCGATCCCGGCCTCGGCGAGGCAGCGCTGGACGCCGTCCGCATCGAGATCGATGCGGACGCCGAGCGCCTCCAGCAGATCGGCGGAGCCGCATCTGCTGGAGGCGGCCCGGTTCCCGTGCTTGGCGACCGTCGCGCCCGCTCCGGCCGCGACGATCGCGGCCAGCGTGGAGATGTTGAACGTGCCGCTGCGGTCCCCGCCCGTGCCGCACGTGTCGACGACCGGGCCCGCCGCGGCGACCGGCGTGGAGAATTCGAGCGCGGCGCGGGCGAGCCCATCGAGCTCGTCGACGGTCTCGCCCTTCGTCCGCAGCGCCATCAGGAACCCGCCGACCTGCCCCGGCGTGACGTCGCCCGACATGATCGCGCGCATCGCGGCGGCGGCTTCGTCGGCCGAGAGCGACCCGTGGGCGATCAGCCGTTGCAGGATCCGCGGCCACAGATCCGGATCGGGCTCGGCCATGGGGCCGGACGCTAGCAGGCGTCGGCCGGCGCAGGGGGTGGGCTAGACTGTGGCGCCGCCGGGGCGGCGATGCGGGTGTGGTTCAATGGCAGAACGCGAGCTTCCCAAGCTCGAAACGGGGGTTCGATTCCCCTCACCCGCTCAAGATCCGTTCCTCCTCGTCCCCCTCGTTCACGCCTTGCGGCTCATGTCGACGACCGTCCTCTCCGGCAGCCGAAGCGTCTCGGGGAGACGGCGAGCGATGTCCCGGACGCGTTCGAGGAGCGGGAGCAGGGTCTCCGTCGGTAATGACGCGACATCGCTCGAGGTGGCGTACAGATCGGCGAGCCGCGATGAGGGGAAGACGTGTGTGTGGGGGAACTCCCGTCGCGTGAACGGCTCGAAGCCCTCCGCGGCCTGAGGCGGATCGGCCCAGGATCGATACGCGGCGGCGATCCCGGACGCACCCCTCATCTCCTCGACGACGTCGTAGACCTCCTCGATGCCGGGGATCGTTCGTTGCTCCTCCTCGAGCGGCCAGGCCCAGAAGAGCGCGAGGATCCCGCCCGGTGGGAGGATCCGGCCGAGCTCGGCGAACGCCGCATCGCGATCGAAGTGGTGGAACGCGTTGCCCACGACGACGCCGTCCACGGATCCGTCCTCGAACGGAAACGCCTCCGCGACGGCGTCGACCGTGCGGACCGACGGCACGATCGTTTCCAGCTTCGCTCGCATGTTCGTCGCGGGCTCCACGGCGACGATGTCGAACCCGAACGCCGTCAGATGCCTCGCCAGCTGCCCGGTCCCCGCCGCCAGGTCGACGACATGATCGCCCGCCTGCAGCCTCCCTCGCTGGACGACCCACTCGACCGCCTCGGCGGAGTACCCCGGGCGCAGTTCCTCGTAGTCGACGGCGTCGACCATCTCGAAGCTGAACCCCGTCACCGGCCGCCGAGCCGACGGCGCGTGGACGCTTCCCGGCCGAGGTACCTGGGCGCCGTCGGACAGATGTCCTTCAGCGGGCACAGGTGGCACCGGGGCGTCGGCGCCTTGCAGATCTCGCGGCCGAGCCGGATCAAGGCGACGTGCAGCTCCGTCCGGAGCCCCTCAGGGACCAGCTCGTGGAGGAGGCGATCGGCCTGCTCCGCTGATGCGGCCGGCGGGATCAGGCCGAGCCGCCCCGCGACGCGATGCACGTGCGTGTCCACCGGCATCGCGTCGCGTCCCAACGCGAACGAAAGCACCACGGCGGCGGACTTCGGCCCGATCCCCGGCAGGGACATCAGGGCCGCCCGGGCCTCCTCGTCCGGCAACGTGCCGAGCGCCGACAGGTCGTCGGCGCCCCATCGGTCGCGCACCTCGCGCAGGATCGCCTGGATCCTCGGCGCCTTGGTGTCCGCGAGCCCCCCCGGGCGGATCGCATCGGCGACCTCGCGGGTGGGCGCCTCCGCCACGGCCTTCCACGTGGGGAAGGCCTCGCGGAGCCGCCGGAACGCCACCCCCGAGTTCACGTCGCTCGTGTGCTGGGACAGGACCGTGAGGATCAGCTCGTCGAGCGGATCCACGCGGCGGGGCGGCTCCAGCTCGCCGTAACGCTTGCGGAGCCGATTCAGGACGGTGCGGACCCGCCGGCGCAGGACGGCCAGCTCGGCCGGCTCGGTCACCCGGGAACGTCGCCGCGGGCGGCGTTGCGGAACTGCGTGAGCGAGGGCTCGAACGTGAGCTTGATCGAACCGGTCGGCCCGTTGCGGTGCTTGGCCAGGATCAGCTCGGCTTCCTTCTTCTTCTCCGGATCCGAGTCGTCCCGATGGATGAACGCGACCACGTCGGAGTCCTGCTCCAGGCTCCCCGACTCTCGGAGATCCGACAGCTGAGGGCGCTTGTCGGCGCGCGTCTCCGGGTTGCGGTTCAACTGCGACAGCGCGAGCACCGGGATGTGGAGCTCCTTGGCCAGCAGCTTCAGGGAGCGGCTGATCTCGGCCACCTCCTGCTGACGGTTATCGGGCCGGCGGACCGAGGCCGAGGTCATCAGCTGGAGGTAGTCGACGATGATCAGCGCGAGCCCCTGCCGGCTGGTGCGCATCCGCCGGGCCTTCGCTCGGACGTCGACGATGTTCACGTTGCCCGAGTCAACGATCGAGAGCGGTGCGTCGTGGAGCGTCTCGGCCGCCTGGACGATCCGGACCCAGTCGTCCGGTCCGACCCGCTTGCTGCGGATCCGATCCCACGGGACCCGGGCGGCCGAGCAGAGCATGCGCATGCCCACCTCGTGGCGCGACATCTCGAGGGAGAAGACCGCGACCGCCTGGCCGGTGACGGAGATGTTGTGCGCGATGTTGATCGCCAGCGACGACTTCCCGATCCCCGGCCGGGCCGCGACGATCACGAGGTTCCCGGGCTGCAGGCCGGAGGTGAGCTCGTCGAGGTCCCGGAAACCCGTGGGGAGGCCCGTGTACGCCGCCTCGCGATGCTGGATCTGCTCGAGTTCCTGCATCGCGCCGTCGATCAGCTCGCGGAGCGTCGCGACCTCGTCCCGGTCGTCCCGGCGGGCGACGTCGTAGATCCGCTGCTCGGCGGCGTCCGCGACCGACTCGGGGTCCTCGGGCGAGGCGAACGCCATATCCATGACGTCGGCAGCCGCCCCGATCAGTCTCCTGAGCAGGGCGGCCTGCGCGACGATCCGCGCGTAGTGCGCGGCGGAGGCCGGGGTCGGGACCTGGTCGGCCAGGTCCCGGATGTACAGGGGTCCGCCGACGTCGCCGAGCACGCCCCGTCGCCGGAGGGCCTCGACCGCCGAGAGCTGATCCACAGGCTCTCCCCGGGCGTAGAGGTCGCGAAGGACCTCGAAGATGCGCCCGTTGACGGATCGATAGAAGTCCTCGGCTTGGAGGAGCTCGACGACGTCGGCGATGGCCTCGGCCGACAGCATCATCGACCCGAGGACCGCGGCTTCCGCCTCGACGTTGTGAGGCGGCACGCGGCGATCCTCGCGTCTCGGAAGGTGGACGACGTCGTCGGCCGCGCGGACCATCCCGCTCACCCCCTGTCCCCCGTCCCGGTCTCCGAACCGGGGACGCTACGCCCGGCCGCGCCGGGGGAACAGTGGAGAACACCTGTGGATTGCCGACCGGCAGGTCGCGGGGAGATATTTCCTGTCACTCCGGCGCTGACCTGCGCATCCGCATGGGGGAGAACATGTGGAAGATTGTGAAGACCCGCTCCGACACCGGAGCGGGTCTCACGAACGGGCGCCGGAGGAGAGGGCCTCCTCGAGCCCGGCTACGCCTCGGCCTGCACGTCCACGGTGACGACCGGGTCGACCTCGGCGAAGAGGTGCACGGTGACCTCGTGGGTCCCCACCGAGCGGATCGGCTCGGCCAGATGGACGTCCTTGCGATCGACCGGCGTGCCGAGACGTGCCGAGGCGGCGGCCGCGACGTCGGCCGCCGTCACCGAGCCGAAGAGGCGACCCTCTTCGCCGGCGCGGGCCGTCACCACGATCGGCGCCTGGATCAGCTGGGAGGCGAGAGCCTCGAACTCTCCCTTGCGGGCCTTGGTCCGCACCTCGAACGCCCGTTTCAGGCTCTCCGCGTGGCGCACCGCGCCCTTCTCGGCCCTGATCGCGAGCCCGCGCGGGATCAGGTAGTTCTGCGCGTACCCGTCGGCGACCTCGGCGACGTCGCCGGGGTCGCCGAGCCGCTCGACGCTCTTCTGCAGGATGATCTTCATCGGGGGGAAGTCCTCATCGGCTGGAGTACGGCAGGAGTGCCATCTCGCGGGCGTTCTTGACCGCCGAGGCGACGTCGCGCTGGTGTTGGACGCAGTTGCCGGTCACGCGGCGGGCTCGGATCTTCCCGCGCTCGGACACGAACTTCCGCAGCGTGACCACGTCCTTGTAGTCCACGCGAGCGACCTTGTCCTTGCAGAACTGGCAGTACTTGCGCTTGCCGCGCTTCTGCCAGCCCTTCTCCTCCTTCTCGCGCCGGCGCTTGGGGCCGTCGCGCTTCGGTCCTCTACCCGCCATCGATCGGAGACTCCTCCTGGTCCGCGCCGGCCCCGACCGGCGCCGCCACGCGCTCGCCCCAGTCGCCCGAGCTGGACGCCCCGCCGCTCCGGGACTGCCGCTGGACGCTAGCCGTGGCCCACCGCAGGCTCGGGGCGACCTCGTCGGCCTCGACCTCGATCGCCGAGCGCTTGTCGCCGTCCTGGTTCTCCCAGGTCCGGTAGTTGAGGCGTCCGGCGACGATCACGCGCGTGCCTCGCGTGAGCGACTCGGCCGCGTTCTCGGCGAGCGAGCGCCACGCGTTGATCGTGAAGTAGGACGTGTCGCCGTCCTTCCACTGGCCGTTGGCGTCCTGGAACCTGCGGTTCACGGCGATCCGGAACTTGCACACCGCGGCGCCGTTGGGCGTGTAGCGAAGCTCCGGGTCGTCGGTCAGGTTGCCGACCAACGTCACCTGGTTGTCGGTTGCCATGGTTCGTTCACTCCCCTTGGGGTGTCGCACCCCCGCCGGCGGCGGAGGCGGGGGAAGTCGCCATCTGCTTCTTCTCGCGGATCGGGGGCAGGACGACCACCTTGAACCGCAGGACCTCGTCGGCGAGGTTCAGCGTGCGTTCCAGCTCGAGCTGCGCGGCCGGCTCCGCCGAGAACGTGACCACCACGTAGGTCCCTTCGTGCTGGTGGTCGATCTCGTAGGCGAAGCGGCGTCGGCCCCACCGGTCGATGTTGCGGATCTCGCCCCCGTGCGCAGCCGCGACCTTGGCGATCCGATCGGTCGCGGTTCCCACCGTGGCCTCGTCGGCCTCGGCGGGCAGGATCAGCATGCACTCGTACTCCCTCAAACCCCACCTCCTCTGGTCTGGACGGCCCCCCACGAAGGGGAGCAGGAAGTTCCGAGGGTCGCCCAGCAGTGTACGGGACCGTGGCGGACGGTAGCAGCGAGCGCCGACACGACCCGCTTGCGCGTTGCGCCGCGGTCACGGCGCGGTCCAGACTCTCGCGCATGAAGCGGTCGGAGGGGCGGCTGGTCACGGCGTCGGAGCGCCGTCTCCTCACGGTGCTCTTCACCGACATCGTCGGATCGACGGACGTGGCCGTCGAGATGGGGGACGCCCGATGGCGCGAGCTCTTGTCGCGACATCACCGGCTGATCCGGACAGCCCTGAAGCGGTTCGGGGGCAAGGAGATCGACACGGCCGGCGACGGGTTCTTCGCCACGTTCGAGCGACCCGCGCAGGCGATCCGTTGCGCCGCCGCGGTGGTTGCTTCGGTCCGGATGCTCGGCATCGAGGTCAGAGCCGGCCTTCACCTGGGCGAGGTCGAGCTGGCAGAGGGGCGGGTGGGCGGCGTCGCGGTCCACACCGGGGCCCGGGTGCTCGCCGCTGCGGGCCCGGGCGAGGTGATGGTGACCTCGACCCTTCGCGAGCTGGTGTCCGGCAGCGGGCTCGACTTCGCCGACCGGGGGATGCATCAGCTGAAGGGGATCCCCGGAGAGTGGCAGCTCTTCGCCCTCGTCTCGGTCGACGGCGCCCCCGTCGAGCCTCCGCTCGGCGGAGAGGCCGCTGCGGACCGACGCCGCTCGATCGAGGTCACGACGCTCCTGCGGAGGAACCGGACCCGCACGCTCCTCGGAGCGGCCCTGCTCGTCGGGATCGTGATCGTCGTCCTGATCCTGGCGACGCCCGGCCCGAAAGAGACGGGGAGGGCCGCACCAACCGAGCCACCCCTCGACTCCGTGGTGAACGTCGACCCGGCGAACGTGACTCACGGCATCGCCGAGATCCTGCACATCACGCGGGACGCGCTCGAAGGACACGGCGGGGGGAACCCGAAGCTGATCGTCGGGGAGGGCGGCGTCTGGGTCCGTGCCGCGTACCTCGCCCACCTCGATCCGGCGACGGGCGAGATCGTCGGGAACCACCTAACGATCGAGACCAACGGGATCGCGGCCGCCGACCGGGGCATCGAGGTCGGCGATCGGACCGTATGGGTCGGCGGCGGCCTGCACGGGGCGGTCGCCTCGATCCTTCGCTGGGACCCCGCGACCGATCAGCAGCTCGGCGACGTGACGATCCCGTCGGGGCAGATCGTGAACGACGTCGAGGTGGGCGGTGGGAAGGTGTGGGCCACATTCGCCGACGGTCGCGTGGTGGAGCTCGACGCCGCTTCGAGGCACGAGCTCGCAGAGACCCACGTCCCCGGGATCATCGACGACGCCGTCCTCGGTGCCCACGCGCTCTGGGCGCTCGACCTGACCGGAGGGACGCTCACGCCGGTGAACGAACGCACCCTCCGGAAGGAGAAGCCGGTCTCGTTCCCCGGCAGCATCCTCGACATGGCCGCGGACACCGATCACGTCTGGTTGCTCGAATCCGTCGGTCACGACGTGATCCCGGTCTCGGCGACGGGTCACGTGGGCGATCCGGTCCCGGTCGGTCCCAGCCCGAGCGGCATCGCGGTCGGTCTCGGCGCGGTGTGGGTCTCCGACGAAGACGGCGACGTCTATCGGATCGATCCCCTCACGCTCACCGTGACGCACGTCCACGTCGGCGGACACCTGACGGCGATCGCCGTCGACGAGGGCTCGGAGACCCTGTGGCTGACGGTCGGCGGAGATTGACCCGACCACCGGTACACTCCTCCCGACAGCCGTGCACTTCAGAAGGAGGCGCGAGCGATGATCACGATCCACGACCTCAAGGCGTGGAAGGCGGAGGGGCGCCGCTTCACGATGCTCACCGCCTACGACTTCCCCACCGCACAGATCCTCGACCGAGCGGGCATCCCCGTGCTCCTGGTGGGCGACTCGGTCGGCAACAACGTCCTCGGCTATCCGGACACGCTCCCCGTGACGATGGAGGAGATGCTGCACCACACCCGTGCCGTCGCCCGGGGCGCCGAACGCGCGATGGTCGTCGGCGACATGCCGTTCCTCTCCTATCAGGTGTCCCTCGAGGAGGGGGTTCGCAACGCGGGGCGCCTGGTGAAGGAGGGCGGGGCGCAGGCCGTCAAGCTCGAGGGCCCGCAGCTCGATCTGGTCCACCGGCTGGTCGAGATCGGGATCCCGGTGATGGCCCATGTGGGCCTCACCCCCCAATCGGTTCACGGGCTCGGGGGCTACAAGGTCCAGGGGCGGGGCGAGGCGGCCCACCGGGTCGCCGAGCAGGCGCGCCAGCTCGAGAAGGCGGGAGCCTTCTCGATCGTCCTCGAGGCGATGCCGTCGGACCTCGCCGCCGAGATCACCGGGTCGGTGGAGATCCCCACGATCGGGATCGGCGCCGGGCCCCACTGCGATGCCCAGGTCCTGGTGGTCAACGACCTGCTCGGGATCAACGAACGCGTCCCGAAGCTCGCGAAGAAGTACGCCGATCTCCGTTCGGTGATCGGTGAGGCCGCAGCGGCCTTCGCCCGCGAGGTCGACGAGGGCCGGTTCCCCGACGCCGACCACTCGTACGACTGAGCGGCAGGCCGTCCGGCCTACACTCGCGGCGTGCCAGGTGACGAGGAGCGGGACCTCGCCGACGATCGCGCCGAGCTCGTCGCGAAGCTCGCCCACGAGGTCCGGGGGCCGGTTTCGACGATCCGCGGGATCGCGACGACCGCCCTCGCCCACTACGAGGCCCTGAGCGACGACGAGCGCAGGGAGTTCCTGGGCCTGATCCGTCACGAGGCCGAGCGGATGGAGCGGACCGTCGAGCAGATCGCGCTGGCGCTCCGCCTCGACGCGGACGCCGTCCGGCCGCACCGCCGCCCGCACGACCTCATCGAGGTCGTGCGGGCGGCGGCCGTGGCCGGCGCCACCGACCGCGAGGTCACGATCGACTCGCCGGACCAGCTCGTCGCGTCGATCGACGTCACGCTCGTCTCGCGGGCCGTACGCGAGCTGGTCGACAACGCGGTCGCCTTCTCACCCGACGGGTCGCCGATCGCGATCCGCGTCGCGGCCGACGACGGCGGCATCTCGATCGAGATCCGCGACGCCGGCCCGGGGATCCCGGCCGACCGACGGGCGTCGGTGTTCGAGCGCTTCACCGAGTGGCGCCCCTCCGGCTACGAGGATCGCGCCGGGACCGGGCTCGGCCTGTTCATCAGCCGCGCCGTGGCCCGGCTCCACGGTGGCGAGGCCTCGATCATCGACCACCCCGAGGGGGGTACGATGCTCAGCGTTCGACTGCCGCGGGAGGCCGACCCGTGACCACGCTGTTGATCTGCGACGACCACAAGGTCCTGACCGACGCGCTGGCGACCGTGGTGGGCCTCGACCACACCCTCGAGCTCGTGGCGCCGCCGGTGCACGACCCCGAAACGGCGATCGAGCTCTCCGCCGAACATCTCCCCGACGTCGTGCTGATGGACATCGTCTTCAAGGGCGGGATGTCGGGGATCGAGGCCACCCGGAGGATCAAGGAGATCTCGCCGGCCACCAAGGTCGTGATCATCACGGCGCACGACGAGGACCGGCTCCTGGTGGAGGCGGTCGAGGCGGGGGCCTCGGGCTTCCTCGGGAAGGGCGAGGCGGCCGAGGAGGTCCTGGCGGCCGCGAAGGCGGCGGCCGACGGCGAGGTCCTGATCGACCCGGCGACCCTCACCCGGCTCCTGGCCCAGGTCGCCAGGGAGCGCGAGGCGCACCGGGAGGCCTCGATGCTGCTCGGAGACCTGACCGAGCGGGAGCGGGAGATCCTCCAACTGCTCGCCGAGGGGATGCGCAACGAGGGGATCGCCGCGAAGCTCTTCATCAGCCCCCAGACGGTGCAGACGCACGTCCGGAACATCCTGGGGAAGCTGCGGGTCCACTCGAAGCTCGAGGCCGTCGCCTTCGCGGTCCGCTTCGGCGCGATCACCGTCTGACGCTCCGGGCACCGCTCAAGTCCCGGCCCCCAGCTGACGAAACGGAAGGTGGAGCGTCGTGCGCCGTGAGGCGCCAGGGGCCGTCACCCCTCGATGGCCTCGGGGACCTCCCCGAGCAAGGCCCGAGTCCACCCCTCCCGGACTCGGGCCTTCTCATGTCAGGTCGGCCCGGCGGACCTTCCCGGTCGCGGTCCGCGGGATCGCCGGCACCAGCTCGAGGTCACGAGGGAGCTTGAAGCGGGCGAGTTGATCGGAGCCGAACGCCCGGAGGTCCTCGAGCGTCGGCGGGTCGTCGATCGTGGCCGGCACGACGAACGCGACGACGTGCTCCCCCCACTCGGGATCCGGTCGGCCGGCCACCGCGACGTCCGCGACCCGGGGGTGCTCGCGGAGGATCCGCTCGATCTCCTCCGGCCAGACCTTCTCCGCGCCGCTCCGGATCACCTGGTCCGCTCTCCCGTGCACGAACAGCCGGCCGCTGTCGATCGCGCCGAGGTCGCCCGTCCGCAGCCAGCCGTCGGTGGTGAACGCGGCCCCGGTGGCCGCCGGGTCCAGCCGGTACCCCTCCATCAGGGTGGAGCCGGCGACCTCGATCCCGCCGTCGGGATCGAGTCGCACCTCCATCCCGTCGAGCGGGATCCCGTCGTAGGCGAAGCCGCCGCAGGTCTCGGTGAGCCCGTACGTGGTGACCAGGCGGGCGCCGCGCGAACGCGCGGCGCCCGCCACTTCCGGGTCCAGCTCGTCGCCGCCGACCAGCAGCGTGAGCCCGTCCAGCCGGAGATCGGCGTCGACCAGCCGCCGGACCATCGCCGGCACGACCGCGGCGAACGCGGCTCCCTCGCCGTCGGCGACCAGCCGTTCGGGATCGAACCGGTCGTGGAAAACGACCGGCGAGCCAAGGATCGCCCCTCGCAGGAGCACGAGCAGCCCCCCGATGTGGCCGGGGGTCAGCGGATCGACCCACCGGTCGCCGGGGGAAGCGCCCAGCCGGGCGGCGGACGTCCGGACCGCGACCGCGACGGCCACCCGATGGAGCTCCACGAGCTTCGGCTCGCCGGAGGCTCCCGACGTCGGGACGACGACCGCGACACCGGGCGCCACCGGCGCGGCATCGCCCAGCAGGGTCTCGCCGTCGGGACCCAGGACGGTCTGCGGCCGGGCGCGATCGACGATCCTCCGATGTTCCCGGTCGGTCAGCCGGTGGTCGAGGGGCAGGAACGGGACCTCTTCGTGCCAGAGGCGGGACACGTGATCGACCCACGCCGGTCCCGGCGGGAGGTCGATCACGACGAGCTCGTCTGCCCCCACCGCTCCCCTTCAGAAGGCGCAGCCGCCGGCCCGTACATCGTCGGGTAGGCTAGCCCAACCTTTCGAGCGTTCGCTCACAACATCGATGGACGACACCCGTCAGATCAGACAGGCCCTCGAGTGGAAGGCCGTTGAGCGACCCCAGGGATCGCAGGGGCCGAACGGATGGAGCGACATCAGGTTCGAGACCGCCGAGGGGATCGCCAAGATCACGATCGATCGTCCGGAGGTCCGCAACGCGTTCCGCCCCCTCACCACGAAGGAGCTGATCGAGGCCTTCGATATGGCGCGGGACGACCCCGAGATCGGGGTCGTCCTGCTGACCGGTGAGGGACCGCTCGCCTTCTCCTCGGGGGGCGACCAGAGCGTGCGGGGCGATGACGGCTACGTCGACGAGCAGGGCATCGGCCGCCTGAACGTCCTCGACCTGCAGATCCAGCTCCGTCGGCTGCCCAAGCCGGTGGTGGCGATGGTGGCCGGCTACGCGATCGGCGGGGGCAACGTCCTGCATCTGTGCTGCGACCTGACGATCGCCGCCGACAACGCCCGGTTCGGACAGAGCGGCCCGCGGGTCGGGTCCTTCGACGCCGGATACGGGATCGGGCTCCTGGCCCGGCAGGTCGGCGAGAAACGGGCCAAGGAGATCTGGTTCCTCTGCCGCCAATACGACGCGGAGACCGCGCTCTCGTGGGGGCTGGTCAACGCGGTGGTCCCGCTCGAGGAGCTCGAGGAGGAGACGGTCCGGTGGGCGAGGGAGATGCTGGCCCTTTCCCCACTGGCGCTCCGATTGCTCAAGGCCGGGGCGAACGCCGGCGTCGACGGGCTCGCGGGCGTCCAGCAGCTCGCCGGCGACGCGACGCTCCTCTATTACATGAGCGATGAGGCGCAGGAGGGCCGGAACGCCTACGTCGAGAAGCGCCGGCCGGACTTCTCGAGGTTCCCGAAGCGCCCGTGAACGCCTGGGTCGCGGGGGCGCGGCCGCGCACCCTGGGGGTGGGCATCGTCCCGGTGCTGGTCGGGGCGGCGTCGGCGCCCGCGTTCGTGGCCTGGCGGTTCGCGGCGGCGCTGATCGTGGCGATCGGGCTCCAGGTCGGGGTGAACTTCGCGAACGACTACTTCGATGGGACCCGCGGGGTGGACACGGCGTCGAGGCTGGGCCCACCGCGGCTCGTCGCCTCCGGTGTCGTCTCAGCGAACGCCGTCGGGGCCGCCGCGCTGATCTCGATCTTCGTGGCGGCCGTGGCCGGGCTGGCGCTAGCGATCGTCAGCTCGCCCGTGCTGATCCTCTTCGTCGGGGCCCTCGCGCTGATCGCGGCGGCGACCTACAGCGGCGGGCCCAAGCCCTACGCCGGACTCGGGCTGGGCGAGCTGATGGTCTTCCTCTTCTTCGGACTGATGGCCACGTGTGGAACCGCATTCGTGATGGCGGAGACGGTGCCGGCGTCGGCGTGGTGGTGCGGGTCCGTGCTCGGGCTGCTCGCGGTGGCGGTCCTCGTCGCGAACAACCTTCGGGACATCCCCACGGACGCCGAGGTCGGGAAGCGGACGCTCGCCGTCCGGCTGGGAGTTCGTGGCACCCGCAGGCTCTATCGGGCCTGCGTCGTCGGCGCGTTCGCCACGATCGTCGCCGGCGTCCTCGCGTTCATCGTGGATGAGCGGGTCGGTCTGACCCAGTGGGGACTCCTCGGCCTGGCCGGCTGGATCCCCGCGATCCGGCCGCTCGAGCTGGTCGGCGCCGGCGAAGGCGCCGAGCTGATCCCCGTCCTCACCGGGACGGCGCTCGTGCACGCGACGACCGGCCTGCTGTTGGCGGCCGGCCTGGTGCTGGCGCGGACGTCCTGATGGAGCTCGGCGACCTCTCGCTGGCGTGCGCGGCGGCCCTGGTCGACGGGCTCGTTGCCGGCGGCGCGACCCGCGCGACCGTCTCACCGGGGTCCCGCTCGACACCGCTGGCGTTGGCGCTCGCGAGGGATCCGAGGATCGACGTGCGGGTGCACCTCGACGAGCGATCGAGCGGCTTCTTCGCGCTCGGGCTGGCCAAGGCGAGCGGAAGACCGGCGATCGTCGCCTGCACGAGCGGGACGGCGGCCGCGGAGCTGCTGCCGGCGGTGATCGAAGCGTCCCAGTCCCGCGTGCCCCTGGTGGTGCTGACCGCCGATCGGCCGCCGCGGGTCCGCGGCAGCGGGGCGAACCAGACGATCGTGCAGCCGGGCATCTACGACGGGTACGTGAGGACGTCGCTCGATCTTCCGGTCCCGACGACCGAGGGCCAGGAAGCGTGGTGGCGACAGGCCGCCCGCGAGGCCCTCGAGTCGATGACGGAGGACCCGATCGGACCGGTCCATCTGAACTGCCCGTTCGAGGAGCCCCTCACGCCGTCGACCGATGCCCCGCCGCCTGACCGGACCGACGAGCGGCTCCCGGATCGGGAGCGCCCGGCCGCGGAGCTGGACCCCACCGAGATCGATCGGCTCCTCGACCTGGTCTCGGGCGCCCGCGGCGTGCTGATGGTCGGCGGACTGCCTCCATCCCTCTCGGTGGACAGCGAGCTCTGGTCGACGCTGATGAAGTGGCCCATCCTGGCCGAACCGACCTCAGGGGCGAGGGGACCGTCGTCCTCACTCGCCGCGGGGCAGTCGCTCGTCGCGTCCACCTGGGCGCGGTGGCACACACCGGACGTGGTGATCCAACTCGGGGCGTACCCGACCACTCGGGCGAGCCAGCGGTTCGCGGCGTCGGCGGAGAGGCTGGTCGTTGCCGACCGTTGGCATCTCGACCCGGATCCGGAGCGGCTGGCGAGCTGGCGGCTGGCGGTCGATCCCGACGCGTTCCCACACGCCCTCGCCCGACACCCCGTGGCGCAAGGTGGGGTCGGGATCGCGCTCACGGGCGATCGCCCGCAGGATGAGCTCGAGGAGCTCTGGCGAGGACGGGTCGACCCCGCCCCGACCGAGTGGACCGCCGAGTGGAGCGCCGCCGACGACCTCGCACGTACGACGTTGGACGAGCTGATCGACGGCTGGGAGGAACCGTTCGAGCCACGGATCGCGCGCGACGTCGCCGCCTGGATCCCGGAGGGTGGTCGTCTCTTCGTGGGGAATTCGACCCCCATCCGCGATCTCGACCAGGCGATGGCGCCGCGCGGCGGCCTCACGGTGCTTGCCAACCGCGGGGCGAGCGGGATCGACGGCCTCGTCTCGACCGCCCTCGGCGTCGCCGCCGCGCGGCGCGGCCCGACCGTCGCGTTGATCGGCGACCTGTCGTTCCTCCACGACGTCGGTGCCGTGCTGTGGAACGGGGTCGGGGACGTCGACCTCGTCCTCGTGGTCGCCAACAACGGCGGCGGTCACGTGTTCTCGCTGCTCCCGCAGGTGGGGCTGCCCGAGCACCGACGGCTCTTCGTGACCCCGCATGCGGTGGACATCGCCGCGGTGTGCGCGGCCGCCGGCGCCGGCCATCGGCGGGTGGAGCGGGCGTCGGACCTCCTCCCTGCGCTGGACCAGGCGGCCGGCGCCGGCGGCGGCCTCCAGGTCGTCGAGGTCGTGGTCGACGCGGAGCTCGGCCTCCGTCGGCGGCGCGAGCTGCACGAGGCGATCGACCGGGTGCTCGCGAGATGAGCCCGGAACCGACGATCGCGCCGGCGACGATCGAGGACGTCTTCGAGCTGGCCCGGCTGCGATGGGAGCTCTACGCCGAGCACGACGGACCCTCCAGCGAGTTCTTCGAGACGTACCGGGATCGGTTCGTCGGCTTCGCGATCCACGCCCTGAGCTCCGACCAGTGGCACGCGTGGGTCGCGCGCGACGGCGGCGTGGTGGTCGGCGCGATGTGGCTCCAGACCGTTCGGCGCGTCCCGATCCCGGGCAAAGACGCCCGGCCGATCGGCTACCTGACGAACGTCTACGTGGCCCCCGAGCACCGGAACCACGGGCTCGGCGCGCGGATGCTCGAGCGGATCTCGTCGTGGTGCCAGGAACAGGGGCACTCCGTGGTGATCACCTGGCCGACCGAGCGCGCACGGTCCTTCTACACCCGAGGCGGCTTCGACCGCCTGGACGAGCCGTTCGTGCTCGACCTCGGCGCCGATCCTCCGCTCTGAGGGCTATCCCCAGCGGAGGGAGTCCAGGAACGCCCTGAACTTCCGCTCGGTCTCGTCGAGCTCTCGCTCCGGGACGGAGCCCGCCACGATGCCGGCGCCCGCGGAGAGGATCGCACGGTCGCCGATCAACTCCGCGCAGCGAAGCGCGATCGCCCACTCGCCGTCCCCGTTCGCGTCGACCCAGCCGACCGGACCGGCGTACCGGCCCCGGTCGAACGGTTCGAGCTCACGGATCAACTCGAGCGCCGTCGAGCGCGGCGCCCCCGCCACCGCCGGCGTGGGATGGAGCTCGGCGACCAGGTCGAGGGCGCTCGGCGCCGGATCGCGGAGCCGGCCCCGGAACCGGGTCGAGAGGTGCCAGACGTTGGGCGTCTCGCGAAGGACCGGCTCAGGGTCCCAGGTCAGGTCCTCGCAGAGGGGACCGAGGGTCTCCGCCACCGCGTCGACGACGATGGCGTGCTCCTCGCGATCCTTCGACGAGGCGGCGAGCGCCTCGGCGTTCGCTCGGTCCTCCTCGGGGTCGCCCGAGCGAGGCGCCGAGCCCGCCAGGGGGTTCGAACGAACCTCCGATCCCATCCTGGACACGAGGAGCTCCGGCGAGGCGCCGACGATCACCCCGTCGTTCGTCGGCGCGGCGAACGTGTAGGCGTCCGGGTCCACGGCCCGGAGCCGCTTCGCCAGCAGCCGCGGATCCAGCGTGCGGCCGGCTTCGACCTGGACGGTCCGGGCCAGCACGACCTTCTTCAGATCCCCGGCGTGGATCCTTCGCACAGCTTCGGCGACCGCGGCTTCGTACTCCGCCGCAGAGGGGACCTCGGTGAGCTGGATCTCGGCGAACGGATCGTGCGGTGCCGTTCCCACGACCGGCTCGAACGGCGGCGCGTCGTCCGCCGCCTCGCCGAGGTAGTTCGTATCGAGTCGCCACGTGCGGCCGCCCGGGCCCCGACGTACACAGCGCCTGGGGACGACGAGCTCGTGCAGGCGGCGGCCGCCCTTCCGGAACCCCATGGCACCGACGGCCACCGGTGGGACGTCGTTCCTCCGCCGCGTAGATGTCCGCAGGATGTCGACGACGTGTGCGAGGCCCGCCGGGTCGGCCGACCCGAACGTGAGCGTGGGGTAGCCGACCGCGCCGGCGATGCCGTAACCACCCCGCTCGAAGAAGACGCCGGGTGGTCGGTAGGCGGCGAGCAGATCGAACGCGTCGCCGAGGGGGTCGGATTTCGTTTCGAGGAGCGGGGCCGTCGGCTGGTTCACGATCTCGTTCCGACGAAGAGCTGCGCGACGCCCCTGCCCAGCGGGAGCCGCCGGGCATCGGCGAACCCGGCGCTGCGCAGCATCCCCAGCAGCCCCTCGATCGTCGGGAGGTAGGCGACCGACCGTGGGAGGTACGAGTACGCGGTCCGGTCGGACAGGAGCCCCCCGATCGACGGCACGACCCGCTGGAAGTACAGGCGATGCCCCGCGCGAAGCACACGGCCGTTCGGCTCGGACGTCTCCAGCAACGAGATCCGTCCGCCCGGCCGGACCACGCGGGCGAGCTCCGCGAAGAGCTCCTGGAGCGAGACGACGTTGCGGAGCGCGAATCCGCACGTGACGCCGTCCGCGCTCGCGTCGCGGACCGGCAGCCGGAGGATGTCGGCCTCGACGAGCGGCGCGGTGGTCCGCGCCGCGAGGAGCATCCCGTGCGAGAAGTCGAAGCCGATCGCGCGGTGGCCGGCCGCGGCCAGCGCGCGACACAGGTCGCCGGTCCCGCACGCCAGGTCGAAGACCAGCGAGCCCGGGGGCAACGCGAGCTCTCGCACCGTGCGTCGCCGCCACCCGACGTCCATGCCGAACGTCATGACCCGGTTCACCAGGTCGTAGCGGGGGCTGATCGTGTCGAACAGGCGCCGGACAGTGCGCGCCTTCTCCTCGCCCTCCGGGAGCCGGAGCTCCCGTCGGCGGGTCATCCCCGCTGCCCCGAGAGGGCAGCGGGGATCGACGGCGCGCCGTCCGGGGCCCCGATGCGGTCCTCCGCCACCTCGAGGAGCACCCGCCGGAAGTGATCCGACACCAGCATCGTGACCGCGGGCAGGAGCTCCCGGAACGCCTCGACCGTGCGAGCGGACGCCGCGTCCGGGTCCGGATCGGTGTCGCGGAGCGGCTTCCGGACGTGTTCGTCGAACAGGTCCACGGCGCGATCGGCGAGGCTGCGCATCGCCTCGTTCGCCTCGCGAGCCAGCGCGAGCAGCTCGCCGAGCGGCAGACCGAACTCGAGGAGCCGGAGCGCGTTGCGGACGAGCTCGATGTCGTCGGTGGTGTACAGGGTCCGTCCGTCGACGACGCGGCCGATCCGGATCCCCTCGCGCTCGACCGCCTGGATCAGTGACGCCGGCACGCCGCTGGCGGCGGCGAACGCATCGAGTTCCAGCAGCCCGCCGTCCGCCTGGTCGCCACGCTCCGCGGCCACCGCCTCGGCCAGTCCCGAGTCCGCGATCCCGAGCTCTCCGTCGATCACCCGACGGATCGCGGCGAGCGTGAGTCCCTGCCGTTGAAGTGCTCTGATGTGCCGGATCCGGTCGGCGTGCTCGTCCCCGTACCAGGCCACCCGACCCACGCGCTCCGGCTGCGGGATCAACCCACGCGCCTGGTAATAGCGCACCGTGTCCACCGACACGTCGCACGCCGTGGCCAGCTGCTCGACCCGATACCTCACCACGGGCAGGTCACACGGGAACACTACGAGCGTTCGCTCGCACGGTCATCCCGCCAGCTAGGAGCCCGTGCTCGCGAACCGGCCCGGGCTACGATGCCTGCGTGGACCGGGGACGGCCAGCGCCGGAGGGTGCGAGCCGGCCCCGGGATCCGGGGGAGCCCGGTCAGAGGGCGGCGCCGGCCCGCCGGACCGTTTCGCTCACGTTGGTGCTCGGGTGCCTGGCCGGGACGCTGATCGTCGGAGCGCTCCACAAGGCCCCCTGCGCGGGGAGCGACTGGAGCGACGGTCGCCAGTACCACCTCGCCTGCTACACGGACATCGTGCCGTTGTTCGGCACCGAGCAGCTCGCCGGCGGACGCCTCCCCTATCTGAACGCGTGCGCTCCGGGCGAGGGCAACTGCGACGAGTACCCGGTGCTGACGATGTACCTGATGCGCGTCGCCGGATGGATCTCCGGGGACGATCCGGCTCGGTTCTTCTGGGTGAACGCGGCGATCCTGACGGCCTGCGCCGCCGCGACGGCGATCGGTCTGTACCTGCTGGACGCTCGCCGGGCGCTCTGGTTCGCGCTGGCGCCGAGCCTGGCCCTGGAGGCGTTCGTCAACTGGGACCTCCTCGCGGTCGCGCTCGCGACGGGCGCGACGGTCGCCTTCTTCCGGCTGCGCGACGCGAGGTCGGGGGCGATGCTCGGGCTCGGCGCCGCGGCCAAGCTCTTCCCGGCGCTCCTCCTGGTCCCGTTCGCGGCGGATCGGCTGCACCGTCGCCATCCCGATCGCGCGATCGTCCTCGTCTGGACGGCCGCGGCCGCATGGATCGTCGTCAACCTCCCGTTCGCGATCATCGGGCTCCACGGCTGGTGGACGTTCTTCCGGCTGAACGGCGCGAGGCCGCCGGACTGGGACAGCCTGTGGTCGATCGGCTGCCGCATCTTCCATACCGACTGCCTGCCGATCTGGCAGATCGACCTGCTGTCGTTCCTGCTCTTCGTGGCGGTCGTCGCCCTGCTCTGGTGGGCGAAGGCTCGCCGGCACGACTTCCCCCGATGGGAGCTGGCGTTCCCGGTGCTCGTCGTGTTCCTGCTGGTCGGGAAGGTGTACTCGCCGCAGTTCGGGCTGTGGCTCCTGCCGTGGTTCGCCCTCGTGGTCCGAGACCTGCGGCGGTTCGTCGCGTTCGAGGTCGCCGACGTGGCGGTGTTCTTCACGAGGTTCGAGTTCTTCGGTGACTACACGGGGATCGGAGGGCTGCCGCGATGGGTCTTCGAGACCGCCGTCGTGATCAGGGCGGCGGTCCTCGTGTGGTGCCTGATCGGGTGGGTCCGGGACCCGGCCCGCCGGGTCCCGGCCGACGACGATCGGACCCCGGCCGTCGCGGTGGCGCGCGCGTGAACGCGCGCCGCCTCCGCGACGGCCTCCGCCCCTGCCTCGCGGTGTTCCTCGCCGCCAGGATCGGACTGTCCCTGGCGTCGGTCGTCGCGGTCGGCCTGATCGAGCCCTTCCCGCCCGTCGACGTCCCCGGGCGCGCCGGGCCCACGGCGACCACCGGCTGGCACAACCTCGTCGACGGGACCGAACGCCAGGACGCGGTCTGGTACCTCCGACTGGCGGAGGATGGGTGGTCACCCGACGACCCGAGCGCCGCCTTCTTCCCGCTCTATCCGCTCTCGGTCCGGGCGGTGTCGTGGGTCCTGCCGGGGGACGATCTGCTGGCGGCGTTGGTCGTCTCGAACGCCGCCTTCCTCGGCGTACTGCTCGTGCTGTTCGCCCTCACGGCCGAGTCCTTCGGGGAACGGATCGCGCGCCGCGCGATCGTCGTGGCCGCGATCTTCCCGACCGCGTTCTTCTTCCTCGCGCCTTACTCGGAATCGCTCTTCCTCCTGTTCGTGCTGCTGGCGTTCCGCGCCCTCCGACGCGATCGATGGGCCGACGTCGCCGCGTACGGTGCAGCGGCCGCCCTGACCAGGAGCGTCGGGATCCTCCTCGTTCCGGCCTTCGCGATCGAGACCCTCCGCACCGGCATCGCCGCTCGCGCCCGCGCGACCCGGCTCGCCGCGACCGCCACGATCGCGATCGGCTCGCTGGCCTGGTTCGCGTGGTGGGGGCTCGAGCACGGCCGATGGCTCGCCCCCTTCGACGCGCAGCGGTCCTGGCAACGGGAACCCACCTTCCCCTGGGTGACGGCGGCCGATGCCGTCTCGCTCGCGTTCCGTCACCAGTCGTACTGGCTGCTGGATCTGGCGATCGTTGGGGTCGCGATCGCCGGGTTCGTGCTGGCGCTCCCGTCGCTCCGCGCGCCGGAGGTCGCGTACGGATCGCTCAGCTTCCTCCTGCCGCTGATCGACCCGTTCCCCAGCCGGCCGCTCCTGTCGCTCCCTCGATTCGTCGTGGTGATCTTCCCGGCCCTCTGGGGGCTGTCGGGCGTCGGCTGGGGACGTGCGCTGCCGGAGCGCCTCGTGATCACGATGCTCGCGGCCGGCTGGGCGATCTCGCTGCTGTTGTTCGTGAACTGGCGCTACCTCTTCTGAACCGCTACCCGACCCGGGGTAGGATGTGCCGGGCATCCGAGGGACGGGAGACACCGTGACGATCAGGGTTGCCATCGCCGACGACCACTCGTTGGTGCGGCAGGGGCTCCGCCGGTACCTCGACATGGCCGACGGGATCGAGGTTGTCGGCGAGGCCTCCAACGGCAAGGAGCTGCTCGATCTGGTGTCGAAGGAGACCCCGGACATCGCCCTGATCGACATCCGGATGCCGGAGATGGACGGGCTCGAGGCCGCCCGGGAGATCCGCGACAACCACGGCAAGGTCGGCGTGATCATGCTGACCGCGTACGACGACCGGCAGTTCGTCGTCGAGGCGGTTCGCGCCGGCGCGCGGGGCTACGTGCTCAAGGCCCGCGACGCGGAGCACCTGATCCAGACGGTCCGACTGGTCGCCGGGGGCAACATGGTGATCGATCCCCAGCTCGTCGTGGCGCTCGCCGAGGAGCTGTCGACCGCCAAGGAGCGCGATCGCCGGGCGGAGACGCTGACGGCCCGGGAGATCGAGGTGCTGCAACTCCTCGCGTTCGGGCACACGAACCGCGACATCGCCGAGCGGCTGTACATCTCGCCCGACACGGTGAAGACGCACCTGGAGCACATCTTCGAGAAGCTCGGGGCGTCCGACCGCACGGCCGCCGTCGCCGAGGCGCTCCGCCGCCGCCTGATCGAGTAACCCCTTCCGACCGGGTCCGTCGTAGGCCGTTCGGCACCGAGCCTCGCGCGTTCGGGTGATGGAGTCCAGGGGGTCCACGGGGCATCATTGGGCACCGATGCGCGCCACCCCTCTCTCTCGCCGTGCCACGGCCACGCTGGCGCTCGGCCTCACGGCGATCGTGGTGCTCGCGGCCTACCTGGCGATCCCCGACGACCCCGGCAGACGCCCGCTGGTCGTGAACCTGATCGACGCCGTGGCCTGGTTCATGGGCGGGGTGGTCCTGCTGGCGATGCGCGAGGCGCAGGTGGCCAGGAGCGCGCGGATGGTCGCGTTCACGCTCCTGGTCGGGGCCGCGGTCCTCGCCCTGGTCTTCGTGTACGGGCTCAGGGGTTCTTCGAGCGAGCCTGGCTTCGCCGACCTCCTGTTCCTGCTCCCCTTGGTACCCCTGGTCGCGGGCTTCCGGACGGAGATCCGTCATCACGTCCCCGCCGGGGACCGTCGCGAGCTGGCGACCGACGTGGCGCTGATCGTGAGCGCGTTCATGGCGGCGGGCTACGTGCTGATCCGGCCGTTCGACGCCACCGCCGGCGTCTCGGCGTCGGCGGTGACCTTCGCGACGCTCACGGCGTTCCTCGTCGCGAGTTATCCGTCGCTCGCGATCTGGGTCCCCACGCGCGCGCACATCGTGCGAGGGCTCCTGTTCGCCGGCCTGGGCGCCGCCGTGCTGATCTTCGGCTGGGTCTGGACCCACCAGACCTACGAGGCCCCGAACCCGCTGATCGAGCTCCCGATCGCGCTGTCGCCGCTGGCGGTCGTGGCCACCTACCTCGTGTTGCGACCCGTCCGCGAGCTCCCGAGGCCGTCCCGGGTGGCGAGGCCCGTCCTCACGAGCGTGGCGGTGATCGCCACGTGCGGGGCGCTGCTGCTGACCGGCGTCCTGGCGAGCCATCGCGGTCTCACCACGTTGCAGACCGGCGCGTTCATCGGGGTCCTGGCGGTCGCGGTCGCCGTGCGGATCATCGCGAACCAGATCACCGTGACGCAGGCGACGGACTCGGTGCGGCGAGCGCTGGATCAGAAGGAGCAGGCGCTCGCCGACACGGACGCGGCCCTGGACCGCGTCCGTGAGGCGAACGAGACGCTCAAGGCGTCGGAGGAGCACCTCCGGCGCGTGTTCGACGCCGCGGTCGACGGGATCGTGGAGCTGGATGCGAACGACGTGGTCGTCCGGACGAACGAGGCGTTCTGTCAGATGGTGCACCTGGACCGCTCGACGGTCGAGGGACAGCGCTGGCAGGCGCTGGCGGCGTCGCTCGACGGCGCCGACGACCGATTCGCGGAGCTCCCGTCGGCGGGGCAGGCGCAACTGGACCGCGCGGACGGGACGCCGCTGTACCTCGAGTCGCGGGTCTCCGAGATCCCCAGCGACCCGCCGCGCCGCCTCGTCCTGATCCGGGACGTGACGCCGGGCAAGGCGGCGGACCAGACGATCCGGTCGCTGCTGAAGTTCCTCCAGGAGAAGGACGAGGACCGCACCAACTATCTGCGGCGGACGAACGCGGCGATCGAGTCGGAGCGGAACCGGATCGCCCGGGACCTGCACGACGGGCCGGTGCAGGGCGTCTCGGCCGCATCGCTCTCGCTCGAGGCGGCGTTGCTGATGATCGGCGCCGGCGACGTCGACCGGGGCGTCGAGGTGCTCTCGAAGGTCCGCAAGGAGCTCGCCGACGAGGCGGACGCCCTTCGGGCGCTGATGTCCGGTCTACGCCCGCCGGTCCTCGAGGAGCGCGGGCTGATGCCCGCGCTCCGCGAGTACGTCAGCCGCTTCGGGCTGGAGCACGACGTCGACACCGAACTGCTCGGGACGCTTCCCCGCCCGGTGTCGGCGGATCTCGAGACGCTCGCCTACCGGGTCGTCCAGGAGGCGCTGACCAACGCCGCCAAGCATGCCCGGGCGACCCGCGTGACCGTGTCGGTCGAGTCCACGGCGACCTCGCTCCGGGTCGAGATCGAGGACGACGGGCGCGGGTTCGACAGCACGATGACCCGTGAGTACCTCCGTCAGGGACGGGTGGGGCTCGCGTCGATGCGGGAGCGCGTGGAGCTGGCCAACGGGACCTTCGTGGTCCGCTCGGCCACCGACCGGGGCACGTCGATCGTCGCCACGCTTCCCGCGGCGGCCGTGGAATCCCGCGTCGTCGTCCCGTAGCGGCGAGCTATCGCCGCGTCGGCCGCTGCGGAGCAGCGGTCGGGCTGGGGCTCTCCGACGGCGACGGAGGCGGCGACGGCGACGGCTCGGGGCTGGGCGAGGGGCTCGGCGAGGGCTTCGGGCTCGGCGACGGCGACGGGCTCGGGGGGGGCGGCGGCGGGATCGCCGACGGCGTCACGGTCTGTCCGGCGAACGAGGGAACCGGGAAGGACTTCGCGGGCTTGCCCTCCATCGCGACGGTCATGAAGTCGTGCCAGATCGCCGCGGGGATCGTCCCGCCGAACACGGACGGCACGCCCTCGATGTTCTCCAGCGGGATCTGCCCCTGGGGATATCCGACCCATACGCACGCGGCGATCTGCTCGGTGAAGCCGCAGAACCAGGCGTCGACGTTGTCCTGGGCGGTCCCGGTCTTGCCCGCCGTCGGCCACGAGGTGAGGTTCGCCGAATGCCCGGTCCCGTAGTCCACCACTCCCTGCAGTGCGTAGGTCACGAGGTTCGCCACGTTCGGATCGACGACCTGCTTCCCCTTCTGCACCACCGATCCGTCGATCCGCCCGCCGGAGGATCGAACCTGCAGCAGCGGCGTCGGACGATGCCGGAGCCCCTGATCTGCGATCGTGGCGTACCCGTTCGTCATCTCGAGCGGGTTCACGGCGACGCTCCCGAGCGTGATCGCGCAGACGTCGGGGAGCTTCGACCGGATCCCCAGCCGGTGGGCCATGTCGACCACGGTCGAGGGCCCCAGGTCGGCGATCAGCTGCGCGAACACCGTGTTCACCGAGTACGCCGTCGCCGCCTTGAGGCTGTAGCTCCCGCCCCCGCCCTCCGCGTTCTCCGGTTGCCACGGTCCGTCCGGACCGTTGCACGCGGGGTCGTCGATCGTGAGCGTGTTGGGCCCGTACCAGAAGGAGTCGAGGGAGATCCCCTTCTCCATCGCCGCCGCGAGCGTGAACAGCTTGAAGGCCGAGCCGGCCTGCCGCCCGGTCCCTCCCTTGAACGTCGCCAGGTTCAGCTGCGACTTCGCGAAGTCCGTGCCACCGTCCATCGCCAGGATCTGCCCGTTCGTCGGATCGAGGGCGACGAGGGCGGCGCTCGGATCGCCCGGCGTCGGGAGGTGCGAGGCGATCGACGCCTCGGCCGCGCGCTGGAGGCGGAGGTCCAGCGTGGTGCGGACCTGGAGACCGCCGCCGAACACCGCGGCGCTCCCGTACTTCCGGATCAGCTCCTCCTTGGTGAACTGGACGAAGTACTCCGACGCCCCCGGCGAGGAGAGCTGGCGGTCCTGCCCGCCGGCGAGCCGCATCGGGATCCCGCAGCAAGGCTTGGCCTCCAGCCGGTCGGCCTCGGCGGCGTCGAGGTAGCCGTAGCGGACCATCCGCTCCAGGGCGAAGTCGCGGCGGAACTTCGCGTCGAAGGGATGATCGATCGGGTCGTACGCCTCTGGGGCCGTGAGGATCCCGGCCAGGACGGCCGACTGGAGCACCGTGAGGCGCTTGGCTTCGATGCCGAAGTAGGTGCGCGCGGCCGCCTCGATCCCGTACGCGCCGTGGCCGAAGTAGACGGTGTTGAGGTACTTCGCCAGGATCTTGTCCTTCGACATCGTCCGCTCGACCTTCATCGCCAGCAGGACCTCGCGGACCTTCTCCTTCACGGTGCGCGACGGGACGACGTAGTCGCTCACGCCGTCCTCCCCCTTCACGTAGTGGCCGGCGTAGATCCGTTTCACGAGCTGCTGGGTGATCGTCGATCCGCCCTGGACCGCGCCGTGCCGGACGAGGTCCTGCCACGCCGCGCGGATCGTGCCCTTCAGGTCGAACCCGGAGTGCTCGTAGAACCGCGCATCCTCGACGGCCACGACGGCGTCTCGGAGATGCTCCGGCATCTGGGAGAGGGGGATCAGGGTCCGATCGACCGAGCCGTGCAGGCTGGAGAGCAGCGTGCCGTTGCGGTCGTAGACGAACGTCGTCTGGATCGGCGGCAGCGCCCTCGGCAGATCGATCCGGACGTACGCGATCGCGAGAGCGGCGACGCCGAAGAACCCCACCACGAACGGCGCGAGCACGAACGCCCACCAGAACCGGCGGAAGAAGCCCCGCTTCGTCTTCGGATCCTTCTTTCGGGTCGGTCCCCGGCCCCGTCGCCCCGCGTCGGGGCGTTGTCCGGCCTTGCCACGCCCGTTCGAACGGGCGTGGCGAGGCGTGTAGTCCTTCGAGGATCGGCTGGATGTCGTGGCCACGACGCGCGGGATACTACCCCCGCTCAGCGAGACGGAAACGGCCTGGTCAGCCGGCCGCGGCGGCCCTGCGCCGCGCGGTGAAGACCTCGCGGAGATGGTTCCAGGCGCAGGAGCGGCAGACCTCGACGACGTAGCAGGCCGACCCCGGGTGGGAGGCGGTGAGGCGGAGGCCGGTCTGGATCGGCCACACCCGGCCGCTGTTGCGGCCCAACGACGAACCGTAGACGTAGGCCAGCAGGACGAGCTTGTCCCTGCCACAGACCGGGCAGTCCGAGGTGGTGGCCTCGCCGACGTGCTTGGCGGCCCGCATCAGCTCCGGGTGGGCATCGCAGATGTCGGCCGCGGACAGCAGCCCCCGGCGCGCGTCGCGGATCAGCGCCCGCTTGGCCAGCGTGTAGTCGATCACGCCCAGCTCGGCGCTCCGCCGCCGACGCACCGTTCCTCGTGCCTGCCGCATGGTCGCGCAAGTGTACCCCCGACCCCCGACCGGACGGGATGGCCCATCGGGGTTCGTTGCCGGCGGCCGTGAGAGCATCCGCGGCGTGCCGATCCAGGACCAGACGGCGACCCTCCGGCGGGTGTACGTGCGGCCCCCCGAGCCGGAGGCCGGACGCTCGTGGCGGGAGTACGGCTGGCGGGCCGAGCCCGATCCGGCTCGGACGGCCGCCGAGCACGAGGGGCTCCGCGCCGCGCTGGCGGAGGCCGGCGCCGAGGTCGTGGTGGGCGCGACCCCCTCGGAGGGCGACCCCGACGCGATCTACGTCTACGACCCGATCCTGATGACCGACGCGGGCGCGATCCTGCTGCGGCCGGGCAAGCCGGGCCGCCGCGGCGAGCCGGAGCTCGCCGCGGCGGACCTCGAGGCGGCCGGGGTGCCGGTGATCGCCGCCCTCGGCGAGCCGGCGCTCGCCGAGGGCGGCGACCTCTGCTGGCTCGACGGGCGGACGCTCCTGGCCGGCCTCGGCTACCGGACGAACGAGGCCGGGGTGGCGGCGCTCCGTGGGATCCTCGCGGACGTCGGCGTGGACGTGGTGGCCTTCGACCTCCCGCACCTGGCCGGCCCCAGCGCCTGCACCCACCTCCTCTCCTTCCTGTCGCCGCTCGACGTCGACCTCGTCGTGGCGTTCCTCCCCCAGCTCCCGGTTCGACTGGTCCAGCTCCTCGACGAGCGCGGGATCCGGATCGTCGAGGTCCCTGCGGAGGAGGTCGACACGATGGGGCCCAACGTCCTGGCCCTCGCCCCGCGGGTGGCACTGGCCCTGGAGGGCAGCCCGGAGACCCGTCGACGGATGGAGGCTGCCG
>Ga0114129_10001343_pt1 | contig 32969 bp, 34 predicted proteins | sample RhiMetdeltSRZDD1_FD_80071 | JGI IMG/M metagenome (GOLD analysis project Ga0114129, IMG submission 80071) | Populus rhizosphere microbial communities from Tennessee, USA - Rhizosphere MetaG P. deltoides SRZDD1 (version 2) (version 2) | ecosystem: Host-associated > Plants > Roots > Rhizosphere >...
CTGGCCGTGATGCGCGGGGGGCGCATCGAGCAGTTCGGGCGGCCCGAGGAGGTCTACGGCCGGCCCCGCACCGGCTTCGTCGCCGATTTCATCGGCATCTCCAACCTCGTGCCGTGCCGCGTCGTGTCCGCGGCGGACGGCGTGTTGGATTGGGAGGGCCGCCGCTTGCGGGCGGCGTGCGACCACGTCGCCGACGGCGCGGCGGTCATGCTGGCCGTGCGGCCCGAGAAGCTCACGGTGCTGGCCGACTCCACCCCCCCGAATGGCGGCAACCGCCTCGACGGCGTCGTCGACGTGGTCACGTTCCTCGGCGCGGTCGTACGGCTGCAGATCAGCGTGCAGGGCCGGCCATTCTGGGTGGACGTGCCGCACGCGCGCGCCGCCGCGCTGCCGCGCAAGACACGAGTCGCGCTGACCTGGCAGCCGGAGGACGGCGTCGTCCTGGGTACCGCCGACGAAGGAGAGTGATGTCATGAGAATCGAGACCGTCGCCGTGCACGCCGGGGCCGAAGTGGATCCCGCCACCGGGGCCGTTACGCCGGCGATCCATCCCTCGACCACGTTCGAGCGCGAGCCCGACGGCTCGTTTCCGCGTGGGCACATTTACTCCCGCAGCAGCGCGCCGAACCGCGCGGCGCTCGAAGCGTGCCTGACCGCGCTCGAAGGCGGCGCCGCCGCGGTGGCCTTCGCGTCAGCCTCGGCGGCGACGTCCGCCGTATTCCAGGCGCTGGCGCCCGGCGATCACGTCGTCGCGCCGGTCGACGCGTATTACGGCACCGCCAAGCTCCTGCGCGAGGTCTACGCCGGCTGGGGCCTCGAGACGACGTTCGTCGACATGACGGACCTCGGCGCGGTCGAGAAGGCGATTCGCCCGGCGACGAAGCTCGTGTGGACGGAGTCGCCCTCGAATCCGCTCTGGAAGGTGAGCGACCTCGCGCGCATCGGCGCCATCGCGCGCGCCGCCGGGGCGCGCTATGTCGTCGACAACACCACGGCGACGCCCATCCTCCAGTCGCCGTTCAAGGCGGGCGCCGACCTGATCGTGCACGCGACCACGAAATACCTCGGCGGCCACTCCGACGTGCTGGGCGGCATCGTGATCGCGCGCGAGCGCGGCCCGCTGCTCGATCGGCTGCGAGTGCTGCAGACCTCCGCCGGCGCGGTGCCGTCGCCGTTCGACTGCTGGCTGGTGCTGCGCGGCATCCGCACGCTGCCCTACCGCGTGCGCGCGCAGTCCGAGCACGCCTTGAAGCTCGCGACGTTTCTGGCCGGGCATCCGCGCGTCGAGCGCGTGCACTACCCCGGGCTGCCGACGAGTCCCGGCCACGAGATCGCCCGCCGCCAGATGGCGATGTTCGGCGGCACGCTGTCGGTGCAGATCAAGGGCGATGCGGAGGCGGCCATGGCCGTCGCCGCCAAGCTGCGCGTGTTCACGCGGGCCACGAGCTTCGGCGGCACCGAGAGCCTCGTCGAGCATCGCGCCTCGATCGAAGGTCCGGGCACCACGACGCCGGTGAACCTACTGCGCGTCGCGATCGGGCTCGAGCATCCTGACGACCTGATCGAAGACTTCGCCCAGGCCCTCGGGTAGCCGCGATGACTCGCCTCGGCGGTCGCACGGCGCTCGTCACCGGCGCCGGGCGGGGAATCGGCCTTGCGATCAGCGAGCGACTGCTCGCCGACGGCGCGCGCGTGGTGATGCTGGATCGCGACGCCCCCGCGGTGGAGGGCGCCGCCAAGCGGCTCGGTACCGATGCGCGCGCGATTGTGGCCGACGTCACGCGCGCAACCGACGTCGACCGTGCCGTGCAGGCGGCGCACGACTGGCATGGGCGGCTCGACGTCGTCGTCAACAACGCCGGCATCACCGGCCGGTCGGTGCCGACGTGGGAGCTGACCGATGAGGACTGGCAGCAGGTCATCGCCGTGGATCTCACGAGCGTGTTCCTCGTCTGCCGCGCCGCCGTCCGGCTCATGCGGCCGCGCGCCGCGGGCCGCATCGTCAACATCGCGTCGATCGCGGGCAAGGAAGGCAATCCGACGCTGGTGCCGTATTCGACGGCAAAGGCCGGCGTGATCGGGCTCACGAAGGCGCTCGCCAAGGAGGTCGCGACCCAGGGCATCCTGGTGAATGCGGTGGCGCCCGCCGTCATCGGCACCGATCTGCTCCAGCAGATGGAGCGCTCGACGGTCGACATGCTCATCGCGAAGATCCCGATGGGACGCGTGGGCCGGCCCGAGGAAGTTGCCGCGCTCGTGGCGTGGCTGGCCTCCGACGAGTGCTCGTTCTCGACCGGCGCGGTGTACGACCTCTCCGGCGGCCGCGCGACGTACTGACCTCGGAAACATGCCACCGCACTCGGCTGGGAATCGCGGCGGCCCTCGGGCGTGCTCACCGCCCTGGGCCTTCTCATCATGGGCGGGATCGCCGGGCTGGTCAGTGCGCTCCTGTTCGGCCGCCGGATCGTGCGCTTCGTCTGGATCGAGCGGCCGCGCTGGTTCTGAGGCGCGGCGCGTTCTGAACGCACGGTAACCGGTCAGGCGAAGAGGGCACAGCTCAGCAGCGCGGGCAGGGTCGGCAGCACCAGCGTGGCGTGGCTGAAGTCGTGATGGCGCGTCTCCCCGCACGGAATCGCCACGCAGCGCATTCCCGCCGCGCGCGCGGCCTGCACGCCGCGCTCGGAGTCCTCGATCACGACACAGGCCTCGGGCGCGACGCCGAGGCGCTTGGCGGCCTCGAGAAAGACATCGGGCGCCGGCTTGCCACGCGCGACCTCGGCGCCGGAGACGACGGCCTCGAACAGCGGCCGGACGCCGAGCGTCGTGAGCGTCGTCTCGATCACGTCCGGATTCGACGACGAGCCGACGGCCAGCCGCATGCCGCGCGCGGCGAGCGCGCGCGGCACCTCGGGCACGCCGGGGAGCGGACGCAGCCGGTCGCGCAGCACGGGCAGGACGCGGGCCGTGTAGCACGCATCCAGCCATCGCGCGTCGTGGGGCAGGGGATGCCGCGCGCAGATCACTTCGAAGCCGTCGAGCGAGCGAAGCCCGACCGTAGGATCGCCATCGGTGACGTCCCACTCGACCCCGAACTCCCCGAGCATGACTCGGATGACGTCCTGGTGGAGCGGCTCCGAATCCGCCAGGACGCCATCCATGTCGAAGATGACGGCGTCGATCCGAGCGACGCTCAGATCGGTCGCCGTCCCTGGATGATTCGAATCAGCACCACCACGATCGCGACGACCAGCAGAATGTGGATGTAGCCGCCGAGCGTGTACGAGCTGACGAGGCCGAGCGCCCACAGCACGAGCAGGATGACGAAGATCGTCCAGAGCATGGCACCCTCCGGGCGAACGCGCTGCAGGCCGTATGCCAGATCAGCGTCGCTCGCGAGTTAGTGCGTACTGCAGCAGGGTGACCTTGGAAACCGATTCCGTGATCTCCCCGTTCATCGCCATTCCTATCGCGTCCGCTACCGGTACGACGGAGCGCTCGAAGAACTCGTCGTCGTCGGCGGGCAGAGGATCGGCCGTCAAGCCGTGCGCGACGTAACACCATGCGATCTCGTCCAGGTACGCGCTCGAAGGCCAGAAGCGCGTCAAGAACACGAGGCGCTCGGCGCGGTAGCCGCCCTCCTCGCGCAGCTCGCGCTGCGCGGCGGCGTCCGGCGCTTCGCCGGGCAGCGCGCCGCCGCCCGGCAGCTCCCACGACGCCGCACCCGCGAGGTGCCGGAACTGCCGCACGAGGACCACGCGATCGGGCTCGGCGAATCCGAGGACGCCGACGGTGACGCCGACGGCCAGCACCGGGTACGCGCGCTCTCGGCCATCCGGCAGTCGCCACACGTCCTCGCGCAGCGCGAGCTTGTCCCGCGACCAGCGGATGGAAGACGCGAGCCGGGTCCACGGGGCGGGCACGCGCCGTATGTTATCGTAAGGACGCATGGCGAGAGAGCGTCACCTCGACGGGTTGTTCAAGCGCCTCGTGCAGACGATCGAGGCGTCGCTGTCGGCGACCGACGCCGCCCGCGACGCCGTGCAGGAGATCCTCAAGCGCGGCGCCGATACCGGCATTTTCTTCGCGGGCGCCAAGACCCGCGGCTTTTCCTCCGAGCTGACCGCGCAGGACAAAGAGTTCCTTCGAGCCGTCTCCATCAAGCCCGAGCGGTAACGCCGTGCGGGTCGTACTGCTGCTGGTCCTCGTGCTGGTCGTGCTCACCGTTCTCCTGCCGCTCGTACGCCGCCCGGTCGCGCGAGGCGCGCGGCCTCCGCTCGCCGTCACCGACGAGCTGGTGAAGGATCCCGTCTGCCAGACGTACGTCGTCCGCTCGCGCGCGGTGCGCGGTCGCGGCGCCGACGGCGCGTACTTCTGCAGCGAGGACTGCGCGCGCCGTTACGTCGGCTAGCGTGGCGCCGTCGGCGCAGCATCCGGATCCGTGGCGCGCGGTCGACGCCCAGCCCAGCGCTGAGACCATGGCCGCCGCGCTCGAGGTTCGCGGTCGCACCCCGAGTCAGGTCCGGCTGCGGCGGCGCTTCTTGCGATGGCTTCCCGTGGGCGCTCGTGATCGCGTGCTCGAGGTCGGCTGCGGCACGGGCGTCGTCGCTCGGGACCTGGCGGGTCTCGTGGGCCGCGGCGGCGCCGTGACGGCCGTGGATACGAGCGCGACCCTGCTTGCGCGAGCGCGAGCGCTGTCGCGAGAGGCCCCGGGCGGCCGGATCGTCTTCCGGCACGCGGACGGGCATCGGCTGCCGTTCGCCGACGGCCGGTTCGACGCCGTTCTCGCCATCACGGTGATTCTGCACGTGGAGGATCCGCTGCGCGTGGTGAAGGAGATGGTGCGGGTGACCCGAGCCGGCGGGCGCGTCGGGCTTCAGGATCAGGACTTCGGGCTGATCGGCGCCGCGCATCCGGATCGTCGGCTCACCGCGCGAATCCTCGACGGCGTCGCCGCCCGGATCTACCCGGAGCCGCACAGCGGCCGCCGGCTCGGCGCGCTCTTGCGGATGGCCGGCCTCGTCGACGTGCGCATGCTCGCCGACGTGTACCAGGACACGACGCTCACGCGCTTCTCGCGCAACTTCCTCGAGCGCCGCGCGGAGAACGCCGTGCGCTTCGGCATCGTGGATGCGCGGGAGGCCGAGCGCTGGCTCGACGGCTTCAACGCCCTGCACGCGGAAGGCAACTTCGTGCTGACCATGCAGTACTTCGGCGCCGCCGGCGTCAGGCCACGCAAGGCGCGCCGGTGAGGCCGGTCCGCACGCTCGCCGCGGCGGCGCTCGCCGTCGGCGTGCTTGCGCTGGCCCTGGGGGTGGGCCAGGCGCAGGCGCCCGCGCCGCCGCTGCGCGTGGACGGCGCCGCGGCGCTGCGTCACGTCGAGCGGCTGGTCGCGATCGGTCCCCGCGTCGCCGGCTCGCCCGGTGGCGAGCGGGCGCGCGCGTACATCGTCGGCGAGCTGCGACGCATCGGCGTCGAGGCAGAGGTGCAGAGCTTCGAGGCCGCCACGCCGCACGGCCGGCTGCGCATGGCCAACCTCATCGCACGGCTGCCGGGGCGCCGCGCCGAGGTCATCGTGCTGGCCGGCCACTACGACACCAAGCTGTTCAATTCGTTCCGGTTCGTGGGCGCCAACGACGGCGGCTCGAGCGCCGGGCTCCTGATCGAGCTCGCGCGCCGCCTCGCCAAGGCGCCGCGCGAATACACGCTGTGGATCGTGTGGTTCGACGGCGAGGAGGCGCGCGAGACGTGGACGACCACCGACAGCCTGTATGGCTCGCGGTATCTCGCCGCCGAACTCGAGCGCGCCGGCCGGCTGCCGCAGGCGCTCGTGCTGCTGGACATGATCGGCGACCGCGACCTCAACATCCGGCGGGACACGTATTCCACGCCGTGGCTCACGGACATTCTGTGGGCGAGCGCGGCGCGGCTGGGCCACGCTCGATACTTCTCGAACGATCCGATGCCGGTGGAAGACGATCACGCGCCGTTCCTCAAGGCCGGCGTGCCGGCCGCGCTGCTGATCGACTTCGACTATCCGCCCTGGCACACGGCCGACGACACGCTCGACAAGGTGTCGTCGCGCAGCCTCGCCGTGGTCGGCGACGTCGTACTCGAGGCGCTACCCACGATCGAGCACTACCTCACGACGCGCCCGCCCGGGGCGCGCTGACCGGGACGGTATAATCGCCGCATGCCACGTGTTCGCGAGATCACCGATCCCGGCGACGACCCGATCCTGAAGGAAGCGTTTTCGAAAGAAGTCGAGACCTTCGGCGCGGTCGTCAACACCACGAAGGTGCAGGGGCACACGCCCGGCATCATGCGCGCCGCCAAGGCGCTGTCGGCCGCGGTCGATCGCTCCGGGCTGTTGCCGCGAGACCTGCTGCCGCTCGTGTATCTGCGGGTCGCGCTCATCAACGGCTGTCCGTTCTGAATCGACATCAACTCCTCCCGCGGTCTGCGGGAGGGCGCCTCGGAAGACAAGCTGCGTGAGATCGCCTCGTTCGCGACGAGCCGTCACTTCGCCGCAGCCGAGCGCGCCGCGCTCGCGTATGCGGAAGCCATGACGATCACCGGCCAGAAGGTCACCGACGAGCTGTTTGCGGAGGTCCGCCGCCACTTCTCGGAAGCCCAGGTGGTGGAGCTGACGGCCGCCGTCGCGCTCGAGAACTTCCGCAGCAAGTTCAACGTGGCGCTCGGCGTGGAGTCGCAGGGCTTCTGCATCCTGAAGTAGGTCGCGCCTAGCGGAGCTTGCTCCACAACAGCAAGACCAGCACCGCGAACGTAGAGACCTGCCAGATAACCAGCTTTGTTTCGCTGACCAGAGTGCCGAGGGCGGCCGCGGGGTTGGTAGGCAGCTGTGCGAAATGCTCGACGATCGTCGTTTCACGGGCGATCACCGCGATTCCGAGTGCAAACACGACGAGGGCGATCGTCCAGGCGATCAGCCTGGAACCATCCATTGATTACCGCTCCTTTCAATCAACGCACGCGCGCCCTCTTCTCGCTCGACAGGGCAGGGCTGTTCCGGTGCTTTGCGTACGGAGTGCCAAGCAAACGCGCGGCGAATATTCAGCAAAATGGGAATGTTGCGCACACGAGCCCGAGGCCGTGTGCCGCGCTGCCGGGGCACAGTGACACCGCTGTCAGCTGCGTAACAGCCTCGACACTGCCTCGCCAGACCGGCGACCGCTTGCGGTGCACGCGGGTTGCCGACCATTGCTGGCGATCCGTACCGAGGTTGCCGCCGGACTCGTTGGACGCTAGCATCTCGCCACCCGGGAGGGCCTTATGGCCTTCGTCACCCGCCTCGGAGCGGTCCAAGGCGCGCCGCCTGTTCGAAGGGATCGCCCAGCACCAGATCTGCGGCCTCTGCAGTCGCTGCGTGGGCGACGCCACTCGGTGAGTGAGTGATGAACCGCCGCGCGTTTGTGACGGCCGTGCGACTCAGCGGCTTCCGGCGGCTCGCGTATGGAGCGAGACGCGAGGTGGTGGTTCCGCTTCTCTTGTTTTTCAGCGTCGTCCTGTCCGGCTGCGCCAGCATGCTGCCGGCTCCGCCCCAAGTCACTGTCAGGCTGGCTACGAACACCGCAACGGCCTACTACTCTGTGCGCGCGACGACGACCGATAAGATCTTCGAAGAGATCAAAGCGTCTGGGCTCCGGGAAGAGAATGGTCGCTTTGCTGCGGGCCTCGCGTCGGCGAAGTCCGAGATCAGATGGACGGCTCGCGAGACCGGCGCGCTTTGCACACCTCAGTCCGTGACGATCGCGCTGGATATCGTCGTCACGCTTCCCCGGCACGAGCACGCCAATGACCTGACGCAGGATCTGCGCGAACGGTGGGAACACTTCTCTGCGTCTGTCGTGCAGCACGAGCAAGGCCACGTCGATATCTTTGTGAAGGGCGCGAACGCCGCGAAGGCGAGTATTGACGCGGTGTTGAAGAAGTGGGTGTCCTGCGCCGACCTCGAGAGGACTCTTCGACGCCTTTGGGAGATCCACGAGGCGGAGACGGAGAAAGCGCAGCGCGAATTCGACGCTGCAGACAGAGCGAGACTCGACGAGGACCGAAAACCGCTGCAAGCGGCGATCGACGCGAAGCAAGCCCGGCTGACGAACCTCACTGCCGAGATACGACAGATCGACATGACCCTTCGCGCGCTCAGCAGTCAGGCTGGCGCGGTGCGGGAACATATGAGCGTCGTCAGAGCGGACATCGCGAAGGTCAACGGGACCTGTTCGCGGCCGACCGACGGCGTCGAGGCTCTTTGCCAGTATCACAACGTGCTGGCGGCCAATCACAATGCTATAGCCGCAGAGCACGCTTCGGTCGTTGCTCAGCGCAACAAGCTAGCGGATGAACATCGTGTGTTAGTCGAGAGCATCAACGAACAGATCGAGACGCTCAACTGGGTTTATTAAAGGGCTCGCCCCGTCGGCGCCTTCGCTCCAGCCGCGCTCCCGAGCGTGCTCCACTCCAGTCAGCGGTCTTCCCATCACCGTGTTCCGGAGGCCCGTCGGGGCCGAGGTAGCATCGCGCGCATGAGGCGGCTCGTCCCGCTGCTGGCTGTCACCGGGCTCGTCCTCGGTGTCGTGGCGCTCGTCGCGCTGACGCTGCGCCAGCCGACGGTGCCGACCTACTCGCCGACGCCGCCCGCGCCCCAGGACGTCGGCCCAAGGCTCGTCGGGCCCGTCCTCTATACGGTCGACGCCACGGCGGCTGACGCGTGGCGCGTCTTCTCGTTCCGGCTCGGCTCGGTCGTCGACGGAGCGGCCGGAGATCTCGCCTTTCGCCGCTATTCGATCGTCGCCGGGCCGGGCGCGGGAATTCGCGACCTCGGCGACGCGCGCTTCGACGACGTCCGCGAGCTGCCGCAGGACGGCTACGTGGCCAACGAAGGCCGTGCGGAGCCGCGCAACCCGGCGATCGCCTCGTGGTATCAGTACGGCTTCTTCACGCACGTGCTGAGCCCGAAGCCGCGGGTGTGGGCCGTGCGGACCGGCGATGGACGCTACGCCAAGATGCAGATCGTCGGCTATTACTGTCCGGGATCCCGGCCAGGCTGCCTGACGTTCCGTTACGTCTACCAGGGCGACGGCTCGACGCACGTCGCGACGCCGTCGCGGAGCTCGGTCAGTTCCACCATCCGAGGCGGGCGACTTCGGCCCGAACGTGGACCGCTTGTTCGGCCTCCGCGGTGGCGGGTGCCCGAAGCGCTGGCTCACGGCCGCATTCCTCGATCAACCGAGCGCGCACCCCGAGCTTGAACGGCGGGAGCGCGACATGACACAAGAAGCCCTCGAGCTCGTGAAACGTCATCACACCGCGGACGCTGCAGGCATCGCGCCAGTCCCCAGAACGCCGCGGTTTCGGCCCTATGTCGGCGTCTGATCGGTGGCCGTTCAAAAACTGTAAGGACGGGCGACAGTCGACGCCGAGCGCGCTCAGCGCAGGATCGGCGTGTCGGACCTCGGGAACTCGCAGAAGTTGAGCGCCGCTCTCCAGACCCCGCCGCTGCGCTCGCAGTTGATCTGCGCCGGGTTGATCGGCGACGCGGACGGCGCGGCCTGGCCGCCCACGGGGCTACCGCTCGAGCGCGTGCCGGGCACGGGGATCTGGTGGCCCTTGGCGTACATGCACTGCATGTACGTCATGTCGTAGCGGCGCTGGGCCGATACCTCGCCGCCCTTGGTGCTCTGGATCTCCTGCGCCGCCTGCTGCCGGCATGCGGCGTCGTCGGCGTTGAACTGCTCGAGGGTCTTTCCGCTGCCCGCAAGGACCAGGACACTCGGGCCGGTCGGCATCCGGGCGCAGGCGGCGAGTAGAAGCATCAGGGCGATCAGCGCGGTTGCACGATTCCTCACGCACCGCTCGGCAGCAACGCGAATGCCAGCGATCATGCCTACAGGAGATCGCGGATCGGCGCCACCACCAGCTCGAAGAGGCGCGCGGTGACGCCGCGGCGACGCCATTCGTCGTACGTAACCCTGCGAGCATGGCGGAGATCGGCCGCGAAGATCTCCTCGAACTGTCGCCCCACGTCGCCGTCGTACACGATGACGTTGAGCTCATCGTTCATGGCGAACGAGCGGTTGTCGAGATTGGTGCTGCCCACGGTGGCCCACACGCCATCGATCACGATCGTCTTGGAGTGAAGCAGGGCCGGACGATACTCGTAGATCTTGACGCCGGCCTTCAGCAAGGGGCCCCAGGTCGCGCGGCTCGCCTGCCGGACGAACTTGTGATCGATCGTGCCCGGCACCAGGACCTCCACCGCGACCCCTCGACGCAAGCGCTCGATGACGATATCGCGCATGGCGTCGTCCAGCAGGAAGTATGGATTGGTGATGCGAATCGATCGCTGCGCGGAGTTGAGCGCGAGGATCAGCGTGCTGTACATCGCGAAGCTGCCGCCGGCCGGCGAGCTTCGCACGACCTGAGCCGCGACCGGCCCGCGTCGCGGCAGCCGCGGAAAGTACGGCTCACCGCCGAGCGCCTCCTTCGTGGTCTCCAGCCAATTTTCGACGAAGGCGGCCTGCAGCCACTCGACCGCGGGGCCCTCGATCCGCACGTCGGTGTCCCGCCAGTGATCGGCCGTCAGGCCGTTGCCCATCCATTTGCGGCTGACGCCCGAGCCGCCGGTGATGCCGACGCGGCCATCGACGACGAGAATGCGGCGATGGTTGCGGTTGTTCGCGCGACGCAACGCCCACGGCCGCAGTGGTCGGAACGTTCGCACTTCGCACCGCGCTGCCGTCAGCGCGTCGATGTGACGAGCCGGCATCGAGACGGTGCCGACGCCGTCGAGCAGGACGTGGCCGCGCACGCCGGCTCGGCATCGCTCGGCCAGCGCCGCCACCACGTCGTCGGCCACGGGCCCCTCCTCGAAGAAGTACTGGGCGTAGGTGATGGAGGTTCGCGCTGCGCGGATGGTCTCGACCAGGGCGGGGAAGATCCGGTCGCCGTTCAAGAGGATGCGGACATCGTTGCCCGAGACGATCGGGGCGCCCGCATAGGCTTCCAGCGTCGCGTGAAACGACGCGTCGCCGAGCTCGACGGCGGATCGGGTGCGCTCGACGTCGGGGCCGCTGCAGCCGACGGCGAACGCCGCAACGATGCCCCACGCCAACGCACGGCGGCCGAGATGCCACATCCCGCACGAGAGTACTCCACCATCCTCTATACTGTGCTCGCCTTGCTCGGAATCCCCGCCCGATTCGACGAGCGGCACGTCCTGCCGCTCGCCATGTTCTTCGGATCGTTCTCGTGGTCGTTCGTGTACATCAGTTTGCCGTTCCACATCCAGCGCATCTCGACGTGGGACGCGGCGGGCACGCTCACGTGGACGGGCTGGATCATGGGCATCACCCCGCTGGCCACCGTGGTGACGGCGCCCGTGTGGGGTCGCTGGGCCGAGCGCGGCAGCCCGAAGACGCTCTATGCGGTGGTGCAGGTGACGCAGGGGCTCGCGTTTCTCGGCACCGCCGCCGCGCGCACGCTCATCGAGCTGTTCCTGTGCCGCGTGGTGCTCGGGGTCACCGGCGCCGCCTCGACGTTCGCGTTCGTCAGCGCCGGACGCTCGCACGACCCGCGTGACGTGCGCCGTCAGGTGGCGGCGATCCAGTCGGGGATGACGATCGGCCAGGTCCTCGGGCCGCTGGTCGGCGCGATCGCCGCCGCGCGCCTGGGATTCCGCGCCTCGTTCGTCGTCGGCGCGGCGATCCTGTTCGGCTGCGGCGCGCTCGTGCGGTGGGGCGTGCCGGATTCCGAGGACCGATCCGAATCGGGCGCCGCGAGGACGCGACCCGAATGGCCCGACGTGCTCGCGGTCGCCGGGATCGTGCTGGGCGGATCCACGCAGATCTTCTTTCTGACCTCGATCCTGCCGCAGGTGCTGCGCGATCTCGGCGTCGCGGACGAGCGCACGCTCGAGGTCGGTGGCCTGGTGATCTTCGCCTCCGCCGTCGCTGCGGCGCTGGGCTCGGTGCTGGCCTCGCGGCTCGCCGATCTGGTGCCGGAGCGCCGGCTCCTCCCCGGACTGCTCGTGCTCTCGTCGCTGTTCATCGCGGCGCTGGCGCCCGTGCGCAGCGTGTGGGTGTACGGCGCGCTGCGTTTTTGTCAGGTGCTGTGCGTGGCGCCCGTGTTTCCGCTGACCGTCGCACGCATCGCCCAGGCCGGCGGCGTCGCCATCGGCATCGTGAACTCCGCGCGCATCGGCGCGGCGTTCATCGGGCCCGTGCTCGCCACCACGCTCTTGGCCTGGTCGGCGCCCGCGGCGCTCTACGGCGCGCTCGCGCTGGTCGGGCTCGCCTGCGTGCCGCTCGCGCGAGCGACGAATCCACGGCCCGCATACCCGCAGGGGCCCAAGTGAGCCGTCCACTCGTCGACATTCGGCTGGAGGCGCTCGCGACGCGCGGCGGCGTGCCGCCGGGGCTGGTCGGCATCAGCGTCCACGTGCGCTACGGCGAGTTCTTCACCTTCCTCGGGCCGCCGCACTCCGGCAAGACCGACGTCGTCCGCGCGGTGGCGGGCTTCATGACGCCGAGCGCCGGCCGCGTGCTCGTGGATGGCCAGGACGTCGGCGCGCTCGCGCCCGGCACGCGCTCGATCGGCTACGTGTTTCAGGAGGGGGCGCTCTGGCGGCACATGAGCGTGCGCGAGCACATCGGCTTCGGCCTCGAGCAGCAGGGCATGGGCGCGGACGAGGTGCGACGACGCGTCGACACGGTGCTGGGCCGGCTCGGCCTCGCGGGCGTCGCCGATCGGCGGCCCGGCGACCTGACGCTCGAGCAGCGACGACGGCTGGCGCTGGGACGCGCGCTCGCTCCCGAGCCGCGCGTGCTGCTGCTGGACGAGCCGCTCGCGCACCTCGATCCGCTGACCCGCAAGACGCTACGCCTGGAGCTGGCAAAGCTGCACCGTGATCTCGCCGTCACGACGATTCACGTCACGCGTGACGCGGCCGACGCGCTGGCGCTGTCCGACCGGCTCGCCGTGCTGCACGAGGGGCAGGTGGCGCAGCTGGGTGAACCGGCGGAGGTCTATCAGCACCCGCGCACGCGCGTGGTCGCCGAGGCCCTCGGCCCCGCGAATTTCCTGCCGGTGCGCGTGGTAGAAGTGCGCGACCTCGGCGTCGTCGTCGAGACCGAAGCCGGCCACCGGGTGCCCGTGTCGGGCATCGGCGAATACCGGGAAGGGGGCCGCGGCCTGCTCGTCTTACGACCGGAGCTCTTGTCCATGAGCGATGCCGCGATGGGCCGCGGCCCGGGGTTGCCCGGCGTCGTCAGCCTGCGCGTCTTCGAAGGCGCCCGGCAGCTGTACGAAGTCGACATCGGCACGGCGATGCCGGTGCGCGTCGAGCTGCCGCCACAGCACGAGGGGCGCATGTTCCGCCTCGGCGAGCGCGTGCGCGTGGAGCTATCGAGCGAGACGGCGGTGCTGGTGCCGGAGAGCTCGCGATGAGGGCTAGAACGTGTACGTCTTGTCCTGCTCGACGATGCTGAGGCGCGCGGGGTCGACGCGGGAGAGCTCTTCGGCGATCTCGTCGTAGAACTGGGGCTTCACGTGATAGATCCACACGGGAATATCCGGCGGCAGCTTGTCGAGCTCTCGCCGGATGAGGTCCGGCGTCAGATGGCCGGCCACGCCGGCGAGCTTGGCCATCCGATTCGGGAACGCGCATTCGACGAACGCCGCGCGCAGGCCGCGCAGCCCGCGCGCCGCCTTCCAGAGCGCCTCCGTCGGACCGGTGTCGCCCGAGAACAAAAAGCCCGTGCTGCCGTCGTGGACGATGAAGCCCGTGGTCGGCACCGCATGGCTCACGGCGACCGGCGTGACCCACGTGTCGCCCACGCGCTGCTCCGCGTCCTCGACGAGCGTCCGGTACTTCATCACGGGTGCGTCGACCGGGATCTGAGCGAAGTCCGGCCACGCGACGTTGTTGAAGACGCCGGTGCGCAGCCCGTTCAGCACCGGCTCCAGGCTCGCGACGGTGAGCGGCACGCGCGTCTCCGAGAAGGCGAGCGTCTCCGTGAAGAACGCGAGGCCGATCACGTGATCGAGATGTGAATGCGTGACGAGCGCGTGCTCGATGTGCGCCTGCTCGGGCAGGCTGAGCGCGGCGCCGACGGTGCCGGCGTCGATGAGAATGCGGTCGTTGAGCAGGAAGGACGTGGGACGCTGACCGAGTCCTTCGGCTCCGTAGGCGCCGAGCACTCGTATCTTCATTCCCGGGCGATACTAGCATACATTGGCGAAGATGACCGATTGGTGGCCATGGCTCCGTGAGGCCGGTCGCCGGTATCTGGCGGGCATCCTGGCGGCCGTGGCCGTCGTCGCCCTCGTCCAACTCGGCGGGCTCGACGGGCTCGAGTACTGGTCACTCGCGAAACTTTTCGAATGGCGAGGCGCCCGTCCCCCCACGCTGCCCGTGGCCATCGTCGCCATCGACGAGTCGACGATGGCCGAGATGGACGACCAGTGGCCGTACCCGCGCGCGGTGCACGCGGAGGTTATCCGGAGGATCGCTGAGGGGAAGCCGCTGGCGATCGCCGTCGACATCATCTTCGACAAACCTTCACCGCGCGGGCCTCGTGACGACGAGGCGCTCGGCGCCGCCGTGGCCGCGGCAGGGAATGTCGTCCTCGCCGCCGCAGTGACCGAGGATAGTACGCCGATGTACGACCGGAGCACGGTGAACCAGCCGATTCCAGTCATCCGCCGTGGCGCGGCCGGCGTCGCTCCGATCAACATGCCGCTGGACGCGGATGGCGAGATGCGACGCGTGCCCGTGTGGACGCCTTTCAATGGGGAGCGTCTCCTCGGTCTCGATGCTCAGCTCCACGCCATTGTCGCCAGGACCGGCATGCGGGTGGCGTCGCTGCCCGAGCACCGACGAGTGCTCATCAACTTCCGGGGCGGCCGCCAGACATACCCATGGGTGTCGTACTATCGGGTGGCTCGTGGCGAGACGACGATCCCGCCGGATTACTGGAAGGGCAAAGTCGTCTTGATCGGCCCCACGAGCGAGATCTTCCACGATCAATTCGTCACGACGTTTGCCCCCGGCGGCGACATGCCCGGTGTCGAGATCCACGCCCATGCGCTGGAGACGTTCGTGCGCGGCAATTACATCCGCGAGGTCCCACGGCCGCTCTCCACCGCGCTCGCGGTCGTGGCGGCGTTGTTCGGGTGCGCCCTCGTCCTGCGCCTGCGCGTGCTCCGCGCGCTCGTAGCCGGCGCTCTGCTGTGGGCGATCCTCACGTTGGCGGCCTTCGGCGGCTTCGTCGTGTTCGACGTCTGGATGCGGGGGATGGCGGGCACGGTCGCCCTCGCGCTCGCCTGGGGCGCCACCGCGATCGAGCACTTCGTCCGCGAGCAGCGCGAGCGCAAGCAGCTCTCGCGCTTCTTCTCGCCCGCCGTCGCGAAAGAGGTCGTCCGCCACAAGGAGGAGGGCAGCCTGGCCACCAGCCGCCGGCTCGTGACCGTCCTGTTCTCCGACATCCGCGGCTTCACCTCGCTGTCCGAGCAGCTGCAGCCCGAGCAGGTGGAGGAGATGCTCCGCGACTATTTGACGGAAATGACGGACATCGTCCACAAGCACGACGGCGCCGTCGACAAGTACATCGGCGACTGCGTGATGGCGCTCTACAACGTCCCGCTCGAGCACCCGGACCACGCGATCAAAGCCGTCCGCACGGCGCTCGAGTTCCAGGAGCGGACGCTCGCGTTGTCCAAGCGCTGGGAGGAGAAGCTCGGGATCCCGATCCGCAACGGCGTCGGCATCAACACCGGCGAGGCGGTGGTCGGCACGCTGGGCTCTCGCCAGCTGCTGCAGTACACCGCCATTGGCGACACCATCAACCTCGGCGCCCGGTTGGAGTCGATCACCAAGGACTACAAGAGCAACATCATCATCAGCGAGTCGACCTACGAGCTGGTCAAGGGGCAGTTCACGACCAAGGAGCTCGGCGAGGTGACCGTCAAGGGCAAGACGCAGCCGGTGAAGATCTACGCCGTCCTGCCCGGCGACGTCGGCGTCTCGGTGGCGGCGCGCGATGGCCACGCGACGCCGGCCGTGGCCGCGCCGGTCGCCAGCCCCGTGAAGTGATTGCCGCGCTGGGGACCCCGTGTTAGAACTCGGCTGAGCACGATGACGCGCGCGGGAGGGGCATGAGCGAACCGTTCGACTATCCGAAGATTGCGCGGGCGCTGATCCTCGGCGACAAAGACACGGTCGCCGCCAAGACGCGTGAAGGCCTCGACCTCTCGATGGACCCCAAGGACCTCATCTTCAAGGGCCTGATCCCCGGGATGGACGTCGTCGGCGAGAAGTTCCGCCGCAACGAGTACTACGTGCCGCAGGTCCTGCTCTCGGCGCGCGCGATGTACGCCGGGCTCGATCTCCTCAAGCCGCTCATCACCGCGGCCGCGGGCGGCGGCGACTACCATGGCGTGGTCGTCATCGGCACGGCGCAGGGCGACTTGCACGACATCGGCAAGAACCTGGTGGCCATGATGCTCGAGGGCGCGGGGTTCAAGGTCGTGAACCTCGGGCGCGACGTGGCGCCGGAGAAGTTCGTGGCGGCGGTCCAGGAGCACAACGCGACCATTGTCGGGATTTCGGCGCTGATGACGACGACGATGCCGGGCATGAAGCGCACGATCGACGCGCTCATCAAGGCCGGCGTGCGTGACCGCGTGAAGGTGATGGTGGGCGGCGCGCCGGTGAGCCAGGCGTTCTGCGACGAGATCGGCGCCGACGGCTACGCCAGGGACTCCACGCTGGCCGTGGTGAAGGCCAAGAGCCTGATGGGCGTCGCGGTCTCGGCATGAGCGCCCATCGCCGGTCGGCCGAATGAAGCCCCGCGGCTGGGAGGTCATCGAGCGCGTCAGGGCCGGCGAGCTCCTCGTCTTCGACGGCGGGTACGGCACGATGCTGTTCGCGGCCGGCCTGCTCAACGGCGCCTGCCCCGAGCTGTGGAACGACACGCACGCCGACGTGGTGGCCGGCATCCACCGGGGCTACTTCGACGCCGGGAGCGACATCGTCGAGACCAACACGTTCGGTGGCGCGCGCCTGAAGCTCAACGAGTACGCTCTGGGTGATCGCACGCGCGAGCTGAACGTCAAGGGCGCGCGCCTGGCCAGAAAGGTCGCGCCGCCACACGGCTACGTCGCGGGCTCGATCGGTCCCACGAGCCGACTGCCGCAGGAGTACGCGCTGGACGAGGGCGTGACGGATGAGGCGTACGAGGAGACGTTCCGCGAGCAGGCGGCGGCGCTGGCGGAAGGCGGCGTGGACCTCTTCGCCGTCGAGACCATGATGTTTCCCCAGGAAGCCACGGCGGCAGTGCGCGCGTGCAAGGCGGTGGCCGACCTGCCGGTGATGGCGACGATGTTCTTCCAGTTCGAGGAGCTGCACGACCGCGACCGCACCATGTGGGGGGAGAGCCCGGCCGAGGTCGCCAAGAATCTCCTCGCCGCCGGCGCCGACGTCGTCGGCATGAACTGCGGCCGCGGCCCCGATCGCGCGATCGTCATCATTCGCGAGATGCGACAGGTCACCGGCGCTCCGCTGGTCGCGTATCCCAACGCCGGGTTGCCGGTGACGACCGGCGACACCGTGACCTACGAGCTCGGGCCCGAGGCGATGGCGCGCGATTATCCCGCGCTGCTCGACGCCGGCTGCAACATCGTGGGCGCGTGCTGCGGCTCGAACCCCGAGCACATTCGCCTGATCGCCGAGACCGTCCGAAGCCGGAAGAAGTGACGCTGCCCGAGGGCGTGCAGGTCTTCACCGACTTGCCGCTCGCGATCGATCCGGACGAGGTCCTGCGCTTCCAGGGTTACAAGAAGGGCGTGGACGTGCCCACGCCCGACGTTCGTGCGCTATTCGACGACGCGCTGGCCGAGGGGACGCGCCTGATGACGCCCCGCGCGGCCGTCCGTTGGCTGCCGGTGCGCGCGCGCGGCCGCGATACCATCGACGTCGGGGCGGAGCGGCTCACGATTCCGGCGGCGGCCGAGCGCTGGGGCGAGGTCGAGCACGTGGCGGCCGCCGTGGTCACGATCGGTGACGCGCTCGAGCGGCGGGTGGCGGCGCTCTGGGCGTCGCGCGAGCTGCCGCTGGCCTCGATGCTCGACAGCGTCGGCTCGGGCGCGGTCGAGAGCCTCGCCGAATATGTCAACGACGTGCTCTGCGCCCAGGGACTGGCGGCCGGCCTCGCGGTGACCAACCGCATCAGCCCCGGCTACGCCGACTGGGACGTCGGCGAGCAGCAGGCCCTGTTCCGGCTGTGCTCCGGCGCCGCGGTCGGCGTGACGCTGAACGATGCGTGCTTCATGACGCCGGGGAAATCGATCTCATTGCTGGCCGGCGCGGGCGTGCGTGCGCGCGTCGATCACTACTTCAGTCAGTGTGCCCGCTGCTGGATGCGCGACTGCGCCTATCGCCGCGCGCCCGCGCGCCGCACCGTACACCGCTGAGCCACGTATGATGACGCCGTGACGAGCCGGCTGCCGTGGCCGATGGTGCTGCAGGTGCTCGCGGTGGCGGCCGCCGTCTGGCTCGTCATCGCCACGTGGCAGGTGTGGCTGCTGCTCTTCACCGCGCTCGTCCTCGCGGCCGCGATCCTGCCCGCCGCGAGGCTGAGCGAGCGTTGGGGCGTGCCACGCGGTCTCGTGGTGCTCATCGTCTATGCCGCCGTGGCCGGCGTCTTCTCGCTGATGGGCCGCCTGCTGTGGCCGGCGTTGAGCGAGCAGTGGGCGCAGTTCGTCGACCAGCTGCCGAAGCTCATCGACAACGTCCGTGTCTGGATCGGCGGCCTCGAGTACTGGCTGCGGCAGTGGGGGGCCTCGCTGCCGTCGCCCAAGACCGACAAGGTCGATGGGCTCGCCGGCATCGCCGGCATCCTGCTCGGCAACGCGATGCGGCTGACCACGGGCGCCTTGGGCGCCGTCTTCGAGCTGCTGGCCGTGCTCGTGATCGCGGCCTACCTGGTGATCGACATGCGAGAGGTGGGCCACACGCTGCTGAGTCTGCTGCCCCGCGAGCACCGCGCGACCGCGACCCGGCTCGCGCCCGCCGTGCTCAGCCGCATCGGCGGCTACGTGCGCGGCCAGCTGGTGTCGAGCTTCTGCGTCGGCGTGCTGATCGCCGTCGCGCTCTCGCTGCTCGGCGTCAAGTACGCGCTGCTCATCGGCGCGCTGGCAGCGGTGCTGAACATCGTACCGTTCGTCGGCGCCACGGTGGCGGCCGTGCTGGCCACACTGTCGGCGCTGAACGACGGGGTGGTGCGCGCGGCGATCACGCTGCCGGTGATGGTCCTGTGCCAGACGGTGGAGGGCAAGCTGTTCGCGCCGTACTTCGTCGGCCGCGCCACCGGGCTACATGCCCTCGCGGTGCTCGTCGCGCTGCTCGCCGGCTTCCAGCTCGGCGGTCTCATCGGCGGCCTGGTAGCCGTGCCGTTCGTGGCCGGCACCTGGGAGGTCGTGCGGACGCTCTGGGTCGAGCCGCGACGCGGTTGAACGTCGCCCCGCGCGGGGCTTTCGTGCTAGTCTCCGCGCCACAGCGTGGCTTTTCCTCCAACGCGCAGGGGGGTGCAATGGCGACATTGCTCATCAACGGCAAATCTCACACGGTCGATGTCGATCCCGGCACGCCGCTCTTGTGGGTGATCCGCGAGCGGCTGCAGCTCACCGGCACGAAGTTCGGGTGTGGCGTCGCGCAGTGTGGCGCGTGCACCGTGCACCTCGACGGGCAGGCCGTGCGCTCGTGCCAGACGACGGTAGCCCAGGCCGCGGGTAAGAAGATCACGACCATCGAGGGCCTGCACCCGACGGGTCAGCACCCACTGCAGATTGCCTGGATCGCCGAGCAAGTGCCCCAGTGCGGGTACTGTCAGTCGGGCCAGATCATGTCGGCCGCGGCGCTGCTCGCCCGGAATTCCAATCCGAGCGACCAGGACATCGTCACCGCGATGTCGGGCAACATCTGCCGCTGCGCGACGTATCCGAGGATCAAGCGCGCGATCAAGCGCGCCGCGCAGGGGGTGCGCTCGTGAGCGCGCGGGTGACGCGGCGCGGGTTTCTCGCATCGGCCGCCGCCGCGGGGGCGGTGCTGACGATTCGTTTCCCGCTCGTGCCGCCGGGCGCGGCTGACGCCGCCGCCGCGTACGACCCGAATGCCGCGCTGACGATCGGCTCCAACGGCATCGTGACCGTGCACATCACGAAGGCGGAGATGGGCCAGGGCGTGGGCACGGCGCTCGCGCAGATCGTAGCCGAGGAGCTCGAGGCCGACTGGAAAGACGTCCGCGTCGACTATCCGACGAACGATCCCAAATACGGGCTGATGCTCACCGGGGGCAGCTGGTCGGTGAACTGGACGTTCGACACGCTCTCGCGCGCGGGCGCCGCTGCCCGCCTCGCGCTGATCGACGCCGCGGCGAAGTCGTGGGACGTGAGCCCGGCCGACTGCGTCGCCGAGCGCGGCGTGGTGCGCCACCTGCCGAGCGGCCGCGCGCTGCGCTACGGCGACATCGTGGCGCGGATGCCGATCACGAAGACGTTCACGGAGGACGAGCTCAAGCAGATCACGCTCAAGAAACCCTCCGAGTACCGCGTCGTGGGGCAGTGGATCCCGCGCCTGGACATTCCCGACAAGGTCACGGGCAAGGCGAAGTTCGGTATCGACACGTTCCTGCCGAACATGGTCTACGCCAAGGTCGTCTACCCGCCCGTTCGCGAGGGCGCCACGCGAACGGCCGTGGACGACAGCGCGGCCAAGCGCGTGAAGGGGTACGTCGCGACGGTCACCCTGCCGCAGCTCGTCGGGGTGGTGGCCACGTCGTACGAGGCCGCGGTCAAAGCGCGCGACGCGCTCAAGGTGACCTGGAATCCTGGTCCGAACGCCAGCGTCAGCACCGACTCGATCTTCGCGAAGTTCGCGGAGGCCGCGAAGGATCCGAACGCCACGCCATGGCACGAGCAGGGAGACGTCAAGTCGGCTATGGGCGGCGCGGCGCGACGCCACGAGGCGACGTACACGACCGACTACGTCGCGCACATGCAGATGGAGCCGATGAACTGCGTCGTCCGCTTCGCCGACGGCGTGTACGACGTCTACACGGGCAGCCAGTTCCAGACCTTCGCCGTCGGCACGCTGGCCGCGACGCTGGGCGTGGACGCCTCCAAGATCCGCATCCACCAGCAGTATCTCGGCGGCGGATTCGGCCGGCGTCTGGAGCCCGACATCATGGTCGAGACCGCGCTGATCGCGCGTGAGGTGAAGCGGCCGGTGAAGCTGATCCGCTCGCGCGAGGAAGATCTCAAGCGCGACTTCTATCGCTCGGCGACGCTGCAGAGTGTTCGGGCCGGGCTCGGCAACGACGGCAAGATCGTGGCCTGGGAAAAGACGGTCATCGCCTCGCACCCCGGCAAGCGCTGGGGGCCCGACTTCGTGGACAAGAAGACGGGGCTCGATCAGTTCGCGCTCAACGGCGCCGACCACGTCTACGAGATCCCGAACCAGCTCGTGCGCGCGCTGGCAGTCGACACCGGCATCCCCGTCGGCTACGTGCGCGCGGTGGCGCCGAACTACACGTTCTTCGCGGTCGAGACGTTCATGGACGAGCTCGCAAAGCTCGCCGGCATCGATCCGGTCCAGTACCGGCTGTCGATGCTGGGCGGCGCCCCGCGGCTGGCGCGTGTGGTGAGTCTCGTGGCCGAGAAGTCCGGGTGGGGCAAGCCGCTGCCGCCCAACACCGGTCGTGGCATCGCCTGTGTGAGCGCGCAGGAGAAGAAGACGCCGACGTGGACTGCCTCGGTCGTGCAGGCGCGGGTCGATCCCGCGAGCGGCAAGGTGCAGGTCGAGAAGGTCGTGTGCGCGGTGGACTGCGGGATCGTCGTCAATCCGGACGGCGCGCGCTCGCAGATCGAGGGCTCGTTGCTCTTCGGCATCAGCAACGCGCTCAAGGAGCGCGGCACCGTGGCCAACGGCATGCTCGTGCAGTCGAACTTCCACGACTACCAGGTGCTTCGGATGGACGAGGTGCCCGAGGTCGAGATCCACATCGTGCCGTCGACGGAATATCCGACGGGCCTGGGCGAGCCCGGCACGACGACGATCGCCCCGGCGCTGAGCAACGCGATCTTTGCGGCCACCGGCGCCCGGGTGAGACAGGTGCCGCTCCTGCCCGACCGCGTGCTGGCCGCCTTGCGGGCCCGCGCCTGAGCGCTCGCCCGGCCGCCCGCACCCAGTGGGCGGCCGGGCTCCCGCGGTGTCACGCGTTCGCGTGCGACGGAGTCGCTCACCCGCGATGATAGGATGACGTGACATGGCGGGCGACAATGTCGTGATCGTCGGCTTCATGGGTGCGGGGAAGTCGGTGTGCGGGCGTCTGCTCGCGCGGCGTCTCGGCCGCTGCTTCGTCGAGACCGACGACATGATCGTCTCGCGCGACGGCCGCGCGATCCCCGAGATCTTCCGTCAGTCCGGCGAGGAAACGTTCCGGCGCTTGGAGGGCGAGGTTCTCGAGGCTCTCGCGCTGAAATCCGGCGACGTGATCTCCACCGGTGGCGGCCTGCCGTGCCGTGACGGGCGCATGGAGGCGCTGCGGAGCCTCGGGACCGTCGTCTGGCTGCGCGGCGATCTGCGCGACTTGCTCGTGCGCGCCGGACGCATCGGCGGCCGCCCCATGCTCGATCGCTCGCCCGCGGACGTCGAGGCGCTCTACCGCGCACGCGAGCCGTACTATGCGCGCGCCCATCTCACGGTCGACACGGCCGGCCTCGGCGTCGATCAGGTGGTCGCGCGGACGCTGGCCGCGCTGAGGCAGACGCATGCCGCACGCGTTTAGCGCGCGCCTCGCCGAGGGCGCGCTGCTGTGCGACGGGGCGATGGGCACCGTGCTCTACGCGCGCGGCGTGCCGCTGGACGCGTGCTTCGACGTGCTCAATCTCAACAACGCGCACCTCGTGCAGGCCGTCCACGCCGACTACGTCGCCGCCGGCGCCGACGTCATCGAGACCAACACGTTCGGCGCCAACCGCTTCAAGCTCGCCGTGCACGGCCTGGAGGCGCGCGTCCGCGAGATCAACCGACGCGGCGTGCGGCTGGCGCGCGACGTCCGCGAGTCCGCCGGCCGCGACGTGTGGGTCGTGGGCTCCATGGGGCCGCTCGGCAAGTATCTCGAGCCGCTCGGCACCGTCAGCGCCGACGAGGCGCGCGAGGTGTTCCGCGAGCAGGCCGAGGCGCTGCTCGAGGGCGGCGTGGACGCCTTCGTCGTCGAGACGTTTTCGGACCTCGCCGAGATCGCGCTCGCCGTGGAAGCGATCCGCTCCATCACCGACCTGCCCGTGATCGCGCAGATGGCGTTCACCGACGAAGGCGTGACGTTCATGGGGCGGCCGCCGGCCGAGGTGGCGCGCACGCTTCGCGCCCTCGGCGTGCAGGCGATCGGCGCCAACTGCTCGGTCGGCTCCTCGACCCTTTACGACGTGCTCGAGCGCATGGCGCCCGAGGCGGCCGGCCTGCCGCTCGCCATCCAGCCCAACGCGGGCCTGCCGAGCCGGATCGGCGAGCGCCTCATCTATCTGTCGTCGCCCGCCTACATGGCGGATTACGCGGGTCGGATGGTCGAGGCCGGGGCGCGCCTGGTGGGTGGCTGCTGCGGGACGACGCCCGCGCACACCGCCGCCATGCGCGAGACGCTGGACCGGCGGATGCCGGCGCCGCGCCGCGTCGTGGCGCGCGCGCCGACCCCGCGGCCGGCGGCGGCCGAGTCACCCGGCATCGCGCGAACGATGCCGCCCACGCTGCTCGCGCGCAGGCTGGAGGCGCGCGAATTCGTGGTGACGGTCGAGCTCGACCCGCCGCGCGGCCACACCGTCGACAAGCTCGTGCAGGGCGCGAAGCTGCTCAAGGAAAAGGGCGTCGAGATCGTCGACATCAACGACGGCTCGCTCGGCCGCGTGCGGATGTCGGTGCTGGCCACGGCGCTGCTGGTCCGCGATCACACCGGCCTCGACATCAACATGCACTTCACGTGTCGCGATCGGAACCTCATGGGGATCCAGGCGGACCTGCTGGGCGCGCACGCGCTGGACATCCGCAACATCCTGGCCATGACCGGCGATCCGCCGCGCACCGGCGACTATGCCAATGCCACGGCGGTATTCGACGTCGACGGCGTGGGTCTCATCGGGATCCTGCGCCGGATGAACGAGGGGCTCGATGCCACGGGCAGCTCTATCGGGGATGCGACCGCCTTCAGCATTGGCGCTGCGCTGAACCCCGCCGCCGAGGATCCCGACCGGGAGATCGAGCGCATGCATCGCAAGATCGAGGCGGGCGCGCGCTGGGTGCAGACGCAGCCGGTCTACGACCTCGAGGCGCTGGAGCGTTTTCTCGCGCGGGCCGGCCGCGTGCCCGTCCCGGTGCTCGTCGGCGTCCTGCCGCTGCACTCGTTCCGTCACGCCGAGTTCCTGCACAACGAGGTTCCCGGCATCACGGTGCCCGACGCCGCCCGCGCGCGGCTGCGCGAGGCGGGCGACGGCGCGCTGCGAGCGGGAATCGAGATGGCGCAGGCGCTGGTGGCCCAGGTGCGCCGGCGCTACGCCGGCGCCTATCTCATGCCGTCGTTCGGACGATTCGAGGTCGTGGCGGAGGTTCTCGATGCGCTTCACTGATCTGGACGTGCGCGCGGCGGCGGCCGCCATTCGGGCCGGTGAGGTGACGTCGGCCGCGCTGGTGGACGCCTGTCTGGAGCGAATCCGGGTCGTCGACCCGACGCTCAAGGCGTGGATCCAGGTGGACGAGGCGGGCGCGCGGCTCGCCGCCCGCGCGGCCGATGCCGTCGTGCGGCCGGGGGCGACGCTCGGGCCGCTGCACGGCGTGCCGATCGGCGTGAAGGACATTATCGACGTCGCCGGGCTGCCGACCACCGCCGGCGCGCGCGCCTTCGCGCACACGCGGCCGACGCGGGATGCCACGTGCGTGGCGCGGCTGCGCGCCGCCGGTGGCATCGTGCTCGGCAAGACGCACACGACACAGTTCGCCTACCGGGATCCCGCGCCCACGACGAACGCGTGGAATCCCGCGCACACGCCGGGCGGCTCGTCGTCCGGATCTGCGGCCGCGGTGGCCGCACGGCAGGTGCCGGTGGCGCTCGGCTCGCAGACGGTCGGCTCGATTCTGCGGCCCGCCGCCTACAACGGCGTCGTCGGCTTCAAGGGCACCAACGGCCTCGTGCCGCTCGAGGGCGTCGTGCCGCTCGGGTACTCGCTCGATCACATCGGCCCGCTCGCGCGCTCGGTGGAGGACGCGGCGCTCGTCCTGGGCGTCATGGCCGGCCGTACGCTGACGCCGGAGCCGATCGAGACGCCGCGGCTGGCCGTCGCGCGCGAGCTGTTCGCGCGCGCCGAACCCGAGCTCCGCCGGCACCTCGAGGCGGTGATCGAGAGTTTCGCCAAGGCCGGCGCGCGTGTCGAAGAGGTCCGGCTCCCCCCGTCGTTCGCAGAGCTGCCCGACGCGGCCGTGGTGATTCTCGAGATCGAGGCCGCAACCTATCACGCGCCGACGTTCGCCAAGCACGCGGCCGACTACGGCGCCGGGATGGCCGAGATGCTCGCGCGTGGACTCAAGCGTCCCGGCATCGAGTACGTCGCCGCGAATCGCACGCGGGCCCGCGTGCGCGAGGACGTCGCGCCGCTGCTCGCGCAGCATGACGCGCTGTTGTCACCGACGGCGCCGGCGCCCGCGCCGGCCGGTCTCGAGTGGACGGGCGACGCCTCGCTCTGCCAACCGTGGTCGACGCTCGGCGCGCCGTCCATTTCGCTGCCGTCGGGCGTGTCGGCGGCCGGCTTGCCGTTCGCTCTGCAGCTGATCCAGGCGCCGGGCGCCGACACGCGACTGCTCGGCGCCGCGCTCTGGTGCGAGCGCACGCTCGGACCCATGCCGGCGCCCGCGGCGTAATGCTGGACCTCAAGATCGAGGGAGCGACCGTCATCGACGGCACCGGCGCGTCGGGTTCGCGCGTCGACGTCGGCGTCACCGACGAGGCGATCACGGCGGTCGGCGACCTGTCTCGAGAGCGCGCCGGCACCACGCTCAATGCCACAGGCAAGGTCCTGACGCCCGGCTTCATCGACATGCACTCGCACTCCGACTGGCGGCTCTGGGCCAACCGTCGTGCGGAATCCAAGATCCGCCAGGGCGTCACCACGGAGGTCGTCGGCAACTGCGGGTTCTCGCCGGCGCCCGTCTCGGTGCAGTTCCGCGAGGATCTGCGCGGGTTCGCGCTCTATGTGCCGAAGGGCATGACCTTCGAGTGGCCGACGTTCGGCGACTACCTGCGTGCATTCGACGCCGAGGGCACCGCGCTCAACGTCGTGCACCTCGTGGGGCACGGTACGCTGCGCATCGCCGCGATGGGGTTCGCGCGCCGCGCGCCGACGACCGGCGAGCTGACGGCGATGCAGCGCCTGATGGGCAACGCGATGGAGGATGGCGCGTGGGGCCTGTCCACGGGGCTGATCTATGCGCCCGGCTCCTATGCGGAGACCGACGAGATCGTCGCGATCGCGCGGACGGCCGCGCGGCATCGCGGCTTCTACGCCAGCCACATCCGTGGTGAAGGCGGCACGCTGCTCACGGCCGTGAGCGAAGCGATTCGCGTCGGCCGCGACGGTGACCTGCCCGTGCAGATCAGCCACGTGAAGGCGGCCGGCCGTCCGAACTGGGGCAACGTGCCGCGCGCGCTCGCGCTGATCGACGCCGCCCGCGCGGAGGGCATCGATGTGCGCGCGGACGTCTATCCGTACACCGCCTCGAGCACGACCTTGAGGACGCTGCTGCCGGATTGGGCGCTCGAGGGCGGTGTGGACGCGATGCTCAAGCGCCTCGCAAATCCGGAGGAGCGGGCGCGCGTGCGCGCGGCCGTGGAATCACCCTCGGCCGAGAGCATCGTGAGCCGCGTGGGGTGGGAGAACGTGATGATCTCCTACTGCGCCAAGCGCAAGGACGCCGAAGGCCGCCGCCTGTCGGAGATCGCCCGCGCCCGCGGCATGGATCCGATCGAGACCGCGATCGACCTGATCATCGACGAAGCGGGCGGGGCGTACATGATCCTCTTCCAGCTCGACGAAGCGGATCTGCGCGCGGCGCTCGTGCACCCGCACGTGATGATCGGCTCGGACGGCAGCTCGCTGGCGCCCTATGGCCCGCTCGGCGAGGGCAAGCCCCACCCGCGCTCCTATGGCACGTTTCCGCGCGTGCTCGGGCAGTACGCGCGCGACGAGCGCACGCTGAGCCTGGCGACGGCAGTGCACAAGATGACCGGTCTGCCCGCGAGCCGTCTCGGCCTGCGTGACCGCGGCGTGGTGCGCCCCGGGGCGCGCGCCGACCTGGTGGTGTTCGACGCCAAACGCGTCGCGGACCGCGCGACGTACGAGGATCCGCACCGGTACCCGGATGGCATCGAGCACGTCGTCGTGAATGGCCGCTTCGTCGTGAAGCACGGCGAGCACACGGGCAGCCTGCCCGGCAAGGTCCTCACGCCGCCATGAGCGCTCGGCGTCCCGCCGCCGCGTACGCCAGCGGCGAGCTCACCGGCCTCATCATGGCGGCGACCGGCGCCACGTCGATGGACGAGGCCCTCGCGCGCTTGCTGCGTCGGCTCGTCGTCGTGACCGGCGCCGCCGGCGGCCGGCTCGACTACCATCCCGAGCGCGCGGCGCCGGTGACGGTCAGCGTCGGCTCGCGGCGGACGGACGCGCAGGGGCGCGACGCGCCCGCCGCGCGACGCAACACGCTGCACGTGCCGCTCGGCGTCCCGGCGCGGCCGGTCGGCCACCTGGCGCTGATCGGTCGCGGCCGCCCGCCGCGTCGATCCGTCTTCCCGCCGGCGTTTGGGCGCGAGTTGGGGCAGGCGATCGACGTCCTGTGGCGCCAGCAGCGTCGCGTGCTGCGCACGACGCTGCTCACCGAGATCACGCGCCTGCTCGGCTCCACGCATCCGCTCGACGCCATTCTGAGCGCCTTTGCCGACGGGCTCGCGCGGCTCGTCGACTTCGACGCCGCCGCCGTCTTGCTCCTAGACGAGGAGCGCGGCGAGTTCGCGGTGCTCGACGTCGCGGCGCGCACCGTGCCGGGCACCATCATGCGCGACGTGCGGCTGCCGGTGGAGCACACGCTGCTCGAGCGCGTTCTGGCCATCGGTGCGCCCGTGCGCGTGGACGATCTCGCCGACGCCGCGGTGCCCTCGGCCAGCCGGGCCACGCTGAGCGCTCGCGGGTGGCGCGCCGCGCTGCTCGTGCCACTCGTCACGCAGGGGGGCGTGTTCGGGGCGGTCAGCCTCGTCGCGGCACGGCCGGGGGCCTTCGACGAATCCGACGTCGAGAGCGCCGCCGAGCTGGCGCAGCCGCTGGCGTCCGCCATCGAGCAGCGGCGGCTGCTGGACGAGAGCCGCCGGCGCGCCGAAGAGCTGGCCGCGCTGTACACCACGAGCCAGCTGATCACCTCGCGGCTCGACGTCGCCTCGGTGCTCGATCGGATCAGCGGATCGGTGGCGGCGCTCATCGGCAGTACCGGCTGCGGCATCGGCCTGTTCGATGCCACGCGCACGCAGCTCGTCCACGCCGCGGCGCACGGCTACAAGACCGAAGAGTGGCGCGCGCTCACGCTGCCGATCGGCGAAGGTCTGATGGGCTGCTGCGCCGAGTCCGGGCAGGCGATCCGCGTGGACGACGTCCGCCGCGACCCGCGCTCCGCCCGGCGCGAAGTCGACGAGCGCGAGGGCATCCGCTCGATGCTCTGTGTGCCGCTGCGGGTGGCCGGGACGCCGCTCGGCGTCATCTCGGCGTTCTCGACGCGACCGGCGGCATTCTCCACGCACCATCAGCGCGTCCTGGAGGCGTTCGCCGAGCAGGCGGGCATCGCGATCCAGAACGCGCAGCTGTTCGAGCAGAGCGTGCGCGGAGCGCGCGAGACGCGCGCTCTGTTCGAGGCCGGGCGCGCCCTCACCGCCAGCCTCGATCTCGAGCGCACGATCCACGTCATCATGGAGCAGGCGCGCGCGGTGCTCGGCGTGTCGTCGTGCGGCATCATGATGCGCGACGAGCAGGGTGTGCTCTCGTCGATCGCGAGCCTCGATCTGCCCGACGCGATGGTCTCGAGCATCCGTATTCAGGAGGGGCAGGGCATCACGGGTCAGGCGGTCGCCGAGCGGCGCACGGTCTACAGCGCGGATCTGTGGAACGACCCGCGCGTGCAGTTTTCCGCGCTGCCGCGCTCGCAGGGATTCCGCTCGCTGATGGCGGCGCCGCTGCGCGTGGGCGACCGCGCGATCGGCGCCATCCTCGTCTTCCGGCGCGACGTCCACGAGTTCTCGCCGGCGGAGGAGGAGCTGCTGATGGCGCTCGCCGACCAGGCGGCCATCGCGGTCGAGCACGCGCGTCTCTACGAGCGGTTGGAGGCGCGCGTGGCGGATCGCACGCGCGAGCTCGATCAGCAGAAGCGGTTCGTCGAGGTGGTCCTCGAGACGCTGCCGCTCGGCGTGTTCGTGCTCGACGCCGATCTCGCCATCGTGCGCGCCAATCGCGCCGGGGCCGGCGCGCTGGGGGAGGCGCCGCTGGGCAAGCCGTTTCCGGCTCTGCTGCCGCCGGCGCACGCCCCGGACGTCGAGGCATTCCTGCGCGCCGCCGTCGCCACGCGCCATCTCGAGACGGTCGAGCACGAGGTGGCCGTCGGCGGCGACGTGCGCGTGCTTCGGCTGACCGTGGCGCCGCTGGCCGGCGCCGCGGCCCATGTGGTGCTGCTGGTGGCCGACGTCACGCACGCCAAGCAGCTCGAGCGCCAGATGCTGCTGACCGAGCGTCTCACCACGGCCGGGCGGCTGGCCGCCGGCGTCGCGCACGAGCTGAACAATCCGCTGGCCACGATTGCGGGCTGCGCCGAGGCGCTGTCGGCGAGACTGAGCGAGGGCGGCCTCGCCGACCGCCCCGAGCTCGCCGACTTCAGGAACTACCTGACCCTGATCGAGGAAGAAGCGTTTCGCTGCAAGGAGATCACTGGCAGCCTCCTGCAGCTCGTGCGCGAGCCCGGCGAGCGGCGGGCGCCGACCGATCTCAATGCGGTCGTGCAGAAGACGATCGAGTTGCTGTCGCACCAGTCGCGGTTCGCGGCGAGCCAGTTCCACACCGAGCTCGCCGACGACCTGCCGCCGGCGCTCGTCAACGAGGGACAGTTCCGTCAGGTTTTCCTCGGCGTGGCGTCCAACGGGCTCGAGGCGATGGAGGGCCGCGGTCGGCTCACCATCCGCACGCGGGCGATCCGCGACGAGGTCGAGGTGGAGGTCGAGGACGAAGGCCCGGGCATTCCCGAGGAGGTCCTCGGCCGGATCTTCGATCCGTTCTTCACGACCAAGCCGCCGGGGCAGGGCACGGGGCTCGGTCTCGCCATCGCGCAGGGCATCGTCGCCGAACACGGCGGCCGCATCGAGGTGCAGAGCCGCCCCGCCAAGGGCAGCGTCTTCCGCATCGTCGTGCCAACGGAACGGAGCCAGGACACTCTATGACAGGCCACCCACGACGCAATCCGATTTCGCGGCACTCGCTCCAACGGAGCCACGACCGTCTATGACAGGCCACCCACGATCCAACCCGAGCTCGCGGCGGCCGGTCCAATGAGCCGGCCGATCCGCGTGCTGGTCGCCGACGATGAAAGCCGGCTGCGCGAGCTGCTCGTACGCGAGCTCGGGCGCCGCGGGCACGAGGTCGAAGGTGTCGCGGATGGAGAAGCGGCGCTCACGCGACTGCGGGACGCCGCCTACGACGTCGTCATTCTCGACATGAAGATGCCGCGCAAGGAAGGCATCGACGTCCTGCGCGATCTCGCCGCCTTTCCCGAGCATCCCCAGGTGATCGTGATGACGGGGTTCCAGGAGGTCGCCACGGCCGTCGAGGCGATGAAGCTCGGCGCCTACGACTATCTGACGAAGCCGACCAAGATCGAGGAGCTCGACGTCATTCTCCGCAAGGCCGCCGAGAAGGGACAATTGCTGCGCGACAACCAGGCGCTGCGCGCGCACGCGCCCGGCGCCGCGCCGTTCGGCGGCATTCTCACGAAGAGCCCGCGCATGCACGATGTGATGCGGGTCGTCGAGCGCGTGGCGCCGACGGACTCCGCGGTGCTCGTGCTCGGCGAGAGCGGCACCGGCAAGGAGTTGGTGGCGCGCGCCATCCACGAGCGCTCGGCGCGCGCGCAGCGGCCGTTCGTGCCGATCCACTGTGGCGCGCTGCCGCGCGAAGTGCTCGAGTCCGAGCTGTTCGGCCACGAGAAGGGCGCGTTCACCGGGGCGATCGCGGCGAAGCCGGGTCTGATCGATCTGGCGGACGGCGGGACGCTGCTGCTCGACGAGATCGGCGAGATGGAGCCCGACAGCCAGGTGAAGCTGCTGCGCGCGCTCGAGACTGGCATGTTCTTCCGCGTTGGCTCCACGCGCCCACGGACGGTCGATGTCCGCATCGTGGCGTCGACGAATCGCGATCTCACCGAAGCGATGAAGGCGGGTCAGTTCCGGCAGGACCTCTACTACCGCATCAACACGATCACGGTCACGCTGCCGCCACTGCGTGAGCGGCCGGAGGACGTGGCGCTGCTCGCGCAGCACTTCCTCGAGACCAATGCCGCGTACGGCACCAAGCGGCTCCACCCCTCCGCGCTGGCCGCGCTCGAAGCCTACTCCTGGCCGGGCAACGTGCGCGAGCTGCTGCACGCGATCGAGCGCGCCGTCATCCTGTCGCGCGGTGACGAAATCCAGCCCGGCGACCTGCCCCCCGAGGTGCTGGGTGCCCCGTCAGCGCCCGCGCCGACCGGCGCCGCCGGAGCGAGCCTCGAGACGATGGAACGACAACACATTGTCCTCACCCTGCGTCGGGTGAACGGCCACCGCGGCAAGGCGGCGGCGCTTCTGGCGATCGATCCCAAGACGCTGTACCGCAAGATCATCGGCTATCAGATCCGCGCCGAGGAGTTCAGCTAGCGGCGGACGCGCCCGGGCCACGTTCCGATCCGGCACAGCATTCGGGCGCAATGCCCGACGCCGCGATGGCCATCAGCGCGCGGCGACGACAAATCAGTCGCTTCGCGAGCGCGCAGTGTGGCACCCGCTTTGCTCTCGCTTCGATGGCTTCGGCCGCACCACATCCAACGATGAAAGAGGTACCGATGAATCGAGTGCTCGTGATCGATCAGGACTCCGCGGCGACCCACACCCTCGGACTGGCCTGCCTGCAGCACGGTGTGGGGGCCATGTTCGCCAGCAACGTGTGCGAGGGAGTCCGCGTCTTGCTGGATGCGGCCGTCGACGTCGTGGTGCTCGATGTGGACGCGCTACGGCTGACGCCGCGCGAGATGGTGACGCTGTTCGATCGCGTCGCGCCGGGCGTGCCGGTCGTGGTGGCCGTGCGCCCCCAGACCGCGCTCGAGGTGCGCGTCGCCCTCGAGCTCGCGGGATTCCGCGTGCTGACCAAGCCTGTAAGCGTGGAAGAGCTCCTCGCGAAGGCACAGGGCGTCTGATGCTGATCCGCTGGGTGATCGCACTGTTGCTGATCCTCGTGCTCGTCGTCACGGCGCTCGAGCTCTCGGCGAACGCGCGCCATCGCGCCCGCGCCCGCCGGGCGCCGTCGGTGGCCGATGTCGTGACGGGGCGGGGCGAGGACCCGAGCCTGCCGCAGGCACCCGAGGTCGAAGAGACGCCGTCCACGTCTCCGGCCATCACGTACTGAGCGGCGTGACGTCGCGGAGGTTGCGCCTCCGCGCGGCGCGTGTAAAATTTTACTGTCGGCCGCGAATCGGCCGGCCTCGCCCCCGACGAGAACGCGACTCTTCCGGTTCGCGGGGCGGGCACGACAGCGGAAGAGAGTTCGGGGGAATCCTATGGCGTCCAAGCTGTACGTCGGCGGTC
>Ga0114129_10001344_pt1 | contig 32950 bp, 28 predicted proteins | sample RhiMetdeltSRZDD1_FD_80071 | JGI IMG/M metagenome (GOLD analysis project Ga0114129, IMG submission 80071) | Populus rhizosphere microbial communities from Tennessee, USA - Rhizosphere MetaG P. deltoides SRZDD1 (version 2) (version 2) | ecosystem: Host-associated > Plants > Roots > Rhizosphere >...
CGTCGAGCGTGACGATCACCGACGTCCTACGGCCGATGATGCCAACGTAGACCGGTTCGGTGCCGAACGAAGTGATCTGGAGCTCTTTGACTGTCTCTGTGCCCAGATGCCGCAGCGCGGCGCGAGGATCGGCGGCGAGACCCGCCGCCAGCGGGCGGCCGCGCAGAGCTTGAGGGATGCCGCCCCCTTCGTCGCGCAGCGGACGGCCGATCGGGAACGGATCCATCGACAGCATGCCGCTGAACGCCCATGTCGCGGCGCCCACACCGAACGCGAGGCCCAGCAGCATGTGCCAGCGCTTCTGCCCGCGGTACGGAATGCTCGTCGTCGCGCCTGCGTAGCGATACCGCTTGCGCGGCGAATACATCCACACGCCGACGACGATGCCGATCACCGCCCCGGCGGTGCCGATACCGGAGGACCAGATCACCACGCGCGTCCATGCGAGCTGGTGTTTGCGGAGCGCTGTGAAATACAGCCAGTGCGGAATGGGGCCAAGGTAGGCGCCGATTCGCGACGCGGTCGTCGTGTACTGAACGACCTCCCCTGAGATCTGCGACACGTAGATCTGCTCGCCGTTCGGCCAGGAGTATTTCCACAGCGGCTTGAGACTTCGATACGAGCCCTGCACCGTCCACTGATCGACGTCGATGGACTCGATTGTCGCCGACGAAATGGTCTGGCCGGACCAGGCCGATGCGACACGCGCCATCATCTCGTGTGAGGGGGCCGCCTGGATCTCGCCGGTATCGGCATAGACAAGGCGCTCGCTGCGGCCGGTTCGGACGCGGTACACCGGGCGGCCGTCGAGCGTGTTCAGTCGCACCTGGTCCGGCGGCCGCGAGTCTCCCAGCGCAGCCAGCGCCTGTTCGGGCGAAAACTTGATCGTTGCTCCGTTCAATGGCGCGGAGCGTTCGAGTCGATCGTCGGCGCTGACGCTGGGAAAATCCCAGTACATCATCCCGATGGCGGATGGAAACCAGATGAGGAAGAAGAGACAGAGAGCTACGCCGAGCCATCGGTGAATGAAGATCAGCGACCGCTTGATCATTGGCGAAACAGTATGTCATTTCCCGCTCTGCGCCTGGCCGGCGCTGATGCACAATTGGCCGTATGACAGCGGCCCGATACGCATTCGTGAGCGCGGTCGTCTGCGCGGCGGTGGTTTTGTGGCCCGAGACGCTTGCGGCCCACGGCGTCGCTCGCGGCGATGCCCGCTTCCTGCAGACGCTGCAGGGCGCCGCCGTGGCGCCGCTGATGTATCTCGGGGCGAAGCACATGATCACCGGCTACGACCACCTGCTGTTTCTCGTCGGCGTCATTTTTTTCCTGCACCGACTGAAGGATGTCGTTCTGTACGTCACGCTGTTCACTGTTGGCCACAGCGTCACACTTCTCGGCGGGGTGCTCGGCGGGATCCGCGCGAACCCGTATCTCATCGACGCGGTCATCGGCTTTTCCGTCGTCTACAAGGCCTTCGACAACATCGACGGGTTCAAGCGGTTCGGGGGGTTCCAGCCCAACGCTCGGCTCGCTGTGCTGGCATTCGGGCTGTTCCACGGATTCGGGCTCGCGACGAAGCTGCAGGACTTCTCGCTGCCGCCGCACGGCCTAGTCGCCAACATCGTCAGCTTCAATGTTGGCGTGGAGATCGGTCAGGTCCTCGCGTTGGCCGCCGTGCTGCTGGCGCTCGAGTACTGGCGGACCCGTCCCGGCTTTGCGCAGCATGCGTTCGCGACGAACACCGCGCTGATGACGGGCGGCTTCCTCCTGGTTGGCCGGCAGTTGTCCGGCTACTTCCTGTCGACATGACGCCGACCAGAAAGCAGATCGCCAAGGCAACGGCCGTCGCGATCATTGTCGCGACTGTCCTGCTGGTGACAATCGTTTTGCCGGCGGAGTACGGCGCCGATCCACTCGGAACGGGCAAGGCGCTTGGCCTGATCGATCTCTTCAGCGCAGGCGCCGAGAATCCGGCGTCTCCGCCGCCCGACGAAGCCGTTCAGCCTCTGCCACACGTGTACAGGACCGAATCAACGTCGTTCACGCTTCGGCCGTCGCAGGCGTTCGAGTACAAGTACCGGCTCGAGAAGGACCGCGGGATGGTGTACGCGTGGAAGGCGACCGCCAGGGTGAAATACGAATTTCACGGCGAGCCCGATGACCACCGGTTGAAAGTTCAGAGTTATGAGAAGCAGGAGCACGAGTTCGCGTCAGGGACGCTGACGGCTCCCTTCACCGGGATTCACGGCTGGTATTGGGAGAACCCGGGGGACCGCGACGTGACGATCACGCTGACGACGTCCGGCTTCTACACGGCCGCGGAGGAGCTGCGACCCACGTTCGATCCGATCAAGCATAAGAATCGCATCGAACATGTACCGCATGAACTGAAAGTTCCCGCCGGGTTCACCGACGACAAACCTATCGCGCGCCGCTGAAAGCCAGCAGCTTGTAGGTGACGGCGGCGACCGTGAACGCCGCGGGGATCGTCAATACCCACGCCCACACGATCTGTCCGGCCACGCCCCAGCGGACCGCTGACAGTCGGCGGGTCGATCCGACGCCGACGATCGATCCGGTGATCGCGTGCGTGGTGCTGACCGGCACGCCGATGAGCGTCGCCGTCAGCAGCGCGAAGGCGGCGCCGGTTTCCGCCGCGAATCCGCCGACCGGCTGCAGCTTGGTGATCTTCGATCCCATCGTGTGGATGATGCGCCACCCTCCGGCGAGCGTCCCAAGACCGATGGCGGTGTGCGCGATCAAGACCACCCAGAACGGAATGTAGAACCGGTCGATGTAATGCGCCGTGTACAGCACGCCGGTGATGATCCCCATCGTCTTCTGCGCGTCGTTGGCGCCGTGGTTCAAGCTGAAAAATGCGGCCGATACGAGCTGGAGCCGGCGAAACCAGCGATCGACTCGCGACGGCGGGGTCCATCGAAAGAGCCAATGGATCCCGACCATCAATCCCAGACCACCCACCATGCCGATGAGGGGCGACAGAAAGATGAAAATGATCGTCTTCGTCCAGCCGCCTGCCACGAGGGCTGCGAAGCCGGCCTTGGCGACAGCCGCCCCTGCATAGCCACCTACGAGCGCATGCGACGAGCTCGTCGGCAGGCCGTAGTACCACGTAATCAGATCCCAGATGATCGCGCCGGCAAGACCGGCGAAGATGACTGCGAAGGTGACGACGCTGATGTCGATCATCCCGGCGCCAACCGTGTTGGCGACGGCCGTGCCGAACGTGAACGCCGCGACGAAATTGAAGAAGGCCGCCCAGATCACCGCCTTCCCCGGCGACAACACACGCGTCGACACCACGGTCGCGATCGAATTGGCCGCGTCGTGAAATCCGTTGATGTAGTCGAATATCAGGGCGACCGAAACGAGGCCGACGACGATCCAGAACATCGGCGCGCTATCCGTGCTTGACCATGACGCCCTCGATCACGTTCGCGACGTCCTCGCAGCGATCGCTGGCGTCTTCGAGGAAGTCGAACGTTTCCTTCCACTTCATGATCGTGAGCGGATCGCGCTCCTCTTCGAATAACTTGCTGACGGCCTGGTGATGGACGCGGTCGGCCTCGTTCTCGAGCCGGTTCACTTCAATCGCGTGAGGCATGAGCCCCTTGTGTTCCTGCATCGCGCCCACCGCGAGACGTACTTGGTCGGTTGACGCGGTGACGATCCGTGCGAGCTCGCGGGCGCCGACGCGCACGGAGTCGAGGCGATAGAGACGCACCAACGACGCCACGGCGTCAATCGCATCCATCACGTCGTCGAGTGATCGGGCGAGGTTGAAGATGTCTTCGCGATCGAGCGGCGTGACGAACGTGCGGTTCAACCGCTGGATGATCTCGTGCGTCAGCGCATCGCACTTGTGCTCGATCTCCTTGATTTCGTCGGCCTTATCCCAGGCGGGGCGATTGGGGGCCAGCATTTCCTCGAGCAGCCGCGCGCCGCGCTTCAGCTCGTCGGCCAGCGCCTGAAAATCCGTATAGAACTTTTCCTCGCGGGGGATCAATCGGAAGTTCATGGAGCGGAGGATTGTAGCAGATCCATTTCAGGCGCCTTGTGACCGGACTGTCATGCGGCTGCCGGGGCGGTGTACGCTTTGCGAAGGCCATGGCCGTGAACAACGAGGTGCTGGCGATTATTCTCGGCGGCGGACAAGGCACTCGCCTCTTCCCGCTCACGCAGCACCGATCGAAGCCCGCTGTGCCGATCGGAGGCAAGTACCGCCTGATCGATATCCCGATCAGCAACTGCCTGCATGCCGACATTCGTCGCATCTTCGTACTGACGCAGTTCAATTCGGCGTCGCTCAACCGACACGTCGCGCAGGCGTACCGGATGGACCTTTTCAGCCAGGGGTTCGTCGATATCCTCGCCGCGGAGCAGACGCCGGACAATCCGCATTGGTACCAGGGAACCGCGGATGCCGTGCGGCAGGCCGCGCGCCACTTCGTCGGGTACGACGCCGACTATTACCTGATCCTCGCCGGCGATCACCTCTATCGGATGAATTACGGCGATCTGATCGACGCGCACGTGGACCGGCGCGCCGACGTCACGCTCGCCACGCAGCCGGTCACCATCGAAGATGCGTCGGCGATGGGCATCGTCCGATTCGATCGCACCGGTCAGATCGTCGCGTTCGAAGAAAAGCCGACCCGCCAGAGGCTGAACGAAATCGGCCGCAGCATCCCGGCCGGATCGACCGTCATCGCGCCGTCGCCCGACCTGCCCTTCATGGCATCGATGGGAATCTACGTGTTCTCGCGCGACGTGCTGCTCGATGTCCTGGCGTCGGAGGCAGCGACAGATTTCGGTCGAGAGGTGATTCCCGCCGCGCTCGGCCGCTATCGCGTGAATTCGTACACGTTTCGGGGGTATTGGGCCGACGTCGGAACCGTCGCGTCCTTCTATGACGCGAACATCATGCTGACGCGCGCCGGTGCGCGCTTCAGCTTCTACGACCCGAGATCCCCCATCTACACACACGCCCGCTTTCTTCCGGGCGCGCGTCTTGCCGACTGCTCCACTCGTGACGCGATCATCGCGGAGGGGTGCTATCTCGAGCGGTGCGCAGTCGAGGAATCGATTGTCGGCATTCGGACGAACGTACAAAGCGGCACCACCATACGGCGCTCCGTCCTCCTTGGCGCTGATTTCTATGAGTCGGACCACGACGCGACCGCGCGCGGCGGGAGGCCGCGCTTGGGGATCGGTCGCGACGTCGAGCTCGACCGCGTGATCGTCGACAAGAACGCCCGGATTGGAGATGGCAGCCGCCTCGTCAACGAGGCAGGCGTCGAACAGGCGGACGGCGAAGGCTACTTCATCCGTAACGGCGTCATCGTCGTTCCGAAGGACGCCGTCGTCAACCCAGGCACTAAAGTCTAGCGACTGCAAGGCTTCCGCGAGTTAACACGTCTGTAACAAGTACGACACAAGTTCATAACAAGCGCCCGATAGGCTTCCCTGAATGTTCTCAGTGCGTCTATTGAGGGAGGGATGATGAAGTTTCGCTTTTGGCTGACCGTGATCGCGATCGCAGCGATCGCGGCGCCGGCATTCGCGCAAGTCGACAGCGGAAGGATCGCCGGCATCGTTCGCGATTCGAGCGGCGCGCTGGCGCCCGGCGTCACCGCGAAGGTCAAGAACGAGCGCACGGGTGAAGAGCGAACCGCCACCACGAACGATCGAGGCTATTTCCTCATCACGCCACTGAAGCCCTCCACGTACACAATCAAGGTGGAACGATCCGGATTCGCGCCGATCGAGTACACGACGATGCCACTGGCGATTGGGCAGGAGTTGACGCTTGATTTCGAGCTCAAGCCGGCGGGTGTGACCGAAGCGGTGACAGTGGTCGGGGCTGCGCCGGTTCTCGACCTGAGCTCGGCGAAGAACGGCGTGAACGTCGCGGAGCGCGATGTCCAGACGCTGCCGGTCAATGGCCGGCAGATGTCGCAGTTGATGCTGCAGGCGCCGGGTTCGCAGAACGCCGGTAGCGGGACGTGGCAGGACGTGCGGTTCTCGGGCCGTGCAGTCGAACAGAACGCGATTCGCTACGACGGTGTGGAGGGTTCGGCCATCATCGATGCCGCCCCGGGCAATTTGAACGGCGAGATCCCGACCCCGTTCAAGCTGCAGGCGAGCCTCGAGAACGTCCAGGAGTTCCGAGTGGAATCGAGCTCCTACCCTGCCGAGTTCGGCACCGGGACGGGCGGCCAGGTGAGCGTCATTACGAAGTCGGGCAGTAACCTCTTCAAGGGCTCGGCCTTCGAGTACGTCCGCAGCGAAAAGTTTGACGCACCCAACCACTTCGACACGGTGGCCGGCCTGCCGAAGTCGCCGCTCAAGCAGAATCAGTTCGGCGTCTCGCTGGGCGGTCCGATCCTGAAGGACCGCGCGTTCTTCTTTGGCAGCTATGAAGCCTACCGGCTGAATGCCGGCGTGAACTTCGTCGAGGCGGTGCCGAGCGCGGCAGCCTGGGCGCGGGCGGTCCCTGCGATTGCGCCGCTCCGCGCGGGCTTCATGGCGGCGGGCACCGTCCTTCTGCCGGGAAAGTCCACCAACGCGGACTTCGACATCGCACAGCTCCAGGATGAGGAGGTTGCGTCCGAGAACGCCGTGAACGGTCGCATCGACGTCAAGCTCAGTCAGAAGTGGTCGTCGTACATCCGTGTGTCGCACGACCGAGGCACGGACGACCGGCCCGAAGGCGTGAGCGGCCGCACCGTCCACATCACCGACAACCCGAGCAACGCCGTCTTCAATCTTCAAGGCGTTCTCTCGGATCGCACCGTGAACGAATTCAAGTTCGGCTACAACGCCGCGCCAACGCGGATCGTCGGCCAGGCGCCTGTGGCCGGCGGGATCGACTTCAACAACATCGTCATCAACCTATCGGGTTCGGTGGCGAATACCGGCATCGCCGGTCAGGGCGGGTCGTCGGGCATCACGGTCCCGGGCGGTCTCGTCCGCGCCAGCAGTGCGACCAACGGTCACGCGCAGCCGTACGATCCTTATTCGCTCACGTTCGCAGATTCGATCAGCCACATCCGCGGCAGTCATTACACGAAGTTCGGCGGCGAGGCCCGCATCATCCGCATCAAAACCGATCGGATCGGCGGCACGACGTACACGTTCGGCAACGTGACGGCCTTCCTCGCCAATCAGCCGACGTCGATTCAGTACCTCGGCGATTTGAGCGAGCCGAGCGTGTTCAACAACGGCCTCACCGGGCCGCGCCACATCAGGCAGCAATACGCGGTCGTTTACGGACAGGACGAGTGGCGTGTGCGGCCCGACCTCACGCTGAACTATGGCGTGCGCTACGACTACTACACGCCGCTTCGCGAGGCGAACGACGGCATCGTGAAGTTCAATATCGATACGGGCGTGATCGACCCGAACACCACCCCGCTGTTTGCATCGAAGAAAGGCAACGTTCAGCCGCGCGTGTCGTTCACGTGGGCCGGCGTGCCAAGGATGGCTGTCCGCGGCGGTTTCGGCATCTTCGTCGGTCCGGGACAGACCGAGGATCAAATCCAACCGGTGGAAAGCGACCGCATCAGCATCACGCAGTCGAGCGGCGCGATCGCATACCCGATCGACCCGGCGGTGCTGCGCGCGAACTTCGTGTCGAATCCGAACAACCGGTCGTATCAGCCACGCGCCTATGCCAACGAGTACTCCATTCCTGAGCGCGTATACCAGTACACCTTCTCCGTGCAGCGCGAGCTTGGCTCGCAATTCGCCGCAACGGCCGCGTACGTCGGCAGCCAGGGACGCAACCTCTTCCTGCGAAGCGTATCGAACCAGATTGTCGGCGTCTTCACGAACCCCAACCCCGCGAGCGCCGCGATCATCCAGCGTCAGTTCTCGATCGTGACGTCTCGCGACGCTGCTGGCAATCCGACGGCCGTCCAGAACCCGTTTGCCGAGGTCGACTTCAAGACGAGCGGCGGCCACGACAACTACAACTCGCTGCAGCTCTCCCTCTCGCGCCGCGCCACGCGCGGCGTCAGCCTGAACGCGCAGTACACGCTCGGAAAAAGCTATGGGAATACCGGCGGGTCGAACGAAGCGCGGACGGCCGCGAACAACGCGCGCACGCTCGAACAGTTTGAATATGACAACGGATACAACCTGTTCGACGTTCGGCACACGTTCAACTTGAGCGTCCTCTACGAACTGCCGTTCGGACGCGACACGACCGGAGCCACGCGAGCGTTCGCAGGCGGCTGGCAGATCGGCGGCATCGTCAACGGTCGGAGTGGGTTGCCCGTTGAAGTCCAGGTGGTGCGGCCGGACGTCGTCTACGTCGACGGCGCCGGCAACGTCTTCAACAACGCGGCCGTCGACCGCAGGGCCATCATCAACACGCCTGGCGGCGGCGCCTCGCGCAATGTTCGCCGGCCGGACCTCATCCCCGGCGTCGACCCGTTCATCAAAGACGGCGGGTTGCTGTTCCTCAACCCGGCAGCGTTTTCGACACCCAAGCCCGGGACGTTCGGCAATCTCGAGCGGAACTCGATCCACGGACCGAACTTCGCGCAGGTCGACTTCGTGCTGGCCAAGCAGTTTGCATTCGGCGCCGGCGCAGGTCGGCGGAACTTCGAGTTCCGCTGGGAAGTCTTCAACCTCTTCGATCGCACGAACTTCGCGCTCCCAATCGGAACGCTGCCCAATGCGCTGCCGAATGCGTCGCTGACTGAAGGGAACAAGATACAGCCCGGCCAGGCGTACACATCCGGTGCAGCCGGGACGTTCGGCGCCCTCACGAGCACAGTGACCAAGACCGTTGGACTCGGAACCAACCGCCAGATGCAGTTCGCGTTTCGGCTGAACTTTTAGGCAGGAAGGGCGGGATGGGCAGGAGCTACGCTGCCTATCCCGCCTGTCTCGTCAGATTCGCCCGCATCACCAAAGCGCTCGCCGGACACGCGGGCGTGAACTCAACCGACTGCTTCACATCCGCGAGATCCTGCGGCGCCGCCTTTTCGATCCGCACACCCGTCATGCCACCACTTCCTCGCAGCACGCGAGGCCACGCGGCGCTTCAGCGGTCTTGAGGCAGCATCCGGTCGATTTCCGGAGCCGCTCGGCGTCCTTGGCAATCCCGTCCACGTGGCCAAGCGCGTGCGTGACGATGTCGGTGAGTGTGCGGAGGACCGTATCGTCGAGAGGCGCAAGGCGATAGTGGACCCAGAGGCCTTCGCGACGCGTGGTGACGAGCCCCGATCGCCGGAGATAGGCGAGATGCCGCGACACTGTGGGCTGGGGAAGCTTGAGCGCGCCGTGGATCTCGCAGACACAGACTTCGCCGCCGGCCAGCAACGCGAGGATGCGGAGACGCGTCGCGTCGGCGAGGGCCTTGAACAGCGCTTCGATGTGGGCGAGCCGCGTGGCCATATATTCGTCTTGACAAATATAGCACGGCCTCATACATTCGCGTTAGCAAATATATGGAGCCGCTCATGGACACGTCGACCGATCTCAAGGCCTTGATTCAGGAAAAGTACGGCGCCGCCGCTCGAAGCGCGGCAGCGGGAGCGAAGGCTACCGGCTGCTCGCCGGCCGGGGCGGACACCAGCTGCTGCGGCACCGCTGAGATCACGGGCAACTTGTACAGCGATGGCGAGCGCGGCGTGCTTCCGGACGAAGCGGTTGCCGCGTCGCTTGGCTGCGGCAACCCCACGGCGCTGATCGAGTTGCGCGCCGGCGAAACGGTGCTCGATCTCGGATCCGGTGGCGGCATCGACGTCCTGCTCTCGGCGCGTCGCGTCGGTCCCACGGGCAAGGTATACGGACTGGACATGACCGACGACATGCTGGCGCTCGCGCGCGAGAACCAGCGCAAGGCCGGCGTCGAGAACGTCGAGTTCCTCAAGGGCGAGATCGAACAGATCCCGCTGCCCGATTGCTCGGTAGACGTCATCATCTCCAACTGCGTCATCAATCTCTCCTCTGATAAGGATCGCGTGCTCGCCGAAGCGTTCCGCGTGCTGAAGCCCGGGGGCCGCTTCGCAGTATCCGACGTCGTCGTGCGCGGCGAGGTACCGGACGACATCCGTCGCGATGCCGAAGCGTGGATCGGGTGCATCGCCGGCGCGCTCGAGGAAGAGGAGTACCGCCGCAAGCTGACGAGCGCGGGCTTCAGCGGTGTCGAGCTCGAGCACTGGCGGGTCTACGACATTGCGGACGGACGATTCGCGAGCGCCTTCGTGCGCGCGACGAAGCCGGCGCCTCAGCCCTGCTGCGGCACCGACTGCTGCACGCCGTGACGACGGTCATCTTCGCCTGCGTGCACAACGCGGGACGGTCGCAGATGGCGGCGGCGTTCTTCAACGCTCTGGCGGATCCCACGCACGCGCGAGCCGTGTCGGCCGGTACTCAGCCCGCCGACCGCGTGAACCCTGTCGTCGTCGAGGCGATGCGCGAAGCGGGACTCGACATATCAGGGGCGGTGCCACAGAAGCTTACCGAACCGGTCGCGCGACAGGCGTCTCTGTTGGTCACGATGGGATGCGGCGATGAGTGCCCGTACGTGGCGGGTTTGCAGCGTGACGACTGGCCCCTGGCGGATCCGCACGGGCGGCCGCTTCCGGAGGTTCGCGCCATTCGCGATGACGTGCGTCACCGGGTGACCGCGCTGGTCAACGCTCGTGGCTGGGGCAATCGATGAAAACGAGGACGCCCTTTGAGAGCGTTGTTACGCTGTTGTGACGGCCGCGCCGCTGGCGGGCGCTATAATCGCCGCGATGAGCCGCATCCTGGCGATCATGTTTTCTGTGATGATGCTGGCGATGCCGCGCGCCGCGGAACAGCCTAAACAGCTCATCGCCCATCGCGGCGCCTCGGGCTATGCGCCCGAGCACACGAGCGCCGCCTACAAGCTCGCCATCGAACAGAAGGCCGACTTCGTCGAGCCTGACCTCGGCGTGACGAAGGACAACGTCCTCATCTGCCTCCACGACGACACGCTCGAGCGGACGACGAACATCGCAGAGGTCTTCCCGGATCGAGCGTCCGCGTCCACCGATGCGATCGAATCGACGCGGAGGCCGGGAAAGCACTGGATCGCGAACGATTTCACGTTGGCCGAGATCAAGCGTCTCGACGCCGGGAAATGGTTCAACCCGAAGTTCGCCGGCGAAAGGATCCTGACCTTCGAAGAGATGATCGCGCTCGTTCGAGGGCACGGAGGAATCTACCCCGAGCTCAAATCGCCGCCGTTGTACACCGCGCGCGGCGTCGACATGGAGAAGCTTTTCGTCGCCGTCATCAAGAAGCATGGCCTCGATACGCCGGCCTCGCTCAAAGCGATGCCGGTGATCATCCAGTCGTTCGACGAAGCGACGGTCCGCCGCGTCGCGGCGGACCTCCCAGCGATCCCCCGCGTGTTTCTGACGTCCAACGACGGAGACGTCACCGACGCGCGGTTGAAGGAGCTGTCGAAGTTTGCAAGCGGGATCGCGCCGGAGAAGTTCGTCGTCGCCCGCCACCCGGAGATGGTCAAAGCCGCGCACGCGCTCGGCATGACCGTCACGTCGTGGACCTTCAGAGCCGATGATGATCGGATTCTGAAACCAACGGTCCGCGAAGAGATGTCGCATTTTCTTTACACGCTCGGCATCGATGCGCTCTTCACCAACAATCCGGATCAGTTCCCGCGACGCCGCTAGGGCGCACGGTCGTTACACAGAATTCACGCGAACGTTGCGCTGCGTGTAAGCGCAACCGATATCGTCGCCCGTGAGGTGACGATGAAGAGCCTGCTGACGTTCGCACGGGTTGGTTGCTTGTGTCTGTTGGTCCCGATCGCCCTCAGCGCCCAGGCGGAATCAGGCGCGGCCGCCGTCCAGGGCGTCGTACTCGATCCTGAGGGGCGCCCGATCGCAGGCGCGGCCGTGATCCTCCGCAACGAGACGAACGCCTACAGACGCGACGTCACGACCGACTCCAGCGGTCTCTTCCGCGCCTCGGCGATTCCCGTCGGCGACTACGTGGTCGAGGCGCGGGCTGCAGGGTTTGCCGTGCTGCGAACCGAGCATCTCGCGCTGCACGTCGGGCGAACCGAGAGCCTCACCCTGCGTTTGACGCTCGCACCGGTGAGCGAGGAAGTCACCGTCACGGCGTCGTCGCAACGGCTCGACACGACGGACCCGGCGGCCAGCACGAACATCCCGGTGAAAGCGATCGCCGACCTGCCGATTCGCGGACGGAATTTCACCGAGTTCGCGCAGCTGACGCCCGCAATCATCCAGGAGTCCGATCGGTCCGGCATGGTGATCTCGGGCCAGCGCTCGATCAACTCGAACGTGTCAATCGACGGCGCCGATTTCAACGATCCGCTGCAGGGGAATCAGCGAGGCGGTAACGAGGCCGTCTTTTTCTTCCCGCAATCGGCGGTTCGTGAATTCGAGGTCGTGCGGAGCGGCGTCGGTGCTGAAGTGGGCCGTACGTCGGCCGGCTTCGTGAATGTCGTCACCAAGTCCGGCACGAACCAGGGGCACGGTGATCTCTTTTACTTCAACCGAAACCGTGCCCTGACATCGCCGGACGCGTTCGATCAGCGGCTGAACAACCAGCAGAATCAGTTCGGCGGATCCTCCGGCGGCGCGCTGGTCCGCGATCGGGCCTTCTACTTTCTCGCCTTCGAGCAGAACTTCCTCCGCGTGCCTTTCGTCGTCAAGTTTCAGCAGCAGGCGGCCGGAGTCGTCGTCCCAGACAACCTGAAGGCCCTCGAGGGCGAGAAGCACGGCACCAACAACCCGACGTCGATCTTCGGCCGCATTGACCTCCACGCAGCGCAGAATCAGAGCGTCAACGTTCAATACACGTTCAGCCGCCTGCGCGGTGAAAACTTCAATTTCGATTCACCGCAGCAGGACGCGGCGGAGGCGGCGAACTATACGCGCAAGAACAGCAGCAACGGACTGAAGGCGGCGTGGCAGTCAATCATCGGCAGAACGATCGTGAACGAGCTCCGGGGACAGGTCGCCACCGACAACCGCGACGAAGCGCCGAATGCCCTGGTCCCGCAAATCGTCATTACCGGGTTCGGCACGCTCGGCAGCGACACGGGCCGGCCGCGCACATTCAACAACACGCGGACGCAAGTATCCGACAACCTCACGGCGCTGCGCGGCAGCCATCAGGTCCGCCTCGGCCTCGACGCCAACATTACATATGCGGAGCAGCGCCGCGAGTCGAACATCCTCGGACGGTTCGACTACAGCTCGCTTACCAACTACCTGGCGGGCCGCATCAACCGGTACCGCCAGACTGTGCCGGGCTTCAACGCCGACGACCTTCTCTACACCGGCACGCAGAAGGAGTTCGGCGCCTACGTGCAGGACAGGGTCGCCTTGAGTCAGGTGACGTTGACCGCGGGCTTGCGCTGGGACGCGCAATGGAATCCACAGCCTCCGAGGCCAAATGCCGCCATCTCTTACACGGCGCTGATTCCGAACGACCTGGCCATGTGGCAGCCACGGCTGGGCGCCGCGTGGAACGTGAACGGCAGCAGCCGGTCGGTGGTTCGGGCGTCAGCCGGACTCTATGACGCGCGCACGCCGGCCAACCTGTTTCAACGCGTCTTCACGGACAACGGTTTCAGCGCGCTTGCCGTCGACAGCCGGACCGATGCCACCGTATTGAGTCTCGTGGCGTCCGGCCAGCCGCTCGCCGTCCTTCCCACGGGAATCAGAGTCCCCGCGCAGCGCATCTTCGGGTTCGACCCCACGTTCAGGAATCCACGCACGGTGCAGGCTGCCGTTGCGTTCGATCAGGAGATAGCCGACGGCATGTTGGTCAGCGCCGGTTATGTCTATGCGGGTGCGCACAACCTGCAGCGACGACTCGACCGGAACCTCTTCCCGCCCACGTACAACGCAGTCGGTCTTCCGATTTACCCTTCCGTACGGCCGAATCCGGCGTTCGCGCAGATCGAAGTGAATGAATCGACAGCACGCGCTCGCTACGACGCGATGCTGCTGACGGTGTCGCAGCGGACGGCACGGACCTTCATCCAGGCCAACTACACGTTCGGCCTGAACAAAGACGACGACTCGAACGAGAGAAATTTCAGCCGCGAGGTCACGCTCGACGTGTTCAATCCGGCCGCGGAATACACCTACTCGAAACAGGACGTCCGCCACAACGCGAATATCAGCGGAGTGATCGATCTCACCCACGGCTGGACCGTCGGCGCCATCGTGATCGCCCGATCGGGGGTCCCGTATACGGCGGTGATCGGGTCGGACCAGCAGGGAGACGCGAACGACGACAACGACCGAGCGATCATCAACGGCCGTGTCAGCGATCGCAACGCCTTCCGTCAGCCGAACTTCTTCAACCTCGACCTCCGGCTGATGAAGGCGCTGACCTTCGGCCGCGAGCGCGTGGATCTGACGCTCGAAGTCTTCAACGCCACGCGCGCGACGAACAAGCACTTCGGGAACGACAGCATCAGCGTGTTCGGCACGGCCGCCACGCCGGTTGCGACCGCCGGGCAGCCGCTCTTTGCACCCTCCACCGCGCGCTTCGGAGGACCGCGCCAGATTCAGATCGGAGCACGCATCATCTTTTGAGTCACGCCCTCGCGTGCGCCGCGACCGGTTCCTCAGCGGCTCGAGAGCCTGCGATCTCGGTGACGACAACGCGATCGAGATGACCCCATAATCGTAGGCGCGGAACCGGACCTGGAACTCGTCGATTTGATTTACTTTCGTTGGCCTGCGCGTTACGTTATCGCACTACGATCCGACTTCAATCGGGAGGCCATGTGATACGGAGAGCCTGGAGCCGTGCTCTGATCAATTTGATCGTTCTTCTCGCGTGCGCGTCCGCGGCGCACGCGCAATTCGAAACCGCGTCGGTGGTCGGCACCGTGCGCGATGTCTCCGGCGCTGTCGTGCCCGACGCGAAGGTCACATTGACGAACACCGCCACCGGCGTGTCGCTCACGCGAACGACGGGGGGTGACGGCTCCTACGAGTTCGTGACGGTGAAGGGCGGCATCTATGTCGTGACCGCGGAAAAGGCCGGTTTCTCGCTCGCGCTGGTCGATAACGTCCAGGTGCAGGTCGGCGCCCGACTTCGCGTCGACATGGCGCTGGCGATCGGACAGCTGTCGGAAAAAGTCGAAGTGACAGCCTCCTCCCCGCTCATCGAGACCGACTCCAGCCAGCGCGGTCAGGTGATTACCGGCTACCAGATGCGCGAGCTGGCGCTGAACGGACGCGAGTACTCCGCGCTGGCGTTGTTGTCGACGGGCGTGCGGCAGTCGGCGCTCAACAAGAGCACCAGCGGCACGCCGCGCGAAGGGGCGTTCAACGTCAACGGCCTGCGCAGCACGTTCAACAACTTCCTGATCGACGGCGTCGACAACAACGCGTACGGCACCAGCAACCAGGGCTTTTCGAACCAGGTGATGCAGCCCCCTCCCGACGCGGTCGGCGAGTTCCGCGTCGTCACCAACAATCAGAGTGCTGAGTACGGCCGCGCGGCCGGGGCGACGGTGAACGTCGCGTATCGAAGCGGCGCCAATCAGTTTCATGGCGACGCGTGGGAGTTCTTTCGCGACACCGCGCTCAACGCCACCACGTTCTTCAAGCCGGCCGACGGACAGAAGCCGCCGCTGCGTCGCAATCAATATGGCGGCGTGGTCGGCGGACCACTGATCAGGAACAAGGCGTTCTTCTTCGGTGACTTCGAAGGTTTCCGCCAGAACAAGAAAGCCACCGTGTTCTCGACGCTGCCGACGGCCCTGCAGAATTCCGGTGTCCTGTCGGTCGACATCCGCGATCCGAGGACCGGCGTCGTCTATCCAGCAGGTACGCCGATTCCGATGACGGCGTTCGCTCGGAAAGTTCTCGGCGGGCTCCCTGCTCCAAACGTCGCCGGAACGGCGAACAACTACTCGATCGCGCAGGAGTTCACGAGCGACACCGACAAAGCCGGCGGCAAAATCGACGTGCAAGTGAGCCCCGCGCTCTCGCTGTTCGGCCGCTACGGGTGGCGCGATTTGAATACGAACGATCAGCCGCCGATTCCCCTGCCATCGGGCGGAGGCGGCAACGGGAACATCTACACGCGCAACAAGCAGCTCGTTCTCGGAACGACCTACGTACCCACGGATCGCTCGCTGCTCGAGGTGCGCTTCGGGTGGTCGAACACACAGGGTGGCAAGAACCCGCCCGCACTTGGCTCCTCCGACACGTTTGGGATCTCAGGACTGCCGACAGACGCGCGCATCGCGGGCGGCCTGCCGTCGCAGAGCATCAGCGGCTACTCCGCGTTCGGCCGGCAGGCCACGAACCCGCAGTGGCAATACCCGACGGTCTGGAACCCGAAAGTGAATTACTCGTGGTTGATGGGCCGGCAGTCGCTCAAAGCGGGCTACGAATTCCAGCGAATCGACGTCGAGGTGCAGGACGTGAATCCGCTGTACGGTTTGGACTCCTACACCGGCCAGTTCTCGCGGCCGGCGGGCACGGGGGCGAGCAATCTCTACAATCTCGGCGACTTCATGCTGGGTCTTCGGTCGCAATATGCGCTCAGCACCTTTTTCGTCGCCCAGATCCGGCAGAACCTGCACTTCACCTATGTGCAGGACGACATCCGCGTCAACGACAAGCTGACGCTGAACGCCGGCCTTCGCTATGAGTACGCCTCGCCCATGTGGGAGGCCGACAACGCGTTGACGAATTTCGATCCGGTCACGAAAACAATGGTCACCGCCAAGGACGGATCGATTTCGGATCGCGCCCTGGTCGATCCCGATCGGAACAACTTCGGGCCGAGGCTCGGCTTCGCATATACCGCGGCACCAAAAACCGTCCTCCGAGGCGGCTGGGGCACGAGCTACGTGCACATCAACCGGATTGGATCCGCGAACCTGCTCGCCATCAACGGCCCGCAGGTTGTGAGAGCGGCCGTCGTCCAGGGCGATCCGATGGCGGCGACGTTCCGGCCCACAGAGCAGGGCTATCCGCTGGGGCTCACCGATTCGTCGAAGTTCAATCCACTCGCGGCCCTCATCAGCTACATTCCTCGTGACTACCACTCGAGTCCCGTCCAGAGCTGGTACGTATCGATCCAGCGCGAATTCGGGCCGACCATGCTCGTCGACGTCGCTTATGTCGGCAACAAGGCGGACGACTTGCTGCTGGTCGCCAATTACAACCAGGCAGTGCCGAACAACGCCGCCGGCTCGATTCCGCTCGCCGCACGCCGGCCGATTTCAACCTTAGGCGACATCACCTACGTGTTCAACGGCGGCAAATCGGACTACAACGCGCTGCAGGTCAAGTACGAATGGCGAATGGGTTCGGAGGTGACGCTGCTGAACTCTCTGACGCTGTCGCGCGCAAAAGACAACTCGGCGGGCGCGTTGGAAAACCAGAACGGCAACTTCCCCGCGCCCCAGGACCTCAACAACCTCGCCGCCGACTACGCATTGTCCGCATACCATCAGCCCTACAACAACACGACCAGCTTCATCTGGTCGCTGCCGTTTGGTCGGGGCAAGCGCTGGGGCGGCTCCGTCTCACCGGCGATGGACCTCCTCGTCGGCGGCTGGGAGGTGGCGGGCATCAACACCGTGACACCAGGCGAAATGGTGACCCTTACATACTCACCCGCGGCGCCGTTCCAGGTGTCGGCGATCACGAACGACTTTTCCGGCGCAAACAATTACCGACCCAATCTGACATGCGATCCGTATGCTCCCGCCGGCAGCCAGTCGATCACCAACTGGTTCAATGCGGCATGCGTCGCTCTGCCGACCGATCCGAGCCAGCCGTTCGGCAACGCGCCGCGCAACAACGTGCGCGGGCCGAGCTTCTGGCAGGTCGACCTCGCCGCCAGCAAGAACATCGCGCTGGGCGAACGCGCGAAGGTCCAATTGCGGGTCGAAGCCTTCAACCTGTTCGACCGTGTGAACTTCACGCCGCCGGCCGGCAACCGGAGCAACAGTACGTTCGGCACGATCACGTCCACATTCGATGCACGTCAGGTGCAGCTCGGGGTCAAAGTGCTCTGGTAACACACGATCTGGGAAACGCCCTATCTCCTGAGCGCCACGGTTTCCAACCGTGGCGCATTTTTCAAAACTTCTCACTTTTTACCTCGCCGTCATCGATTTGTTACATCAACGTCCTACTGTGCCCGTTTCCCCGGAGGACGATGTGGACGACGCGCGAACGCTGACCAATCGCATTCCCTTTGCCTCGGCCGCAGGAATGCCTCCTGTGTTCAGCGCGCGCTCCGGCCCCGACGGCTATCAGGTGGATGGACCCTCCGAACATCGCGCGGGCTCCGCCGGTGCCGGCGATGTCTTCGCGCAGTGGCGCTGGGATGGCCAGCAACTCGTCGTAGAGAACGATCAGTGGGGTGTCCAGCCGATGTTCTGGGCCGCGGCGCAGAACGGGGTGCACGTCTCGACGTCGATCGACGCGCTTCTTGACGCCGGCGTGCCGCCGACGTTGGACGACTCGGCGATGGCGGTGTTTCTGCGAACGGGGTACTTCATCGGCGACGACACGCCTTTCGCCCAAATCCGTGCGCTTTCGCCCGCCGCCCGTCTCACATGGTCGCGCGAAGGGATAAAGGTCGCGTCGCACTGGATCCCGCCAACCGCTCAACCTGTTGCACGCGCAGATGCCGCCGCTGAATTCAGCCGCTTGCTGACCGCGTCGGTGAATCGTTGCAGCGCAGGAAGCGCACCGACGGTGGTTCTCCTCAGCGGCGGGCACGCGTCGCGTCATATTCTGTTCGCGCTGCAGGCGCTCGATCGGCCCCCGAAGCGATGTGTCACAATCCAGCCGTACTCATCGGCCTCCGCCGACGATGTCAAGCTTGCGGCGATGCTCGCCGATGCCGTCGGCGTCAAGCACCTGGTCCTGCTTCAGCACAGCGACCGGGTCGGCATGCAGGTGCTGACGCAATCACTCACGCACTCATGCGCGGATGAACACGCGCACTTCCTTCCATTGCGGTGGTATCTGCAGCACCTTCGGTTTCACGCATTCGACGGACTCGGCGGCGGTCTGCTCTCGCACAGCCGATATCTCGATGGCGTGCGGAATCGTCTGTTCGCGGAAGCGCGCGTGTCGGACATCGCCAACGACGTCCTTGGCGATCCCGACGGCATCGAGCCGGCGCTCGGGAGCCTCATCGGCCCCGACGGGTTGAAGCGCTTCGAGCGATGCAAGGCGGTTGCCCGCGTCGCATCCGAGGCCGCGCTGCACATCTCCGCGCCGAATCCGGTCGCGTCGTTTGCCTTCAGTACTCGGATCCGGCGGCAGGGCGCGCTCTCGCCCTACGGCGTCCTCGAGGGCTGTCCGATCTCGACGCCGTTTCTCGACTCGGCGCTCGTCGATTTCCTGCTGTCGCTCCCCTTTGATGCCGTGGCGGACGGTCGACTGCACACCGACACGCTGCGGCAGCATTACCCGCGCTACGCCCACATCCCGTTCGCGCAGCAACACCGACGTGCCGATCACAGGCACGTCGTCAGGCGCGATGCCGTCGCACTCCTGAGAGTCGTGTCCGATACGCGGTCGACGTTGGTTCACCGATCGGCGGTGGCTGCGCGCACGCTCAAGGCGGTTGCCAGCGGCTCCACCAGCCATTTGTGGTTTCTGCCTCGCATTGTGCATCTGCTGGAAGTGGAGCGCCGCACTCGTGGCGAAACCGTCAGTGCGCCGGCGCAGACCGATCCGGCCGCCGGCACGCGCGCGGCCTGAGCGGCGACCGTCTCAGCGTTCGTCGCCGTCGCCGTCGGCCAGCCGCCGGACAAACGCGCTGCGGACCGCCGGCGGCATCGGCGAGTGCGCCCCTTTCACCGAGCGCCAGATGATCTCGTTCAGCTCGCGCTCGGGCGCGACGTCTGCCGTGTCGAGATCCATGCGGAGCGAGGCCGCCGCGCCCCAGGCCGTCAACGCGTTCGTTTCGTCGATTGAGATCCGTGGGTCGAGGTGGGTGAACGGCGTCAACACGGGCGTCGGCTGAAACGCGTTGTACATCGGCGTCGCCGCCGCGTCGTATTGGCTCATCGGCGGGATACCCAGAATCAGCTCCATCGTCCGCAGCACGCCGGATGTGGTGTACATCGTGTTGTCGATCGCGCGTCGGCGCGAGAACGGACTGATCGCCAGGACGATGGAGCGGTGAGCGTCCACATGATCGGGGCCATTCTGCGCATCATCTTCGACGATGAAGATAGCCGACTCTTTCCAGATGGCGCTCTGCGAAATCGCCTCGACGAGCTTGCCAATCGCCAAGTCGTTTTCGGCCACCATCGCGCGCGGCGTCGGCGTACCTGGTCGGGTTCCGTTGGTGTGGTCGTTGCCCATGCGAATGATCGACAACGCTGGAACTTCGCCGCGCCGCTCGTGCTCGCGAAACTCCTTGAGCCACACGTCGAGACGACGCCCATCCGGGACCTCGAGGTCCCAGGGTGGATACGACGGGCTGACGCGGCCCTCGAGACCAGGGACGGATGCGACCACGGGAACGCGGCCTGCCAGGCGATCCTCACGCGATCCCGGGGCCCAGTGAGCGAATTCACCATAGCTCCGCACGCTCTTTCCGGCGCGGACCACCGCATCCCACAGGTAGCCGTGCATCGGCGCCGCCGCATTGCCGTAGGCGTTGCGCATCACGCCTCCGCCCTCGCTCAAATACGAGCTGCCGCGCCGCGCGTAGTTGGTCGGCCAGAATTTCTCGACGATGTCGGTGGCGTATGCGCCGGTCGACCAGGCGTGGCCGTCGTAGCTGACCTCGGCATCGACGTAGAAATTATCGAGAACGCCGAACTCGCGCGCCAGCGCGTGGGCGTTCGGGGTTACCTCGTCGCCGAACAGGCACAACGTCGGATCGCCGTTGGCGCTTTCGATGTCGCCGAACACCTGGTCGTACGTTCGGTTTTCCCGAATGACGTAGAAGACATGTTTGATTGGAGACGCGGCGCCCACGCGACGCGGAATCGGGGACGTCTGCGGTGATCCCGCCGGCGAGAGCCGATGCTCGTCGGAGTACCGTGTCACGCTCAGCGCCATCTTCGTCAGCGTTTGGAGCGCCTGGCGGTCCGGCGTCGGAAGCACGGACAACGTCCCGGTCAGCATCGCGCCGACGTATTGAGCCTCGCCACCCGGCAACGATCGCGTGACGAATCGCGGATTCGCCATCGACGTGAGGCCCTTGCCACTCAGCATGAACAGCTGCTTCCCGTCGCGCGAGAACATCGCGGCCGTCGGATACCAGCCAGTGGGGATGAACCCTTCGACCTCGCTGCTGCCAGGTTTCGCGACGTCGACGACCGCGACGGTGTTGTTGTCCGCGTTGGCGACGAGCAGACGCTTTTCGTCGGGCGACAGGCTCACGTGATTCGGCGTCGAGCCGGGCGGCGCCTGCGGAAACATCGAGACCGAGATCTGCTCCGCTGCCCTCCTGGTCTCGAGGTCGATGGCCCACACGGCGTTGGTGTTCGCGCAGGCGACGAAGAGACGCTTGCCGTCTTTCGTCACCGCCATGGCGTTGGGATGTTCACCGACGGCGATTTCACCGCGCGGCTCGAACGACCACGCGTCGAACATCATGACTTTCGCGCCGCCCCAGATCGAAACAAACAGCGTCTTCCCGTCAGACGAGACAACGCACGTATAGGCTTCGGCCGGCAGGCCGATGCTCCGCAGCACGTGACCCGTTTGGAGATCGACCGCGCTCACGATCTGACCCAGCACGTGAACGGCAAAGAGGCGTTTGCCGTCTGGGCTCACCGCGAGTCCGCCGATGAAACTCTGCGGAATCGGCTCGGGGCGGTTCGTTCCTTCGACGGGGCGTTCCATCGGGCGCCCGAGCACGAGATCGTCGCCTCTGAGCAGGACGGCACCGTCCCAGTGCAACTCGTGCACGGTGTTGTTCGCAGCACCGGAGACATACAGCCGTTTGCCGTCTGGATGCCAGACGAGTCCGAGCCAGGCGTGATCCAGTGTGATCGCGCTTCGGACGATGAGGTTCTGCAGATCGACGACGCTGATCGACGGCCGGGCGAACCCGTTGTTGGCGACGAGGACTGCCGACCGATCGGGCGTCTCGACCATCGCCAGCGGCAGATCACCGACAGAGATGTGGCGCCCGGCAGGCGCAATCTTCCAGCCGTTCGGCAACAGCGTCACGCCTCCACCGAGCGGGCCTGGACGCTGAGACGGCTGCGTGTCGCCGAACGCCGCTACCATCGACGCGCAGACGTACAAACTGCCGATCGCCGCCAACGTTCGCCTGTGCCGCATGGGCGATACCTTACACGATCAAGCGGCCCAGGATCCGTTGCGGTAAAGCGTCAGCGCGACGTCGACGTTGGAGCGCAGGGTCCGAGCAATCGCTTCCCAGTTCTTGTCGCACCGCAGGAGAGTCTTCCACGAATAGAGGTGCTTGGGCTTGTGGAAATCGCTGTTGGCCACGTACGGGTAGTGCTTCAGGCTGGTCACCGAGAAAAGGTCATCGCGATTGGCTGCCTCCCAGACGTCGACGAGACCCGCCAGTCGCTTGCGATGGTCCCACAGATAACACGTCCCGATCTCGATTCGACGCGTCGTCCGATGATGCGGATGGCAGGCGATGCTGAGGGCGTTCTGTCGCCGGATGTCGCGGAGAATCTCGTCGGCCGGTTGATCAGCGCTGATGAATTCGCGGATGTTCAGGGCGACGATGTGCGAGTTCTTCTTGCTGCGGAAGTGGTTCTGCGTGATTTCCGCGCCGGGAATGACGAGAAGATCGTAAAGGCGGCGCGCTCGCCGCGACTCGGCCTCGATGTCGTTGAGGTACGCTTCAAATCGTTCGGCGGTCACGGAGAATTCACGGCGGCCGAGCGACATCAGCCGTCCCGCCCGAGCCAGCAAGTCACGCTCCATGAGGATGTGGTCGGTGATGGCGATCACATCGAAGCGCTGGGTCTTGCCATAGAGATCGACGACCTCGCGGATCGATAGGCGTCCATCGCTCCATCGCGTGTGGACGTGAAAATCGCAGAGCAGAAACGGCTCGTATCCCGGCATGTCAGGCTCTCACGTCGAGATGGTCCGTGTCTGCCGGCCGGTGGCGCAGGATTTCCGACCAGAAATTACGGACGTAGAGGTTGAACACCGCAGCCTTGCCCATGGCGTGGTAGCGCCGCGCTGACGTCCACACCCAGCACTCGCGGCTCAGCGCCACGCGTCCGACGGCCGTCAGCCGCCGGCCGAGGTTCGTATCCTCGCCGTGAAACTCGATCCGCCGGTCGAACCCGCCAATCTGCTCGAGGGCGGCGCGGCGCACCGCGAAATTGCCGCCGTACAGAATCGCGCCGATCCCCAGCAGGAGATGGACAACGGCGTGGGTCGGCGGCGCGACCAGCAGGTCATAGCACCGCAACAGCGCGCGACCGCGCCAGTCCCAGTCATAGAAGCGGTATGGACCCGTCACCGCGACCGGCGCGTCGCGGCGCAGAAACCGGCGCTCGACGTGCTCCAGCCAGAGAATGGGCGCGCGGCAGTCAGCGTCGACATACGCGACGATGTCTGTCCGCGCGGAGTGACGCGCTGTTTCGCGCGCCACTACAAGACCTTTCGAGGGTTCGTCCACGACACGGACGCCCGAGACGGCACGCGCGACAGCGCCCGTTTCGTCGGTGCTGGCATTGTTGATGACCAGGATGTCGTCGGGAGGCCGTGTCTGGGATAGGAGCGAATAGAGACAGGCGGGAAGCAGTCGCGCTTCGTTATACGCGCAGACGATGACGCCTATCGTCAGAGCGATGTGGCGAGACCTCGCATCGGCGGCAGTGTAGCCGGCCGATGTGACGGCGACGCTGCGGAAGGATCACGTCAATGTGACGTTTTCTTGAGCGGCTCGAGGAGGATGTACCAGCTTTCGCAGTCTGTGCGCGAGCCGCCCGCGAGCGTCACGGTAAACGCCAGGTTCAGGGACGGGATTTCCCAACGGTGCTTGGCGCGTCCGAAATCGAGCACCACGCGGTATGGCTTCAGCAGATTGTCGGGAGCGTCGTGATCCCGATGGGCTTCCTGGACACCATCGAAGATGGCGAACTCGCGGCGCGGCCCCAGGTGAACCTCGAACTTGCTGACGCCGCTGACGGCATGGTCGTAGACGCGCTCGGAATACTGCCCGTCGCGCTCCCGGCATGACTGCCAGTTGCCTTCCAGGATGTTTCGGGTGTCGTGGGAGAAGGGGGTGAACTGCGCCTCAGCTGGACGAAGGCCGACTGCGATGACGAAGGTCGCGGCGGCCAGTACCGGACAGACACCCGTGAGAAGCCAGGCAACCCTGGAAGTCGACGGACGCACGGTGCTCCTTTCGCCAAAGGCCGAAGAGCCGTGAATTACTTGCAGAATAGCATCATTTCGGGGGCGATTAACCCAGAATTAACATCCCAGACACGTGCCTGATACGCCTGCTCGGTAGGCTCGTTCGCAGCCCATGGCCAGACACCGCGTCCTCATCGTCGAAGACGAGCACGACATCGCCGGTCTGATAAAACACACCTTGGAGCGCGGCGGCGATGCTGAGGCCCAGATTGTCTCGTCGGGGGATGCGGCACTTGCAGCCGTCGCGGAACAGCCGCCGGACCTGATCATCCTCGACCTGAACCTGCCGGTCGTCAGCGGTCTCGACGTCTGCCGAGTCCTCCGGTCCCGGGCCGACGTGCCGCACGTGCCGATCATCATGCTGACGGCCCGGACCAGCGAAGACGATCGCGTCGCCGGGCTCGAGCAGGGCGCCGACGATTACGTGACCAAGCCCTTCAGCCTGCGCGAGCTGTCGGCGCGCGTCCGTGCCGTGCTGCGCCGCGGCCGTTCGGCGCGCGACGACCGGGCGCTCCGCGCGACCCTGTATCGCGGCGAGCGACTGAGTGCGGATTTCGACGCGGTCGCCATCTCGGTGGACGGGGAGCCGGTGCGGCTCACCCGCCGTGAATTCGAGCTCCTTCAGTACCTCGTTCAGAACAAGAACCGTGTCATCTCCCGGGATCGTCTACTCGAGCGCGTCTGGGGCTACGAGCGGCTGGTTGAAACGCGGTCAGTGGACGTGCACGTGGGACGCCTCCGCAGCAAGCTTCGAACCGCCGGTCGCCAGATCGAGACGGTAGTGGGGCTCGGGTACCGGTTTATCGATTGATTCGCTGCCATCGGGACCAATTCGGCTGTACAGTGCCTCTGACTTCGCGCGCCTCGACAGGCGCGCCCGAGGAGGACTGCTATGGCCGAACGCGTACAGACTTACAAGAACCACACTCGGCTGCTTCCGCTGTTCCATCTCTTCGTCTTGCCGGTCCTGTTGCTCAACCTGCTGAACGACATCCGGCGCGCGTGGCGGTATCCGTCGGAGGGGACGGTGTTCGTCGTCGTGGTCAGCGCCGCGCTGCTGACCCTCGCCTTGCTCGCGAGGATTCAGGCGCTCACCGTGCAGGACCGTGTGATCCGGCTCGAGATGCGCCTCCGGTTGCGGCAGGTGCTGCCTCCAGAGCTCCACGGCCGGATCAACGATCTCACGCATCGCCAGCTGGTCGCGCTGCGCTTCGCAAGCGACGCGGAGCTGCCCGTGCTGGTGCGCGAGATCCTCGACGGCAAGCTGCAAACGGGGAAAGAGATCAAATTGCGCGTGAAGAACTGGCAGGGAGACTGGCTCAGAGCCTGAGTGTCGAGCTACTTCTTCTTGATCGACGCGAGGATCTTCGGCGTGACCATCCAGCGGAGATCGCCGGGCCCGGCAGGCGGGACGGCTTCGATGTCGATTCGACAGACCGCGCCCTTCTTGAACTCGAACGAGTGGCGCGATCCGATGAGCCGCGCGGCGAGCTCGCCGATCCCCGGCTCGTGTCCCACCAAGGCGATGCGCGTCTTGCGGGCGTGCTTCTCGAGATCGGCGACCAACGTCGCATACGTCCCTTCGGGCGCGAGCGAGTCGACGGTCACAATCGACGGGCGCGGGTCGAAGCCGGAGGCTACGATCTCCGCGGTTTGCCGCGCGCGGACCAGCGGGCTGGTGAGGACGAGATCGATCCAGACGTCGAGACGATCGAGGCCGCGCACCGATTTCCGAAGCCGGTCCGCGCCGTCGTCGCTCAGAGGCCGCTTCGTGTCGTCGGGCCAGGCGTCGCCTCGTTCTTCGGCGATGCCGTGGCGGATCAAGTACAGCTCGTACGGTCCGGGCATCGATCAGCTCACGCGCCGCGCCGCCGCACGCTCGGCCGAAGTCGCATGCCGCCGCGTCCGAACCGGTGCCGGGCCTCGCGCGTACTTGTCGGCGATGACGAGGAGGCCGTCGCGGGCGCGCATGTAGCGCCCATGCAAGCGGCGACAATCCTCGTCCAGCGATTCGATAATCGTGTCGAGCTCACGCCAGACGGCAACACTCGGCGGCGTCAGCGATGCCTGCACATCGCGCACGCGATCGATCAGCACCTGCAAATCGTGCATCCGGCCGAGAACCTCCTGACCGCGCGTCAGCATTCGGAGCTCCGCCCGTCGATCCACGCTCATCGCATCCGCCGCCAGCTCGACGGCATACCGGAACTTCTTGAGCGCGATGCGCACGTCGTGCAACCGGTCCGGGAGGTATACGGCGCCCGCGTCGTTCAGCGCGCCGCGAAGCCGCGAGGCCCGTTTCGCGAGCCGGGCTTCGATCGCCCAGCGCCAGGCCGATTTGACTTCGGCGTTTTGGGGCTTCGCGTTTTCCTGTTCCGCCAACTCGTCGACAAGCTTCCCGAGCTTGCGTGAGATGCGTCGCAAGCCGCCAATCGGCAGGTGATGGAACAGCCGCTTGCGTGCGTCGTCGCGAGCTTTGGAGACGGCGACGCCGACGCGTCCGATCGGCGCGCTTCGGCTGCGGCGCGAAACATGCAGCTCGTCAATCAACATGAGCAGGACGTCGAGCTCCCGCACGGTGCCCAGACGTTTTGTCACGCGCCGGAGTCGTCGGTTCAGCTTGTTCGCCGTCACGTGGTCGAGCTGGAGCAAGGGGAGCAGCTCGCGAAGCCGGCGCGATGCGACGCGCGCGCGATGAAGCGCCCGGATGTCGCCGTTCTCTACCCCGTGAAGAACGCGGGAGAACCGATCGAGCCTTTCCTTGAGCAGTTTTGAGCGGCGCGTCAACGCGGGCATGATGTAGGAGCTACGGGCTGACCTCATTATAGTTAGAGACCCTGATCTATGCGCCTCGCCACCATCGACATCGGCACGAATTCCGTCCACATGATCGTGGTGCAGGTGCGACCGGACCTGTCCTTCGAAGTCATTGACCGCGAAAAGGAAATGGTCCGTTTGGGTGCCGGTGGGCTGGACGGCAAGGCGCTCACGCCCGAGGCGATGCACGCGGCCCTCCAAGTGCTGTCGAAGTTCAGGCGTCTGGCCGAATCGCATCGCGTCGACGAGATCATTGCGGTCGCGACGAGCGCGACCCGGGAGGCCGAAAACGGCGGCGAGTTCCTTCAGACCATCGCCCAGCAGATCGGAATACGCCCGCGCGTCATCTCGGGGACGGAGGAAGCCCGGCTCATCCATCTGGCAGCGGTTTATGGGATCAGCGTGCCGGGGGACGTTGCGGTCGTCATCGACATAGGGGGAGGCAGCGTCGAGGTCACGCGGGGCGCCGGGTCTGCGATTGAACTGGGCCGCAGCTTCAAGCTCGGCGTCATCCGGCTCACCGAGCGGTTCGTTCGTACAGACCCCCTCGAACCGCGCGACGCGCGGAAGCTCGTACGCTACATCGACGCAGAGATAGGCAAATACCTGGATCAGATTGCGCGCGCCGGCTTCGAACGCGTCATCGGCACGTCCGGCACGATTCTCAGCCTCGGGGCCGTGGCGTCGGCTGCCGAGGGGCTCGCCGCAGGTGCGCCGCTGCGAAGCCGGCGTATCCCGGCAAAGTCGCTGCGCCGCGTGCGCAAAGAGCTCGTCTCGCTGAATCTCGAGAAGCGGCTGCGCGTCCCCGGCCTCGAGCCGAAGCGCGCGGACCTCGCGGTCGCCGGATCCATCCTTCTCGACGAGATTCTTCGCCGCCTCGGCGCGCAGGAAATCACATTGTGCGATCTGTCCCTTCGCGAGGGGCTCGTCCTCGATTACGTTGCCCGTCATCGCAAGGAGATCGCCCAGGCCGATCGCTATCCGGACGTTCGCCGCCGCAGCGTCTTCGAGCTGGCCGAACGGTGTCATTTCTGGCCGGAGCACTCGAACCAGGTGGCGAAGCTCGCGATCGCCCTTTTCGATCACACGCGCGCGATCCACGGACTCACGGATCGCGAGCGCGAGTGGCTCGAGTACGCCGCCATCCTGCACGACATCGGCGTCCACATCAGCTACGAGCGTCATCACAAGCACTCGTACTATCTGACGAAAAACGGAGACCTTCGCGGCTTCGAGCCCGACGAGATCGAAACCATCGCGCTGGTTGCGCGCTATCATCGTCAGGCGACGCCGAAGCGGCGCCACGAAGGCTTCCGCGATCTTCCCAGGCGCCGGCGGCGGACGGTTCGCACGCTCGCGGCAATCCTTCGTCTCGCAGAGAGCCTTGATCGCAGTCACTCCCAGACGTTGACCGGACTCGAGCTGCACGACCGAGGCGACGACGATCTATTGCAGCTGCGCGCGACAGGCGACGTCGAGCTGGAGCTGTGGTCCGCCGCACGGCACGCGGCGCCGTTCGAGCGAATGACCGGCAAACCTCTACGCATGGAAGTCGGCCGCGTCTCTTCCGACACGGCCGCGCAGACCTATGCTGAACAACCTGACACAACCGCACGAGTACCCCGGCAAGCTGTTCGTCGTCGAAGGGATCGACGGCTCCGGGAAAACAACGCAGCTGGGCCTTCTGGCGAAGTGGCTGAGCGCCGAGGGACATCGCGTCTTCGTCACGGAATGGAACTCGTCCGCCCTGGTAAAGGCGGCAACGAAGACCGGCAAGAAAAAAAACGCGCTCACACCGATGACGTTCAGCCTGCTGCACGCCACGGACTTCGCTGATCGCCTGCTGTATAAGATCATCCCGCCGCTCAAAGCCGGCATGATCGTGCTCGCCGATCGCTATGCGTACACCGCGTTCGCGCGCGACGCCACGCGGGGCGTCGACCGTCAATGGGTGCGTGAGCTGTACAGCTTCGCCGTGCGGCCCGACGTCGCCCTCTACTTTCGGGTACCGATCGACGTCTCGGTCGATCGATTGATGGCGCGGCGGATCAAGCTCAAGTTCTACGAGGCGGGCATGGATCTCGGATGGAGCACGAGCCCGCTCGAGAGCTTCAAGATGTTTCAGGGCCGGGTGCTCGACGAGTACGATCATCTCGTCGACGAGTTCGGGATGCAGGTCGTGGACGCGAAGGGCAGCATCACGGCGCAGCAGCGCACGGTCCGCGCTCTGATCGCGCAGCACGCCCAAATCAGCCAGATCGACATCGCGGCCGGAGAGATCACCAATGACGAGTCCGTCTGACGCCCCGGAGACGCCGGAGCCGGGAGCCAACGGCGCCAGCCAGGCGGGCGGGTACTACGGGCGAGGAATTCCGTACCTGCCGATCGGGGGGTACCCAGGCAAGCTGATCGCCATCGAAGGCACGGACGGCGTCGGCCGCAGCACGCAGATACAGCTGCTCCGCGAATGGCTCGAGGTGAAGGGCTACGGCGTCATCGAAACCGGCTGGACGCGGTCGCCGCTGATGCAGCCGACGATCGAGCTGGCAAAATCGAGCAACACGCTCAACAAGCTCACCTTCGTCCTGCTCTACGCCACCGATTTCGCAGACCGCCTGGAAAAGGAGATCATCCCGGCGCTCAAGGCCGGCTTCGTCGTCCTCTCGGATCGATACATCTTCTCGGCTCTGGCCCGGGCCGGAGTCCGCGGCGTGGATCGGCAATGGTTGCGTAACCTGTACGGGTTCGCGATTGCGCCGCATATGGTCTTCTACCTGAATATCGACGTGAAGACGCTGATCGGCCGAGTGCTCGAATCGCGCGGCATGGATTTCTGGGAATCGGGCATGGACCTGAAGCACGGCGACGACATCTACGACAGCTTCAGGACCTATCAGAACAAGCTGCTGAAAGAGTACGCGTCGATGGCCGACGAGTTCCATTTCCGCGTGGTGGACGCTCGCCGGACGGTCGATCGAATCCAGGACGAGTTGCGAAGGCAGGTAGGGGCGTTCCTGGAGCCCGTGGAAAAAGCGCCGGAGCCTGTCTTGTCCGCGAAGGTTTGAAGTACCAACCTTCCCAGCTGTCAAATCACGGCGGTCTCCAGCGAGTAGATCGGCGGAAGCCAGTTGAAGATCACGTCCCACGAATCGCCGCCGTCGCGGCTGGCGAGGATGTGACCGCCCTGCGTCCCGACGTACACGCCGGGCGCCTCCAGACGATCGGTGGTCATCGCCATCCGCATTACGTTCAGGAAGGCGCCGGATTGAGGCAGTCCTTTGTTCAGCATCTGCCACGATCCGCCTCGATCCCGGCTCCGGTAGATGCCGAACCTGGCATCGGCGGTCATGCGAGCCTGGTCGCTCTCTTCAGGAATCACGAACACCGTGTCGCCGTCATGCGGCAACGTCGCGAACGGAAAGCCGAAGCGTGACGGCAGCCCATTCGAGATGTCGTTCCACGAGTCGCCGCCGTCATCGCTGCGATACACACCGCAATGATTCTGCTGGTACAACACGTTCGGCCGTTGCGGATGCATCTCCATGTGATGGACGCACTGTCCCACCTCGGGAAACTTGTCGGGCAGAAAATCGGCGCGGACGCCGACGTTTTTTGGCGCCCACGACTTCCCATCGTCGTCGGAACGGAACGCGCCAGCTGCCGAGAGACCCACGATCAGCCGCGAGGGCTTCGACGGATCGAAGCCCATCGAGTGAACCATCAGACCACCGGCGCCCGGAAACCATTTCGCGCGGGTCGGATGATCAGTGAGCGCCTCGATCTCCCGCCAGTTCTCGCCGCGATCGTCGCTGACGAAGAGGGCGCCCGGGTCGACACCGGCGTAAAGTCGCCCGGGCACGCGGGGATCCGCCTTGACGAACCAGATCCGTTCCACCGAGTGCTCTCTCCCTTCGGCGAACCGAATCGCGCCGGCATCGCGCCAGCTCTTGCCGCCATCATCAGAGAGCTGCAGTGCAGGCCCCCACCAGCCGCTCTTGCCCGCGATCATCAGCCGTCCATCGCCGACGTGCGCGACGTGGTTCACCTCGCAGCCCTTGAGAAACGGCCCGGCGAGCGTCCATTTCGCGCGCCCCGCGTCAGATGTGGCGATGAACCCACCCTTGCGCGTGCCAATCAATAGCAACAGCATGCTCATGTCGCCTGTCCTCCCTACGAGCTCTGCTCGACGCGCTCCTTGAACAGTCGCAGCAGGCCGCTCCATCCATCTGGCGAATCGACACCAACGCGCATCGTCGCACCAGTTGGACCCATGCGGTTGAAGAATCGATGCTCGAGATCGACGCGAGTACCGCCGACCTCAGGTGTGAAGGTGATCTCGACCTCGCTCGATCTTGCGAGGTCCGGCTCGTATCTCCAATCGTGCGTGATCTGCCAGGCAATGACGAACCGATGCGGCGGTTCCCAGATCAGCACCGTCCCCCACGGGCACTCGGTGCCGTCGGCCTCGCGTCCATAACAGCGCCCGCCAAGCTTCGTTTCGATCACCGCCTTTTCAAGCGCGCCTTTGCCGATGTGATGGGTTCTCGGCCACCACGTATCGAAGCCTTCGGTGAATACCTTGAACGCGCGGTCGGGGCTTGCGCTGACGGTGATGGTCTTGCGGACTGGTACATCGGTCACGTCGGTCACGGTTGTCATTCTGCCTCCTCAGAGTCACGTGCCTCTGCCGCCCTTTTGAAGGCGGCGAGTGCGTGGGTCCAAAACTGTTCGAAGTACTTTCGAAGGCCCTCGATGCCGGCGGGATTCACTGCATACAGGCGGCGGTTGCCGACGGCTTCGTCGGCGACGAGTTGAGCGCGTTTGAGGACGCGTAAGTGCTGCGAGATCGCCGGCCGGCTCACCGGAAACTCGCTGGCAAGCTCGCCGACCGCCATCGGACCCTGGAGCAACCGCTGAAGAATCGCCCGGCGGGTCGCGTCGCCCAGGGCGGTCAATTGGGCGTCCATCGGCGAATGTTGGTAAGTAATCACTAACGGTAAGCATATTCTTACCGACTGGCGGCCGTCAACCTCCGTCCTTGCCGGTCACCTCCTCCCCTGCGGGCGGGGACGGAGGTTGACCCCACACGCCCGACCTGCCCTGTAAGATCCCGACATGGCCGAGCACTACTATCAATCCGCCGACCTGGCACACTTCCCCGACATCGGAAAGAGCGCTCCCGAACTGGCGAAGAAATTCTTCGACTGGTACACCGCCGTGTTCGCCGACGGCGCGTTGACGGCGCGCGAGAAGTCGTTGATCGCGCTCGCCGTCGCGCACGCGGTGCAGTGTCCGTACTGCATCGACGCTTACAGCAGGGACGCCGTCGAAAAAGGCGCCGACATCGACCAGATGACGGAAGCCGTGCACGTAGCCGCCGCGATCCGCGGCGGTGCGTCGCTGGTGCACGGTGTTCAAATGCGGAATCACGTCGCGACGATCGGAATGTAGTGGGCCGAACCCTCTCGTTGCAGGAGCGTGGCGCACCGCTGGCGTCGACCGCGACGCAGCGGGGTCTGCTCGCGCGGCTGCCGCTTTCTCGTCCCTTTGCCGACGCGGCCGCCTCCGCCGGATTCCGACCGCTGACTCCGACGGCAATCAGAGTGCTTCAGATCAATCTCGGCAAGCTATGCAACCAGACCTGCCGCCACTGCCATGTGGACGCGGGGCCCGACCGTCGCGAAACGATGTCGCGCGAGACGATGGAGCTGTGCGTCGCTGCGCTGGCGGCCAGCGAC
>Ga0114129_10001345_pt1 | contig 32947 bp, 32 predicted proteins | sample RhiMetdeltSRZDD1_FD_80071 | JGI IMG/M metagenome (GOLD analysis project Ga0114129, IMG submission 80071) | Populus rhizosphere microbial communities from Tennessee, USA - Rhizosphere MetaG P. deltoides SRZDD1 (version 2) (version 2) | ecosystem: Host-associated > Plants > Roots > Rhizosphere >...
AGCGTGTGGCCGACGACCTCGGGCTGCTCGTGGATTTCCTTCGCCATGAAATGGCGGTGATTGCCCTTGTCGACCAGAAACGCCGACGCACTGGATTTCAGCACCGGACGCGCGACGACCTTGCCGCTGGCGTCGTACACACCGCCGTGGCATGGGCAGCGGAAGCGTTTTGTTTCAGTGTCCCAGCGCACCTGACACCCGAGATGCGTGCAGGTTGCCGAAAGCGCGCGGACGTTCTCGGTCCCGTCGAGCATGAGGAACACCGTCTGCTGCGCGCGCTCGCGATACCAGCCATCGGCACGCGGCACGGTGAGGATTCGCGTCACTGGAGCGTCAGTCGCGAGGTCATCGACGGGACCGGCGCGCACCCATCGTTCGCGCGAGGCGGCTGCTGCGGGCCGCAGCGCAAATACGCCGAGCAGCGCCGACAACGCGCCACCGATCAGGGCTACGAAACTGTTGACGAGGACGGCAAGCGCCCGCCGGCGCTCCGGTCGAAGTGGAAAATCGCTAGTCGAAGGCATGTTCCGAAGGACGCACTGCGAACCTGGGGCCAGCCCGAAGATGCGCACAACCTGCGCGCGGGCCGCAGTTTACCCTCTTTGGCGGATCCCGGGGAGTTCCGCGATTCGTAAGCGCTTTCGGATGTTTACCGCTGGCGATCGAGTTTCTGGAGGTACTCCTTGGCTTTGGGGGTCTCCATGAGCCTGAGGCGCCGCAGCGCCTCCGCTCGCAGCTTGGGATCGCGCTCGTGTTCGGCGACGCGAATCAGCTCGTCCTCGGCGCCCGCGCTGAAGAATCCGACGATGATTGGCAGCTTGACGGCGAACTCGGCCCGCTCATACAGCATCCAAAGCTGCTCGCTGCCCCCCGCCTGCGCAAGCTTGAGGATCGCGCTCTCGCGCAGACCCGGGTCTTTCTCCGATTGCGCGATGCGAAAGAGCGGCGTCTTCTCGAGCCGCTCGCCCAGAGAGGTGACGACCTGCTGCTTGACCGGCAAATCAGCGGTTGTGTAGACCTGCATCAGCTCCTGCGAGATCTCAGGGCCGCCGAATCGTCCCAGCTCGCGAACGGCAGCAACCCGCGCAAACTCGGGACCGGCCTTCGCAACCTGCACGACCGCCGCGCGGGCTTCGGGCTTTCCCGACTGCATCATGACGAACATGGCTCGCCGCGCATCACCGGGGTTGTCGCTGTCGAGCGCGATTTCCGTCAGAATCGGAATGACCTTCAGCGCATCGGTCCGGATCAGGCTTCCGAGCGCCTGGATGCGCAGCTCGATATCCGGCTGGTAGTCTTCCGGAAACCACGCGGGCGGTTTTGGCGGGAGAGGCGCCGGCGGCGGCGCGTACGGCGGCCGTGGCGTGGGCACTGCAGTCGGAGCGGGCGCCGGAGGCTCCGGCGGCGCAGGAACCGTCGCTGGATTCGCTCCCTCCGCCACTGGCGGCGGTGGCGCCGGCTTCCTGGCTCTCGTCGGCATGCGTGCGGGCTGTGGCGGCACCGCCGTCCACCACAAGACGTCGTTGCGTCGCAGATGGATCGCGATATCCACTCGCAGCGATCCCGCAGGTTTCACCCAGAGACTCTTCGGATACTCGCTCTCCAGCCGACGGATCGTCTCGATGGCCGATGCAGAGTCTCCCGATTGATTCAGGCTGTGAGCCAGCCAGTAGAGCGCTTCGTCCTTGGCCTTCTCCTTGGGGTCGTTGATCGCCGCACGCAACTCGGCGATCGCGCGCGGCCACTGTTCATCGGCCATGTAATCCTTCGCGCGGCCCAGCCGCGCCGAATCCGACGCCGGGGTGGGCGTGGAGGAGAACGCCGGTACTGCCACTACTATCGCAATCGCCAGCGCGATTGTTGTTCTCATTTCCCTGTTCCCTTTTCGTTGCCCATTGGCTCTTCGCTCTTGGCTTCGGGCCTCTCATTTATCAATGCTCGCGCGCCCGCGCCCGCGCGCGATTCGACTCGCTTCGCTCGCTCGCCGCAGCCGCTTTCCCCTTTTCCCTTTTTCCTTTTCCCTTTTCCCCTTCAAATCCCTGCCGTCGTGACCGCGTTCATCTTCGTCATGAGATCGCGCTTGCGAATCAGGCGCTGAATCCGCTCGAGCGTCGCTCGGTCGCGCTCGTCGGACATCGACGCTTGCAGCAACACGAGCTCGAGATCTGACAGGACTCCCGCCAACGTCTTCATGCCCCGCTCCTGCGCCGCATGCCGGTACAATCGCGTGTCGTCCAGCAGAGACGATGCGAGTTGGCGCTCGTAGGACCAGTCTTCAGCCGATGCTTCGCTCGGATTCTTCGCAGCAAGGCCGAGCACAACGAGCTTCGACCGCTCGAAGTGCTGCTCGCTGACCGACGCGAACGCAGCATCGGTGCGCTCGGGTCCCGCGGCGGATGTGTCGACGCTGCTCGGGGCACGTCTTTCGATCACGGTCGAACCTGCCGCGGCGGGAGTCGGCGGCGGGGTTTCGGTGATCGGCCTCGCGCCAGTCGTCACGGTCGTCGTTTCGGGCGGCCGCGCACCTCTCGTCCGTGCAAGATACACCACGCTCGTTGTCGCGAGAGTCAGGATCGCCGCCATCGCGACATACGACGCGAGATTGTGGCGCACGCGGAGGCGCGCCCTGTCAACCGGGCGCGGACGCGTGATCGGCACCACCTTTGATCGTTGCCGCTCCCGCGCGACCGCCGCTTCCAGGCGGGCCATGAATGGCGCCCAGTCGCCGCCCGGCGGCGCAGCAATCTCGGAACGTGACGCGAGCGCAGCACGGATCATCGTCAACTCGTCGAGCGCCGCACGGCACTCACGGCACGTACGCAGGTGCTGCCCGACAAAGGCGCGTTCCGACGCGTCGAGTTCGTCGTAGAAATACAGTTCGATCGCTGCGGACGTCTGGACGGCACACGTCGTCATACACGTCCTCCTGTCGCGACCCCCCGAGCGCGCTCGGGACAGGCGCTCGTCGCACGCAGCGCATCGCGCAGCCTGTGGACTGCGGCGTGAAGCTGGCGTTTGACGGTTCCTTCCGCAAGCCCGAGCGCTTCGGCAATCTCGCCGAGCTTCAGCCCTTGATGATGACGCATGACGAAGACGAGGCGCTGGCCGGGCGGCAACTTCGCGATTGCCCCCTCGAGAACCACTCCCAGCTCACCAGCATACGCGCGTTCCTCTGGGCCCGGAGTCTCCTCCGGCATGTTGCGCAGCGTCTGGTCCGCATCGTCTCCGAATGCTGATGACACGGCCGGCGATTGACGGCGACGATGATCGATACAAGCGTTCATGACGATCCGGTAGATCCACGAGGTGAGCTGGGCATCCTGACGAAAGCCGTCGAGGGATCGGTAAATCTTGATGAAGACTTCCTGCGCGATGTCCTCGGCGTCGTGATGGTTGCCCGCGAACTGGTAGGCGACGCGATACACCATGGATCGGTGCCGCTCGACGAGCGCCTGAAAGGCGGCCGGGTCACCGCCCGCCGCGCGGGTAATCAGGTCCGAGTCAACCATCCAGTGCCCGTGTCATCTGTATGACGGAGGCAGTTGCTCCGCGGTTGATCGACGCCGAAAGAAGGGCTCTCGGCTCAGGGCCTTTTTGGGCCTGTAAAACCGGCTCAAACACCCGGACGGCAGGTGACTTACGCTCGCGTTCCCTTAACCCAACGATATCCATCATTTCGAGGGACGTGCAATCGCTCGATTCGTCGAGTTCGAAGTTTTCACGGTTCCGAGCAATTCAATCAGCAATCGGTCTATACTCGCCAAATGCCTCATCAGAAGGCGTTCCTGGGCGTGGCGAACGCACTGCGGCGCAACGTGGCCATCATCGCTCATGTCGATCACGGCAAGACGACGCTCGTCGATGCGATGTTGCACCAAAGCGGGATCTTCCGCGCGAACGAGCGTGTGATGGAGCGCGCGATGGACAACATCGACCTCGAGCGCGAGCGGGGCATCACCATCCTCGCGAAGAATACCGCCGTCCGCTATCGTGACGTTCTGATCAATATCGTGGATACGCCGGGTCATGCGGACTTCGGCGGCGAGGTCGAACGGACGCTCGCGATGGTCGACGGCGTGCTGCTGCTCGTCGACGCCTCCGAAGGCCCGCTGCCTCAGACACGCTTCGTGCTCCGCAAGGCCCTCGAAAAACGCCTCACGCCCATCGTCGTCATCAACAAGATCGACAGGCCGGACGCGCGCCCGCAGGAGGTCCTGAACGAGGTCTACGATCTCTTCATTGATCTGGACGCCACCGAAGAACAAATCGACTTCCCGGTGCTGTACACGAGCGCTCGGACGGGCACGTCGAGCCCCTCGATTGACAACGGAAAGGATCTGCGCCCGTTGTTCGATGCGATCGTGGAGTCGGTGCCCCCACCGCGCGGCGACGCAGACGCACCGCTGCAGATGCTCGTCGCAAACCTCGACTCCAGCGACTATCTCGGACGGATCGCGATAGGGCGCGTTTTCAACGGTCGGGTCAAGGTCGGAGATCCAATCGCAGTCTGCAAGCTGGACGGCACCGTGCAGGAAACGCGCGTCACGAAGCTGTTTGCCTTCGACGGCCTGCGGCGGGTGGATATCGCGGAGGCTGGCGCCGGCGATATCGTGTGTCTCGCCGGCATCGAAGACATCACGATCGGTGAGACGATCGCGGACGTCGAGCATCGCCAGGCCATGCCGCCCATTGCCGTCGACGAGCCGACGGTCTCGATCATCTTCGGCGTGAACACGTCGCCGATGTCCGGCCGCGAGGGGCAGTTCGTCACGTCGCGGCAGATCAAGGATCGTCTCGACCGCGAGCTCCTCGGCAACGTCTCGATCAAAGTCGAGCCGACGGACACGCCGGAGCAGATGAAGGTGCTCGGACGCGGCGAGCTCCAGCTGTCGATCCTGATCGAGATGATGCGCCGCGAAGGCTACGAGCTCCAGGTCTCCCGTCCCGACGTCGTCACGAAAACGATGAACGGCCAGGTCATGGAACCGATCGAGGGCCTGGTAATCGACGTCCCTGAGGAGTTTCAGGGCGTCGTCATCGCGCAGGTGGGCATGCGCCGCGGCACGATGACGAAGATGGTGAACCATGGAACCGGACGCGTGAGGCTGGAGTTCCGAATACCGGCTCGCGGCCTGATCGGATTCCGATCGCAGTTCCTCACCGAGACGAAGGGCACCGGCATCATGAATCATCTCTTCGCCGGGTGGGAGCCGTGGCACGGCGCCATTCCCTCGCGTGTCACCGGCGCCCTCGTCGCCGACAGGGCTGGAACAGCGACCGGGTACGCGATCTGGAACCTGCAGGAACGTGGCGAAATCTTCATCGAGCCCGGCGAGCCCGTGTACGACGGCATGATCATCGGCGAGAACGCGCGCGCAAACGATCTCGACGTCAACGTCACAAAGGAAAAGAAGCAGACGAACATGCGCGCGTCCACAGCGGACGAAGCCGTCCGCCTGATACCGCCGCGCAAGCTCGGACTCGAGCAGGCGATGGAATTCATCAACGACGACGAGCTCGTCGAGGTAACGCCGGCGAGCATTCGACTCCGCAAGAGAATTCTCGCAGCGAATATGAGGCCGAAGCGTGAGTGACGTTCCGGCAGAACGGCCCACGGGCATTTCACGAAGCTCACGAAGACACGAAGACCACGATGAAGACGAATGAACGCTTAAAAAACTCCGTGGTCTTCGTCTCTTCGTGGTCTTCGTGAGAACGCCGGCGGCCCGTCACATCGATCGTCAGTATTTGACGGATCTCAAAGTCGACATTACACCTGCAGCCATCGCACCGGATTGCCCCGCGACTCCAGGAAGCGCCGGAAATCCTCAACCCCGATCGTGACGCTTGCCGTGTTCACGTTCGGATGAAAGATCAGCCGCTCCGCGCTCTGGAGGTCGGCATCCACGATAACGCGCACGGCGTGACGGGTGTCGTTGATGAGGCCAAATGGCGAGACGGAGCCCGGCGTGAGCCCCAGCTGCGCCTGCAGCCGCTCGGGCGATCCGAAGCTCAGACGATCGTCGCCAATCACCCGAACGAGGTGACGCAGGTCGGCCTGTTTCTCAATCGGCAGGATGACAAGATAATGGCGATCCCCTTTCTTATTTCTCAGAAACAGGTTCTTGACTCGCGCGGCCGGGATGTCGGCCCAATGCACGGCGGCTTCCTCGGCTGTGAAGACCGGCGGGTGAATGTATCGCTCGTACGCGATGCCCAATGCGTCGAGCGCCGCGTACACGGCGGCCGGATTATCTGAGACTTGCATCCAGAAGCTAGAAGTTAGAAGCCAGAGTGAATTCTGTCACGATCGCTCTAACTTCTAGATTCTAGCTTCTGCCCTCTATCGCCGACCTTTCCTCTCACTCGAGGACTTCAACGCGCACGGGAACGAGCCCGGGCTTGATGGATCTCAGACGCTGCGCCGCGCGTGTCGAGAGATCGATGATGGTGCCCTTGCGGCGGTTCCGCCCGTACGGCCCACGATCGACGATGCGTACGACGACCTGACGCCCGTTTTGCAGGTTCGTCACCCGCACCACCGTTCCGAGCGGCAGCGTCCGGTGCGCAGCCACCATCGACCACTGATTGAACGACCTCCCGCTCGCCGTGATCTCGCCATGGAAACCGGGACCGTAATACGACGCCAGCCCGAACTGCGTCGGAGGCGCCACGACGACAGCGCTCGGCTGATGCGAGCCTGGAAGTACAATCAGGGCCGTCGAAAACACGACCGCCGGTACAGCGATCCGCAGAACGCGCATGAGAACGGACTTGAAAAACCCGCGCCAACCGCCCACACGCCGGTAATACTAAAGGCGCTCGACTGCCTGCAAGCACTGCAGTACCCAGCTCAGCGATGAGAATGGAGAAGTGACGAAGCTGTCCCGCAGGTTCGACGAAGCGTTCAGGTACGCACACGAGTCGCATGCGGATCAAACACGCAAAGGCACAGGCGCGCCCTTTGTGGGACACCTCATGGGTGTCGCGTCCATTGTGTTGGACGATGGCGGCGATGAGGATGAGGCGATTGGCGCACTCCTTCACGATGCCGCCGAGGACCAGGGTGGACGTGCCCGCCTCGACGATATCCGCTCACGATTCGGCGACGCCGTCGCGCGGATCGTCGAGGACTGCACGGATTCATGGGAGACGCCGAAACGTCCGTGGAGCGAACGGAAGAAGGCCTACGTCGAGCATGCGCGGCATCTCGGCGCTTCGAGCCTGCGCGTGTCGGCTGCTGACAAAGTCCACAACACGTACGCGATCCTGCGCGACCTCCGCAACATCGGCGAGGAGGTGTGGAATCGGTTCAGTGCACCGGCGGATGACGTGATGACGTACTACGAATCGCTCGTTCGAGCGTACCGCGAGGCGGGCGGCGGACGTCTGGTCGACGAGCTCGATCGCATCGTGCGCGGTATCAGACGCGAAATGGGTTACTGATAAGCCCGCAGCCTGACCCGCGCCGGAGGCGGCGCAAGCGGAGCGGCGCGGGCAACAGTCTCGATGGGGGCCGGCGGGGCGAAGCCCCCTATGAATCGAAGAAGCGAACGAGCGCAGCGAGTGAGGCGCCGGAGCGGAGCAGGGCGAAGGGGCCCCGCGAGCGACGGCGATGGGGGATCCGGCGGGGCGAGGCCCCCCGGTCGAGTATGATGAGTCACTCAACGAAGGAGTGTGCATGCCCGCAGCCAGATCGGATCAGCGTCGTCACGGCGTGGGTTTTCTGGTCTCATTGGTACTCCTCGTCATCCCGTCGATTTCCTGGGCGCAGGTGGCCGCTCCGGTGCCCGCAGCGGCGTCGGACAAAACCTCACGGCCGTTCTCCACGATCTTCTCCGGGCTGGTGCAAGACTTCGGCAACCTTGGCCAGAAGCAGCCGCTCATCGTCTTTGGTGTGGGTGGTGTGTTGACGGGCCTCGCGATTCACACCGACGGCGAGATCCGCGATCGCATGATCAATAAACCGATCAGGGTCGAGGATGCATTCGACCCGGGTGACATCATTGGATCGGGATATGTGCAGTTCGGTGCCGCGATGGGCACGTACGCGTGGGGACGCGTCAGTCACAAGTCGCGGCTGACCGAGCTCGGCGCGGATCTGGCCGAAACGCAGATTGTCTCGGGCGCACTCACGCAAGGCGCCAAGCTGATTGTCAGCCGGCCGCGACCGGATGGCGGCGGCCGATCCTTTCCGTCAGGGCACACGTCGGCCACATTCGCAACCGCCACCGTGCTGCAGCGTCATTTCGGGTGGAAGGTTGGAGCGATCGCCTACGCCGGCGCCATGTACGTTGGCGCGTCGCGCCTGACCGAAAATCAGCACTACTTGACGGATGTGGTGGCCGGGGCCGCGATCGGCATCGGCTCGGCGCTCGCGCAAGGATTCGGTCGCAGCCCCGCGCACGTCACGGTCACGCCGGTTGCAATGAAAGGTGGCGCCGCGGTTTTCGTCAGCGCGCTGCCGCAGTAGTCGATCCGTCGGAAAACGCATGCGCGTGGGGCTGGTGCCCGTCATCACGGGTTTGTGCTGGTTAATCAGCGTCTCGTCGGCGGCCGCGGACTGGGCGATCAGCGGCTTCCTGGGCGCGGTCCAGACTCGTCCGAACACGCTGACGGTGCAGTTGCCCAACGCCGGCACGCAGCTGACCCTCGATTCTGTTCGGTATCGATCACAATCCTTCGACTCGCCGCAATACTACGGTGTCCGCGTCACGCGATACCTGGGACCGCACTTCGGGCTCGAGGGGGAATGGATTCACCCCAAGACCTACGCGCGAACAGAGGAAGTGGTGCACGCAACCGGGACCGTGGCCGGCTCGCCGCTCAACGCCGATGTTCGGCTGGACTCACTCGTCCACCGATTCTCCATCTCGCATGGACTCAACTACCTCCTGATGAACGCCGTCGTCAGGCATCCGTTGGATAAGAGCGAGAGACCGCGAGGATGGCTCACGGCACGTGCCGGCGCAGGGCTGACGATCCCGCACGGCGAGAGCGACATCGGAGGCCTCACGCAAGAGCAGTACGAGATCGGATCGGTAGGGTTCCACTTCGCCGCCGGTGGCGAGCTGAAGATCAGTCGGATCGTGTACGTGATGGCCGAATACAAGTTCACCACTACGGACGAGTCAGTGAGCGTCGCCGGTGGGACAGTTGATGGACGGTTCAGCTCGCATCACATTGCGTTCGGAATCGTCCTCAGGCCATAACACTTTTCGGATGTCCGTCGTATTGCGATCGGCTATAACTGGAAACCAGCCACCGTGCGCGGACGTGCATCCGATAGTCGACTCGGGTGTCCGCGCAGTTCGTTAATGGGTCCCTCATGCGGCTCGCCGCACGATCCTTCGCTACCGCACAACGGGCCTCGGCGCGCCCGAGGCGCGCCGCGCCGGAGCGGAGCGGGGCGCAGGGGCCCCGCGAGCGACGGCGATGGGGGTCCGGCGGGGCGAAGCCCCCCGGTGTAGAAAGGAGCCGAACGTGATGCGAGGTCGACATCTGAGCGTGGTGATCCTGTTCGTCGCAATCGGTCTGACGGCGCCGGCGCTGGCGCAGCAGGCGCAGGCGCCACTCCGATCCCCAGACGTCATCTTCGTACCGACGCCGCCCGAAGTCGTGGACGCCATGTTGAAGCTGGCGAATGTCACCTCGAAAGATGTGGTGTACGACCTCGGCTGCGGCAATGGCATCATCGTCGCCACTGCGGCGCAGAAGTTCGGCGCGCACGCCGTGGGCATCGACATCGACCCGCAGCGGGTCAAGGAATCGAACGAGCGCATTCAGCAGGCGGGCGTGACCGACAAGGTCAAGATTCTCAACGCCGATCTGTTCACCAGCGATATCAGCGACGCCACGGTCGTCACGCTTTACCTCCTTCCATCGCTGAACCAGAAGCTGATTCCCAAATTGAACAAGGAGCTCAAGCCAGGCACGCGCGTCGTGTCACAGAGCTTCGATATGGGCGAGCAGAACCCGGCCGAGAAAACCGTCGACGTCGACGGGCGCTCCGTGTATCTGTGGAGGACGCCGCTGAAGGAAGCGGCGAAATAGACGGAGTCAGAAGCTAGAAGCCAGAGTGAACCATGTCGATCGCTCTAGATTCTGGATTCTAGCTTCTGATTAGCGGCGGTGTGCGGAGGCGCCGGCCGACTCCAGTCGGTGTGCGGGGCCCGATTCTCCACGAGCCAGCCGTAAACGAGCTTGCCGTACGTCTGCCATCGCATTCGCTTCCGCTCGTAAAAGGGGACGAGCGCCCGCTGGAGCGCCGGCAGCCGGTAGAAAGGCACGCCCGGAAAGTAGTGGTGCTCCAGGTGGTAGTTGGAGTTCAGGAACGCGAAGTCCCAGAACCAGTGACCCTTCATCAACGTGCCCCACTTCGCCGGATCCTCCGGATCGATGTCGTAGTGCTGCCCGAGACGGTTCAGCGTGAACGCGATCGGGAAGACGAAGAAGACCGGGATGATGCTCGTCCGCAGCGCTGCGTAAAATCCGAAGAAATACCAGAGCACCGCCACCACGCCGACGTGAAACGCGATGGAGGCCTTCCGCTCGATGCGGATGGTGCGCTGGAGATCCCCCGGATACGTCGCCGCCTCGCGACGCGCCGCGCGAAAGTAAATCGGAAAGAGCGCGGGTGTGCAGTAGAGCAGCTTGAACCATCGCGCGTTGATCTTCGGCGACAAGTGATGTCGCTTGGGATCGTCTTCGTCCGACCCGAGCTCGGCGTGATGATCGAGATGCCAGCGCGTGAACTGGCTGGCCGAGATACCACAGGGGATCGCGTACAGCAGACCGAGCACACGCTCGAGCGACGCACGGCGGCGCTCGAAGATCGTGTGATGCACCACCTCGTGGAGCAGGATCGTGAAGTTGAAGACCGTCAGGCCCTGGAGGAACGCGATCGGAATCCAGATCAGCGGATTCGAAAAACGGATGAGGCCCACCGTCGCGAGCGCCAGAATCGCAAATTGCCGGATCGAGACGACGAAGTGGCGCGCCGGAGACTTCCTGTGGAACTCGCGCATCTGATCGCGCGAGATCGCCGCACCCAGCTCGGCCCGTAAAGCGACCGCATGCTGCGAGTAATAGTGGGATTTCACCGTTTGATGATTGTAGCAGTCCCCACTCACAGCCGGTAGCTCGGTAGTTCGGTAGCTCGGTAGTTCAGTGGCTCCGTAGCTCGCGTCGGGCAACGTCGGCGATTGGGCTCTCACCTCACGCCGCTGCGCTCTGGGCCAATGTTGACGTTCTTGGCTGCCAAAGCCGAAAGCCGTGAGCCCAAAACTTGGGTTGAACGAGCAACCGACCACCGAACTACCGAGCTACCAGCCGGCTCGGTTCCATCACCCTCGTCAGCGCGACGCCAGTCAGCACCGCGGCAGCGCCGATAATCTTGCGCAGCCCGAGCGGCTCACCAACGAAGATGACGGCAGTCGCCATCGCGACAAGTGGAATGACGTTCGAGTAGACGGACGTTCGCGCGCTGCCGATCTGACGGACCGCGGCGTACCAGATGGTGTACGCCACGCACAACGCAAACAATCCCGAATAGCCCATCGACGCCCAGGCGCCCGGGCTGAGGCTCGTCCAGGAAACGGCGCGAACGTGTGGCCACACCGCGGGCACGTACAGCAACGTCCCGATCGACATCGACAACCCGGTGATCGCTACCGGGGAATGGCGCGCCATCAGCTGCTGCGATCCGATCGTGTAGGCCGCCCAGCAGCAGACCGCGACGAGCATCAGCAGATCGCCGACGATGCCGTGCGACGCGGTGCTGAATCCCTGTCCGACGACGAGATAGATTCCAGCCAGCGAGAGCGCTGCGCCCGCCCAGTGCCACCGACTGACCGGCTCGTGGCCGAGCACCGCGGAACTTATCGCGATGAGGACGGGCGTCACTGCGAGCATCAGGGAGCTGTTCGCCACGCTCGTGCGCGCAAGGCCCCCGATGAAGCAGTACTGGTACACGCCGTGGCCGATGACGCCGAGCGCGACGACGCCGAGCCACTCGCGACGGACCATCGTCGCCGGCGTGTAGAAGATGCTGGTGGATTCGAGGTTGACTCCGTTCCGTTTCACGCGCGTGCGGACGCCGGCCAGAATCGCGAGGAACACGGTCGACGCGATGACCATTCGCACGGCGTTGAATGCCTGCGGATCGATCTGGCGAAGCGCGGTCTTGATGACGGAGTAGTTCGTGCCCCAGATGAGGGCCATCAGGAGCAGGAGCGCATCGATTCCGGAGACGTGGAACCGTCCGGAGCCGGGGTCCCCGCCGCGCGTATTATGCGCGGTGGGGTGGAACGCGGGTGGGTCGGAAGTCACCGCAACGGACGACACGGAGGTCCGGGAACGACCCGGCCTCCGTGCCGAACTCGACAGCTGAGCGCTGCGGCTATTTGAACGGATTGAAGAAGAACAGCAGCAGCGAGATCAAGAGGACGTAGATGACGAGCGATTCGATCAGCACGAGACCGAGAAGCAGCGCGCCGCGAATGTCACCCGTCGCGCCGGGGTTGCGCGCAATGGCCTCTGCCGCCGAAGCCACCGCGCGGCCCTGCCCGAGCGCGCCGAGGCCAGCCGCGAACGCGAGCGCGAACCCCGCCGTAACGATCGACCAGCGGACCACCTCGCCGCTCGCGGACGCCGCCGCGGGTTCCTGCGCGTAGAGCACATCGGGGACGAACGCACACGCCGCGAGGGCCAGTGCGAATGTGAACACGGAACGTTTACTCACGATCCAAGCCTCCTCAATTGACCCGCGGGACTTCGTCCCGCCGGACACCCAATCCCACCCCACCGCACAAACAACGTGCGTTTTTCAGCATCCTGCTAGAAATGATAATCCAGCTCACGCGGCCGCCGGCGCTTCGTGCCCGTGCGGTGCATCATGCCCATGCTCATCGTCGTGATGCTCGATCGCGACCGCGCCCTGCAGATAAATGATCGAGAGCAGCGCAAAGATGAATGCCTGCAGCCCGCCCGTTATCAGTCCGAGCAGCATCATAGGAAGCGGAATGAGGAACGGGACGAGACCGAACAGGATGGCAATGACGAGTTCCTCGCCAAAGATGTTCCCGAACAACCGCAGCGTGAGCGACATCACCCGCGACAGGTGACTGATAATCTCGATGATGAACATCAACGGCGCCATCAGGACCGGCGCGCCGGGTGGCAGCGCGAAGTGCTTGATGTAATTGACGACGCCCTGCTCCTTGAAGCCCTGGAAGTGGTAATAGAACCAGATCGTCAACGCGCAGCCGAGCGTGACGTTGATGTTACTCGTGGGCGCCTTGAAGCCGGGCACCAGGCCGAGATAATTACTCGTCAGGATGAACACGAACAGCGTGCCGACGAGCGGAAGAAAGCGCGGACCCTTGGGTCCTATCCACTGCTCCATCATGCCCACGAGCGCGCGGATGCCGTCCTCCATCAGGATCTGGAGCTTGCCCGGTGTCTCGACACTCAGGCGCGACCGGACGGCAAAACAGAGCGCCGTCAGCCCGAGCACGACGATCAGCACCATCACGAGATGTTCGGGGATGACGGGGTGATTCGGATCGAAATGCACGCCCAACGGCCCGAACACGGCCTTGACGACTGGCCCGAGCACGGCATTCACGATTTGCGCGATCAGCGTTGGCTCTTCGTGCATCCAAGATTCCCGGCCGATTCAGCGGGGGAGCGGTGCTCACGGACAAGGCGGTCACCACGGAGCCGCGAAGAACAATTCGTGTGCTTCGTGCCTCCGTGGGAATGATTTGTCCGTGATCTCCGTCTCCTCCGGGAACGATTCAGGGTTTCTTAAGGAGGATGCGGCCGGCTTCGATCGAGGCCGCGACCACAACCGAGGATGCGCCCGCCAGCAGCCCAATCGGGTGCAGGCGCAAACGCGCAATCATAACGTACGCGAAAAGAGCGAGTAAAGCGTACCGCCCGCTTATCTTCGCCACGGTGAGCGCCAGCGACGGACGCCGCGGAGCGCGCTCTTCGCCGGAATCGCGCACGCGCGTCAGTGCGTTCACACCGGATCCAATCGTCCAGTAACTCACGCCGATCAAGGCACCGCCTGCCAGCACGGCAAGCGAGGCGACCAGTCCATCACGCGCGATACCGAATGCGACAACCGCCATCGCCGCGCAGGCAAGAAGGGCTGTCCGTTCCAAGCGCCGCAGGAAAGTATCAGCCTGCACCTATTTGATGAACTTGTTGGCTGTCCGGTAGACGTTGAGCACGCCGGCGATGATGCCAAGGACGAAGAAGATCAGAAAGAACAGTGGGCCCGTTCCGAACCATTTGTCGAGCAGGTAGCCGAACCAGGCGCCGAGGATCGTCGCAAGCACGAAGGATATGCCGACGGTACTCAGCGCTCCGATCGATTGAAAGGTCTCGCGAGTGGACGATCGTGGTTTCCGCTCGGGCTCCATGAGGTCAGTTTAGCAGTCCGGTCCCTGCCGCGCGTAGTGTGCGCGGTGGGGTGGAGTCCGGGGTCCCCGCCGCGCGTAGTGTGCGCGGTGGGGTGGAGTCCGGGGTCCGCGCCGCGCCGTAGTGTGCGCGGTGGGGTGAGTTACCTGTTGCCCGTCAGCGGCTCGGCACCGAGCGACGCAGCCGAGGTGCTGGCGACATCGAACAACACCTGAGGATAGATGCCCAGCAGAATCGTTCCCGCGACAGCGATGATGAGTACTGCCGCGACGCCTGGTGATGGACGAACGGCATCGGGAACAGTGCTCTCTTCCCTGATCCACATGAACACGACAATGCGCACGTAGTAGTACAGCGAAACGGCGCTATTGATCACGCCGATGATCGCGAGCCACACGTACCCGGCATCAATCGCCGCGCCAAAGAGCCAGAGCTTGCCCATGAAACCTGCCGTCGGCGGGATTCCACCGAGCGAGAGCATGAAAACCAGCATCGCGGCGGCCGTCGCGGGATGCGTGCGCGACAGTCCCGTGAGATCCTTCAGCTCGTCGCCGATGACGTGACGCCGGCGCAGCATGACGACGACCGCGAATGCGCCGAGCTGCATGAACGAATAAACCATCAGATACACGAGCGCTGCCGTGATGCCGCGTGGAGGTCCCGCCACGATGCCGATCAGGACGTACCCGGCATGCGCGATCGACGAGTACGCGAGCAGGCGCTTGGTGTTGGTTTGCGTCAGCGCCGCGATGTTGCCGACCGTCATCGACGCAATCGACAGGAAATGGAACAAGACGCGCCACCCGAACGGCTGGCCGAACGCCACGCCCAGATTGTCGATGCGAAACGCCGGCAGGCCTTCGATGAAGATCCGCATCAGCATGGCGAACGACGCTGCCTTCGATCCGACGGAGAGGAGCGCCGTGATGGGCGTCGGCGCGCCTTCGTACACGTCCGGCGCCCACATGTGAAAGGGGACGGCGGCAATCTTGAACCCGATGCCTGCGACGAGCAGCAGCACCGCCAGCGGCAGCATGGCGCCAGGCTCGACGCCCGCCAGTCCGGTGGCAATCGCACGCAGCTCGGTGCTCCCCGTCAACCCATACAGCAGCGACATGCCGTAGAGGAGGATCCCGAGCGAGAACGCACCCAGGATGAAGTACTTCACGGCCGCCTCGTTCGAGCGGCGACTCGGACGGATGAAGCCCGCCAGCACGTAGAAGGACACGGCCATGGTCTCGAGGCCAATGAAAATCGTGATCAGATCGATTGCGCTCGCGATGATCATCATGCCGAGCGTGGCACAGAGGACGAGAAAGTAGTACTCGCCCGCGTGGGCGAACTCGATCGTGAGATACCTGGAGGACATCAGGACGGTGAGTGCCGCGGACAGGAGGAACAGCGTCTTGAAGAAGAAGGCAAAACTGTCGATGGCAAGCAGCCCGCCAAGGATCGTCGTGTGCTGGCCCACGGACGGCAGAACTGCAACGGCCGCCCCGGCGATCGTCGCAACCGTGACGCCCGCCAGCACCTTCTCGCGTGTCGGCAGCCCGTCGCGATCGACCGTGCTCGCGGCACCGCTCGGGGCAGGCGGGGCGCCCGGCGCGCGTGTTGTGCGCGCTGGGGTGCGAGGCTCTGGACGGAGCAGCAGATCGATCGCGAGCACGACGATCGACCCGGCCGTGACTACGAGCTCCGGTAAGAGCGCAAGAAAATCCGCCGCTGAAAAGCCCGCGGGCATTCAGCGGCCGCCTCCCGGCGGTTTGGGCGTCGGCGTTGCCGCATCGCCGCACGATGGCGGCGCCGCCGAGAATCCCAACGGAGCGCTCACCGGCGCCGCCGACGGGGTGAGGCACTTCGCGAGCGCCGGTCCGTAGGCTGCGTTGACGCGCACGACGACCCGCGCAACGGACGTCTCGAGGCGACGCAGGAGCGGCGACGGGTAGAGCCCGATCCAGACGGCGAGTGCGATTAACGGCAGAAACATGGCCAGCTCGCGCCCGTTCAAGTCCCTGAGCGACCTGTTCGCAGGATTGTCGACCCTGCCGAACATCGTCCGTTGGTACAACCAGAGCATGTACGCCGCACCGAGCACGATCCCGCTCGCAGCGATTGCTGCCCACGTTTTGTTGACGACGAAGACGCCGAGCAGGATCAGGACCTCTCCGATGAATCCGTTCAGCGACGGCAGCCCGATCGATGCCATCGTCATCACCAGGAACACCGCGGCGAACACCGGCATCACCTTGGAGAGACCGCCGTATTCGGCGATCTCGCGCGTATGCCGTCGTTCGTAGACGATCCCGACGATCAGGAACAGCGCACCGGTCGTGATCCCGTGATTGATCTGTTGAACGATGCTGCCTGTCAGACCCACTGGTGTGAGCGCGAAGATGCCGAGCGTCACCATGGCCATGTGGCTGACGCTCGAGTACGCGACGAGACGCTTCCAGTCGGTCTGAGCCAGTGCCAGGAGCGCGCCGTACACGATCCCCACGATCGAGAGCGCGACCATCAGCGGAACGAACGCACGTGACGCCTCGGGCAGAATCGGCAGGCTGAAACGGATGAAGCCGTACGTACCCATCTTGAGGAGGACGGCCGCTAGCAACACCGAGCCCGCCGTCGGTGCGTCCGTGTGCGCGTCGGGCAGCCACGTGTGGAACGGGAACAAGGGAACCTTGATCGCGAACCCGAGGAAGAACGCGAGGAAAATCCACTTCTGGCGCTCGAGTGGAATCGTCAGCTGCTGGAACTGCGTGATGTCGAACGTGTACGTGCCGGTGACATCGTGGTTGTAGAAATAGAGCGCCAGGATCCCGAGCAGCAGGACCACACTGCCGAAGACTGTGTACAGGAAGAACTTGATTGCGGAATAGAGTCGCCGGCCGCCTCCCCAGATGCCGATGAGGAAGTACATCGGAACGAGCATCACTTCCCAGAACAGGAAGAAGAGCAGGAAGTCGAGCGTGACGAAGACGCCAATCATGCCTGTCTGCAGCAACAGCATGCAGACGTAGTACTCCTTCACGCGCTCGGTGATTGCCGTCCACGACGAGAGGATGGCGATGGATCCCATGAGTGCGGTGAGCAGGACCAGCAGCATGCTGAAGCCGTCGACGCCTAGGTAGTAGCTCGCGCCGATCGACGGAATCCAGTCTCCGCGTTCAGTGAACTGCCACGCGGGATTCTGCGGGTCGTATCGAACCCAGAGCGGGAGCGCGACGAGGAGACCCAGCGCGCCGAACGCGTTCGCGATCCAGCGAATCAGCTGTTCCTGTCGGCGGTTCACGAACAAGAGCGCAAGCGCGCCGACGAGCGGTGTGAACAGGACGATCGAAAGCAGGTGATTCTGGAACAGCGCCCTCACCTCGCGAACAGGAAGATGGTCAGGAACACGAACACGCCGGCGAGCATCAGCAGGGCGTAGTTCTGCACGAGTCCCGTCTGCAAGCGTCGCAGCAGGTGGCTCCCGGCACCCGCGCCCGCGGCGAGCCCGTTCACGAAACCATCGACGAGATACTTGTCGAGCATGTGCGAGATCCACGCGGCCAGACGCGTGAGCACGCCCGACGCGTCCACTGCGCCATCGACGACGCGGCGATCGAACGTCCGGAGCGCGCGGCTGCCGGACAACGTTCCTCGAACCAGTGTCGATTCGTAAAGCTCGTCGACGTAGTACTTGTTCAACAGCACGCGGCGTACTCGCGGCCAACGGCCAGCGAGCGCGTCAGCAAGCGCCGGCTTCGTGAGATAGATGTGTCGCGCCAGGAGGATGCCCGCGACGGCGACCGCGATCGCCAGCAGCATGAGCATCAACTCGGCCCCAACGTGCTGGTCCGGCTGAAGCCGGACACCACCGAGGCTCGGTTCCAGGAACCGCTCGAGCGTCCGCCCTCCGCCGAGTGCGGCCGGGATGCTGACGAACCCGGCGCTGGCCGCGCCGGCGGCGAGTGCAATCAGCGGAACAGTCATCATGCGCGGCGCCTCGTGAGGGCCTGGCCACGCGGCGGAACGGCCGAGCGCGTCAGCGAGGCCGTGCGTGACCTCGTGCTCCTCGCGCTCGGCCTCTCCGTGGGCGTGCGGATCCTGGGGATGCGGCGCGCCGTGGGCGGCGGCCTCTGATATCGCAGCCGGCGACGCCTCTCGCGGCCATGGCGAACCGTGATACGCCCCGAGGAAGGTCAAAGACAGCAACCGGAACATGTACAGCGCGGTCAGAAAGGCCGTTGCCACCGCGAGAGCCCAGAGCATCCGGCTACTCAGGAACGCACGCGAGAGGATCTCGTCCTTGCTGAGGAATCCGGAGAGCGGCGGCACGCCGGCAATCGCCAGCCCACCGATCAACATGGTCACGTAAGTGACCGGGAGGTACTTTCGCAGGCCGCCCATCTTCCGAACGTCCTGTTCGCCGGCCATCGCATGGATGACGGCACCACCGCCGAGAAACAAAAGCGCCTTGAAGAACGCGTGCGTCACGAGGTGAAAGATCGACGCGGCAAAGGCACCCACGCCCGCCGCCAGGAACATGTATCCGAGCTGTGAAACGGTCGAGTAGGCAAGCACGCGCTTGATGTCGGTCTGGACGAGACCAACGGTCGCCGCCATCAACGCCGTGAGCGTCCCGACCACGGCGACGATCGTCATCACGAGCGGTGCGTGCGAGAACAGCGCCGCGTTTCGGGCCACCAGGTAGACGCCCGCGGCCACCATCGTTGCCGCGTGGATCAGCGCCGAGACCGGCGTCGGCCCTTCCATTGCGTCGGGCAGCCAGACGTGGAGCGGAAGTTGCGCGCTCTTCCCGATGGCGCCGATGAAGAGCAGCAGTGAGATCAGCGAAAGCGCACCGAACGAGGCGGTCTCCACCGGCATTGCTGCGGCGGCGTGAGCGACTGACCGGAAGTCCAGCGTGCCGAACGTGAAGAACACGAGAAACAGCCCGAGGATGAACCCCCAGTCGCCAATCCGGTTCGTGATGAACGCCTTCTTCCCCGCGTCCGACGCGCTGGTCTTCTCGTACCAGAACCCGATGAGCAGATACGAGCAGAGGCCCACGCCTTCCCACCCGACGAACATGACGAGGAAGTTCGCGCCGAGCACGAGGACGAGCATGAAGAAGCAGAAAAGATTCAGGTACGCGAAATACCGCGCGTAGGCTCCGCGCGGCTCGTCGTGCATGTAGGCCACTGAATAGACGTGGATGAGGAGCCCGATCCCCGTTACCACGAGGATCATCACGCTCGACAGCGGATCGAGCCTGAGCGTCCATGCGACCTCGAAATTGCCGATACCGCTCGTTGTCGCGAGCGGAATCGCGGGAATCCACGTCCCCAGCACGACGTCGTGCACCCGCCGGTCAGCGGGCAGACCGAGCAGCTGCACAAAGGCGACGACCGAAACCACAAACGCGATCGCCAACGCCGCATTCGCGACCGTGGCTGCGGCGTTTCGAGAAAACCAGCGAATCCCCACAACGCCGTTTATCAGCGCTCCAGCTGCTGGAAGAAGTGGGATCAGCCAGATGGTGTCCATGTCAGGTCTGTCGCCGTGCGGCCATCACCATTTCATCGAGTTCATCTCATCCACGTTCAGTGTGTCCTTGTTCCGATAGAAGGCGAGCAGAATCGCAAGGCCCACCGCTGCTTCCGCGGCAGCGACGGCAATCACGAACACGGCGAACACCTGCCCGACCGCGTTCTGCCACTGCTGGGAGAACGCGGCGAGGTTGATGTTGACGGCGTTCAGCATCAGCTCGATCGACATGAAGACGACGATGATGTTGCGGCGGATCATCACGCCAATCACGCCGATCATGAAGAGCGCGGCAGACAGGACGAGATAGTGAGACGGAGTAATCGGCACCATGTCAGCGTCGCGGCGATCAGATCTCTTTTTTGGCGAGCAGAATCGCGCCGATCATCGCCACCAGCAGGAGCATCGAGGCGACTTCGAACGGCACCAGGTAATTCGTGTAGAGCAGCATCCCGACGGTCTCCGTATTCCCGCCTTGAAGAGCGGCAGGAGCGGCCGGCACGTTGCCGGGATGTCGCGCCGAATACACGAGGATGGCACTGATTTCGGCCAGGACCGCCGCGGACATCAGGAACCCGAGCTGCGCTCGCCTCCTCGGACTCCCTTGCCCTTCCGGCACACCCTTCAGGCTTACCAACATCACCACGAACAGATAGAGGACGACGATCCCGCCCGCATAGACGAGCACCTGGATGATCGCGAGGAACTCCGCACCAAGGCCGAGAAAGAGCAGCGCGACGCACAGGAAGTTCGCGACGAGAAAGAGGACGCTGTGAACGGTGTTGCGTGCGGTGATCACCATCACCCCGAAGCCCAGGACGAGTGCCGCGAGTGAATAGAAGAAGGTGGCTTCGAACACGGGTTTACAGCAGGACCTTGACGATGGCCGTCACGACGAGATTCGCGATGCCGAGGGGAATCAGGACCTTCCAGCCAAGCCGCATCAACTGATCGTACCGATAGCGTGGCAGTGTCGCACGAATCCAGATGAACACGTACAGGAACACGAATGTCTTGCCCAGGAACCAGATCCATCCGGGTACGAAGTCGAGCACGCTGAGCGCGCCGACGTTGGGAAACGGTCGCAGCCATCCGCCCATAAACAGCGTCGTCGCCACGGCGGACACGACGATCATGTTCGCGTACTCCGCAAGAAAGAACAGCGCGAAGCGCATGCCGCTGTACTCGGTGTGGAATCCGCCGGTCAATTCCTGCTCCGCCTCGGGGAGATCGAACGGCGCCCGATTGGTTTCGGCGAGCCCTCCGATGAACAGCGTGACGAACGCGACCGGCTGCACGAACGCGTACCAGAGCCCGCTGCGATACTGGGCGTCGACGATGCCGACCATGCTGAGAGTACCGGCAGTGGCGACCATGCTGACGAGCATGATGGTGACGGCGACCTCATAGCTGATGAGTTGTGCCGACGCGCGCAGCCCCGCGAGCAGGGGAAACTTGCTGTTCGACGCGTAGCCGGCGAGGATGATGCCGTACACGCTGATCGAGGTGATCGAGAGGATGTAGAGCAGCCCGATGTTGACGTCCGCGATGTACAGCGGCACGCGATAGCCGAAGATCCGCGCCTCGCGATCGAACGGAATCACGGCGAACGCAATCAGCGCGGGGACCATCGAGACGATTGGCGCGAGCGTGAAGACCCAGCGGTCCGCGCGGGCCGGCGTGATGTCCTCCTTCAGCAGGAGCTTGATGGCATCCGCGATCGGCTGCAGCGTGCCGTACGGTCCGACTCGCATGGGCCCGAGACGGACCTGGACCCAGGCGATCACCTTCCGCTCGAGCAGCACCATGTAGGTGACGGAGACCAGAACCGCGTTTAACAGAACGGCGATCTTCAGAAGCGGGACAACGTAGGTCTCGAGCATCTCTCGCAAATTGTTCTCAGCACCGATGCGCGTCAACTCGGGTCAGGGCTCTCGGCCTTACGCGCGCCTTGCGAAGTAGTCGCGCAGCGACTTGCTCCGTTCACCATGCGTACGCTCTCCTTAGGACATGGTGCGCGATGATTCTCGTGACAGGCCCAAAGCCAAAAGCCATGAGCCCAAAAGCCGGTGTCATCGATCGACTTCGCCGAGCACGATATCGATCGATCCAATGAGCGCGACGACGTCGGCGACGAGGTGACCGCGAATCAAGCGCGGCAGCGCCTGCAGGTTGCAGAACGAGGGGGGGCGCACGCGGAAGCGGTACGGCGCGTTCGATCTGCCGTCGCTCACGATGAAATACCCCAGCTCCCCCTTCGGCGACTCGATCGCGTGATACGTCTCCCCCGCCGGCGGTTTGATGAGGCGCGGCACCTTTCCGAGTATCGGCCCTTCGGGGAGGCCATCGAGCGCCTGACGGATGATTCGGATCGACTGTCGGAATTCCTCCAGCCTCACGAGATACCGATCGTACGTGTCGCCAGCCGCTCCGATCGGGACGTCGAATTCGAACTCCGAATACGCAGCGTAGGGCTCGTTCTTCCGGACGTCGCGCGGAACGCCGGATCCCCGAAGCGGCGGCCCGCTCAGCCCAATCGCAATCGCGTCGCCGCCCGAGATGACGCCGATCCCGCGCGTCCGATCGCGCCAGATCCGGTTGTGCGTGAGGAGCTCCTCGTACTCCGCAACTTTCGTTTCCATGATGTCGCAGAACGATTGCACCTTGATGTCCCAACCGGACGGAATGTCCAGGGGCAGGCCGCCGATGCGCATCGCGTTGTAGGTGAGCCTCGCGCCGCAGAATTCCTCGAAGAGGTCCAGAATCAGCTCGCGTTCGCGGAAGGCGTAGAGGAAGACGGTCATCGCGCCCAGATCCATCGCGTGGGTCCCGAGCCAGAGACAGTGGCTGGCGATTCGCTGCAGCTCCGCCAGGATCGTGCGGATGTAGCGGGCGCGCCGCGGCACTTCGAGCGACATCAGCTTCTCGACGGTCTCGCAGTATCCGAGGTTGTTGCTTGCGGCCGCAACGTAGTCCATCCGATCCGTGAGCAGGATGATCTGCGTCCAGTCGCGCTGCTCGGAGAGCTTCTCGATGCCGCGATGCAGATAGCCGATGACGAGATCGGCGTCCACGACGCGCTCGCCGTCGAGCCGCAGCACCACGCGAAGCACGCCATGCGTGCTCGGATGCTGCGGGCCCATATTCAGCACGAGCTCGGAAGTGTCGAACATCGCGACTCGCGAAAGTAAGAAGTAAGAAGTTCGAAGGAAGAGCACGAAGTTCTTTACTTCTTACTTCTTACTTCTTACTTTCATTCGATCTCCTGGCTGCGCCGCAGCTTCAACCAGTCCATCGGGTTTTCCATCAACAGCTCGCCGGGCCCTTCCAATGGATAGTCCTTGCGCTCGGGATGCCCCTGCCATTCGTCCGGCATCAGGATCCGACGCAGGTCGGGATGTCCTTCGAACCGGATGCCGAACATGTCGAACACTTCCCGCTCCAGCCAGTTCGCCGACGGCCACACACCGGTGACGGTTGGCACGCTTGCCGATTCCGCCGTTCGCACTTTCAGCCGCACGCGGTGACGAAGGGGCACCGAGTACAGGGAGTAGATGACGTCGAAGCGCTGCCCGCGCGGCGGCCAGTCGGTCGCGGTGATGTCCGAGCAGAAGTTGAAGCGCGCGTCGGGCCTGTCGCGGAGATACGTCGCGACCTCGGGCAATCGCGCCGCGTCGACGATCAGCGTCCAGTCGCCGACCCAGAACGAGATCTGTTGAACCGTATCGGGCAGGGTCGATTGAAGCGCAGCGATGAAAGCAGGAACCGGTACGTGCGGTGGAGGCGGCGGATCGACCGGGCCGGCCGGAGGAGCAATCGTTTTCGTGCGCTCGGCGGGCCGCGACGTCGTTGTGGCTTTCGGCGCCGAGCCCGGCGGCGATGCACCGCTGCCCGTCCCGTCCTCAGTCATGATGGTGACAGCGGTTTTCGATCCGCGTCTCTCCGGGTCTATCCGCGTGAATCCGCGTCCCGTGTCGATCGGCGCCAACCTGCGTGAATCCGCGTCTCACTGCCACTCGAGCGCGCCCTTCTTCCAGGCATACGCAAAGCCGACAACGAGGATGAAGAGAAAGACCAGCATCTCGACGAGTCCGAACACCGCCAGCCGATCGAGCGTCACCGCCCATGGAAACATGAACACGGTCTCGATCTCGAAGATGACGAAGAGCATAGCGATCAGGTAGTAGCGGATGGTGTACCGGTCGCGGGCGTCGGTGAGCGGCTCGATCCCGCACTCGTACGGCTCCAGCTTGACCGCATTTTTCTTCTCGCTGTGCAGGAGCCGCGCGGCGAACAGCGTGAAAAGAGCGAACCCCGTCGCGACGAGGAAGAACAGCAGGATCGGAATGTAGCTCCTGAGCATTGTCTGTGCGTGACCGTGTACCGCGACTCGCCGTGGTTCGAAGTTCGACCGATTCGAGATTAGGGATTAGAGATTCACCTCTTGGCCTGTTTATAGCATCCACTGTAGTGACGGTCAACAAACAGCCGGCGATCTTCCCAGACGCGATTGACGCCACAAGTCCATGTGTAGCAATGATTTTCGGCGCCTCACGTCCTTGACGCTCCGCGCGACGCAAGCCTATACTGCCGATCAGGACGTACCCGCGAAGAACGAAGAATTTACGAGGAATGGTGCGCGTTTACGCGCTGCGCCGGTGCAAGGCCATAGCCTCGGACCCGCACGGCTGAGGCTTACTCAATTATGACGCCCATCGTCTCCCTAGCAATCTCGTTCGTACTCGGTGCGCTCGCGCCGGTGCCCCGAGGGCATATGGGGGGACTGGCACCGGTGCCAGCCCCCGGTGATTCCTTCGCTCAAGCCCGCCAGACCGACACCCGTAATCGGGAGGTCTACGTCAGCGTGGTGGATGGCAGCGGAAAGGCTGCGCAGGGCTTGACCGTCGAGGACTTCTCGGTTCGCGAAGACGGTGTGGCGCGAGAAGTGGTGAAGGTCGAACCGGCGACCGACCCGCTCACGATCTCCGTGCTCGTCGACGACAGCCAGGCGGCCACCGACGCCATTCCGTACTTGAGAGACGGCCTCAAGTCTTTTGTCGAACGGCTCAACGGCAAGGCTGAGATTGCGCTCGCCACGATTGGCGAGCGGCCGACGAGCATCGTGGACTACACGACGAGCACCGAAGCGTTGAACAAGGCGATTGGCCGTATCTTCGCGAGACCAGGGTCGGGCGCATATCTGCTGGAAGGCATCTTCGAAGTCTCTCGCGGGCTCCAGCGACGCGAGGCGAAGCGGCCGGTCATCGTCGCGCTCACGATGGAAGGGGTCGAATTCAGCAATCGGTACTACGAGCCCGTGCTCGACGACCTGAAGAAAAGCGGCGCCACCCTCCATGTGCTCGCGATTGGAACGCCATCGGACTCGCAGGCAGACGAGATGAGGAATCGCAACATCGTGATCGCCGAAGGCACTCAGCGTACCGGCGGCCGGCGTGATCAGCTGCTCTCGGTCACGTCGATCAACGACAAGCTGAAGCAGCTCGCCGACGAGCTCCTGAATCAGTACGTCGTCACGTACGCGCGGCCCGAGACCCTGATCCCGCCCGAGAAGATGGACGTCTCCGTCAAACGCCGCGGGCTGACGGCGAGGGCTCGAACCCGCACGGCAGGCCGATGATGTCCTACCGCACGCTGACTTTCTCGGCCATCGTCGCCCTTGCTGCCGCTGCAGGAGTGGCCGCGCAGCAACGCTTCAAGGCAGGCGTCGAGCTCGTTTCGCTCAGTGTCACCGTCACCGAAGGCACCAAATACGTCACGGATCTCAACAAGGACGACTTCGAGGTCTTCGAGGACGGCGCCAAGCAGGACATCACGTTCTTCTCCCGCGAGCAGCAGCCGGTCGCGCTCGCTGTCCTGCTCGATACGAGCGCCAGCATGGAGGAGCGGCTGCCAACGGCGCAGGAAGCGGCAATCGGGTTTGCGAAGCGGCTGCGCAAAGAAGATTCGATGGAGGTCGTCGACTTCGACAGTCAGGTCCGGATCCTCCAGACCTTCACCAACGACGTTGCGGCGCTCGAGAAGGCGATCCGCGACACGAGCGTGAACGGATCGACGTCTCTCTACAACGCGATTTACATCTCGTTGAAGGAGCTCAAGAAGGTGAAGGCCATGGCGGCCGAGGAGATCCGACGGCAGGCGATCATCGTGCTCTCGGATGGCGACGACACATCGAGCCTGGTCGAGTACGAGGAAGTGCTCGACCTCGCCAAACGATCCGAAACGGCCATCTACGCGATCGGCATCCGCCAGCCGACGAATGGCCGCCGTGATTTCAAGGAGGCGGAGTTCGTCCTGCGGCAGTTGTCCACCGAAACAGGCGGACGCGTGTTCTTTCCGTCGGCCATTCCCGAGCTCCCGAAAATCTACGAGCAGATCTCCGAGGAGCTCTCCAACCAATACACCATCGGGTACACGTCGAAGAATCCGCTCAAGAACGGCGCGTGGCGGCGCATCCAGGTGCGTGTCTCCCGTCCGGGTCTGACGGCACGAACGAAGCAGGGCTACTACGGACCTGTCAACCAGTAGGGTCCATGCATCTCCTTCCCCTGGTCCTCTACGCTGCCGCGGCGGCCGCCTACACGGTGCACTTCGCCTGGCGCGATCCGCGAACCGGGCGGCTTGCGACCGGCATGCTCGGCGCCGGCATCCTCGCGCACACGTTCCTGATTGGGATGCAGACGGTCCAGGCCGGCTACGCGCCGCTCGTCGGCACGAGTGCGGCGATCTCGGCGTTCGTGTGGCTGCTGGGCCTCTCGTATCTGTACATCGAGCTGACGACCGACGAGCGAGCGATGGGCGTGTTCGTCGCGATTCTGATGGTCGCGCTGTACATCATCCCCGCGCTCGATCCGACGGTCAGTCCACGACCCCTCCTGTTGCAGAGCCCGCTTTTCACGCTGCACGTCGTCTCGATGCTCTTTGCGTACGCGAGCTTCGCCCTCGGCAGCGTGCTCGGGGTGACCTACGTGCTGCTCTTCAACGAAATCAAGGCGAAGCACCTGGGGCTCTTCTACGCACGTCTGCCGTCGTTGCAGGTTCTCGATGCGATGAATGCGCGCGTCGTCATGATCGGCTGGATCTGCCTGACCCTCGGTATCGCCATTGGGGGGCTGTGGGCAACGCAGGTGCACGCTTCGCCGGATCCGCGTGCGCAGGCGATGCACTTCGGGGATCCCAAGATCCTCGTCGCGCTCATTTCCTGGGCCGTGTACTCGTTCGCGCTCCTCGCGCGGCGCGTGATCGGCTGGAGCGGCCGGCGTGCCGCATGGCTGTCGGCCATCGCGTTCGTGATCGTGTTGCTCAATTTCGTGCCGGTGGGCTACTTCTTCACGAAGAGCCATAACTTTTAGGCGGCTCGAGACGAAGTCATGATCTCGTTTCCAGCTGCTGGTCAGCGAGCCGCATAGGGGAGGCGCGCCACGGGCCCCCGCCGCACGTATTGTGTGCGGTGGGGTGGGATAGGGGGTCCGGCGGGACGAAGTCCCGACGGAATAGTTTTGATGCGTCTGTTCGCAGTTGGTCTGAGCCATCGGACCGCGCCGATCGAGTTGCGGGAAACCGTGGATTTCTCCCGCGGCGGGATCGATCGCGCGCTCACGACGCTTGCCGCGAGAGGGATCGGCGAGGCCGTCGTGCTCTCGACCTGCAACCGCGCCGAGGTCTACGCGACCGGCGATACCGACGCCACGCTCGCCGCGCTCGCACGATTCTTCAGCGATTACCACGGCATCGACTCGGCACGACTGACGGATCACCTCTATTTCCATCGTGGCGGCGACGCGGCGCGACACCTGTTCAGAGTGGCGGCCGGCCTGGAGTCGCTCGTCGTCGGCGAGCCGCAGATTCTCGGTCAGGTCAAGTCGGCCTTCACGGCGGCGAATGATCTGCGCCTCACGGGTTCGGTCACCACCCGTCTGTTCCACTCAGCGTTTGCGACCGGCAAGCGCGTACGCAATGAAACCGGACTTGGTGAAGGGGCCGTCTCGGTCAGCTACGCGGCAATCGCACTGGCGAGGAAGATCTTTGGCAACCTTAGGGGACTGAAAGTCCTGATTCTCGGCGCCGGCGAGATGGCGAAGCTGACCGGGATCCACCTGCAGGCGCAACAGGTCGATCAAATCACCATCGCAAGCCGCACGTTGGCGACGGCGGTGGCGCTCGCCAGCCAGCTCGGAGGACGGGCCCTCCCGTGGTCCAACCTCGATGTCGCGCTCGGAGCGGCCGATATCGTCGTCACGACAACCGGCGCCACCGAGCCGATCCTGACGCGCGCGCACATCGAAGAGGTGCTGCGGGCGCGCCGGAATCGCACGCTGTTCGTGATCGATATTGCGCTTCCGCGCGACGTGGAGAGCAGCGTCGGCGATCTCGACCAGGTGTTCCTCTACAACATCGACGATCTGCAGACGATCGTGCAGGAGAACCTGGCGCGCCGAAGTGCGGAGTTGACGCGCGCCGAGGCAATCGTCAACGAGGAAGTGAACAAGTTCAGCGCGTGGATGCAGTCGCGCGAGATCATCCCGACGATCGTCGCGCTGAGGCAGCGGTTCGAGGCGATTCGACAGTCCGAGCTGCAGCGCCTCGCACCGAAACTGTCGTCGCTGCCGGCCGACGCGCGCGCGCGGGTGGACGACGTCACGCGCCTGATCGTCGAGAAGCTGCTGCTCTCACCGACCGAGCAGCTCAAAGCGATTAGCGACGAGACGACGATGGTTGCGTACTCGGACGCGTTGAACCGGTTGTTCAGCCTCGCTGAGGACGAAGCGGCAGTTCGACCGGCCGAGGTAGCGCCGTCTGAAGCGCGATCGAAATGACGGCAATCAGGATCGGTACGCGCGGCAGTCGTCTCGCGCTGTGGCAGGCACAGACAGTCGCCCGACTCCTGGGCTCGAGCGATGTACCGACCGAAATCGTCGTGATCAAAACGACCGGCGATCGAATCCAGGACGCGCCGCTGTCGGAGTCGGGCGGCAAGCGGCTGTTCGTCAAGGAAATCGAAGACGCGCTGCTGCGTGGCGAGGTCGACGTTGCCGTCCACAGCGCGAAGGACATGCCCGCGGTCCTTCCTGACGGTCTCGCCATTGGAGCGACGCTGGAGCGCGAGGATCCGCGCGACGCCATCCTCCTGGGGTCAGACCGGGGTCATACCGGCGTCAGACCAGAGTCAGAATGGGGTCAAACCAGGGTCAAACCAGGGTCAAACCCGGGTCAGACACTGGTCGAACTCCTGTCTGACCCCAGTCTGTCCCCAACACTCGCGTTGCTCGGCCCCAGACCAACGATCGGAACGAGCAGCGTCAGAAGAACGGCACAGCTCGCCGCCGTCCTGACAAATGCCATTTTCACGCCGGTCCGCGGCAACGTGGACACGCGGCTTCGCAAGCTCGACGATGGTCGACTCGATGCCCTCGTGCTTGCGATTGCCGGCATCCGACGACTGGGCTTCGAGGACAGAATTTCGGCGGCGCTGCCGTTCGACCTTTGTGTTCCCGCACCAGGCCAGGGGATCGTGGCAGCTGAAGTGCGAGCGGACGATCGTGAAACCTGCGAGCGGGTTGGGGCTATCCATCACCCGGCATCGGGGCTAGCATTGGCCGCGGAACGCGCGCTCGTCGTCGCGCTCGGCGGCGGATGCCAGCTGCCACTCGGGGCGGTCGCGGTCGACGAGGATGGCGCGCTCGTCATGCACGCCGTGGTAGCCTCACTCGACGGCCGCCGAATCGTCCGGCGCTCGGCGCGCGGACCGAGCGACGATCCAGGTGCGATTGGACGGCGACTCGCCGATGAAATGATCGCCGCAGGAGCTGGAGACATACTGAACGAGACCCGGTAGCTCGATGGCCGGGTAGCTCGGTCACTCGAAAGGATCTTTTCGATCACAACGCGAGCTACCGAGCAACCGAGCCCCCGGAACTGTTTCTGTTCATTGACGCGATATGACGAATCCACGCGTCTACATCGTTGGCGCGGGTCCGGGCGATCCGTCGCTCATCAGCGTGCGCGGGCATCGCTGTCTTCAAACGGCCGACGTCGTCGTGTACGACCATCAGGTGCACAGACGGCTTCTTCGAGTGGCTCGAGAGGACACGGAGCGAATCGACGTTGGTGCCGCCGCGCCGAAGCCGCTCGATCAGGACGCGATCTGTTTTCTGCTGGTTGAAAAGGCGCGCGAGGGAAAGATTGTCGTTCGGCTGAAGTGGGGCGATCCTTTCGTCTTCGACAGCGGCGGGAAAGAAGCGCTGTTCTTGTACGAGCAGGGCGTGCCGTTTGAGGTCGTGCCGGGGATACCAACCGCTTTGGGTGGTCCAGCGTACGCCGGTGTGCCAGTCACGTATCCGGGCGCGGGCGATGTGCTCGCCTTCGTCCGCGGGCATGAAGGCGAGACCGACACGCTGCCATCCGCCGATTGGGCAGGTCTCGCGGGGCTCGGCGGGACGCTCGTGTCTTATGCCGGCGCGCGCCAGATTCAACTGATGACCCAAGCGCTCGTCGCACACGGCCGCAGTCCCGAGGAAGCGGCCGCGCTCATCTACGATCCGACCATCCCGTCGCAGTGCACGATCGAGGGGACGCTCGGTAAGATCGCGGAACGCGCTCGGGACGGCCGCCCGGCGCTGCTCGTCGTTGGCGCGGTCGCCGGCTTGCGCAGTCACCTGCGCTGGTTCGACGAACGCCCTCTCTTCGGCAAACGGATCGTCGTTACGAGATCCAAAGAACAGGCCGGCGAGCTGATCGAGATGCTCGAGGATCGCGGCGCCGAGGCAATCCCGGCTCCCACGATCCGCATCGCTCCGCCGGAGAACGCCGCCGCCCTCGACGCTGCGTGCCGCGAGGCCGAAGCGTTCGACTGGCTCGTCTTCACGAGCGCGAATGGCGTCGATCATTTCATGGCGCGTCTGCTCGCCGTGGGGGATGTCAGGGATTTGAAAGGCGTTCGGATCTGTACGATCGGGCCATCCACGGCTTCGCGTCTGTCGCGGTACGGCATCAAGGTCGACCTCACGCCCGACGAGTATCGCGCCGAGGCAGTGGTACAAGCGTTGAGAGAAACGGGCGACCTGAAGGGGGTCCGCGTGCTGCTGCCGCGCGCCGATATTGCACGCGAGCTGCTGGCGGACGAACTGCGTGAAGCCGGAGCCGAGGTCGTCGAGGTCGTTGCCTATCGGACGGTCCTTGCACTGGCGGACGCGGAGGGAGAGCCGGACATTTATCGCATGCTGCTCGACCGTCAGATCGACGCGGTCACGTTCACCAGTGCGTCCACGGTCCGGAACTTCGCTGCGATACTCGGCCGCGAGCAGGCGGCCGACCTGCTGCGCACCACGGTCGTGGCCTGCATTGGTCCCGTCACGGCGGAAGCGGCGCAACAGCTCGACATCGCCACCACGATCATGCCGAAGCGATACACGATCGGAGATCTGGTGGATGCGCTCGTCGAGCATTTCACCAGACCAGGACCTGATTCACCACGTCGATGACTAGAACACCATCTGCCAGCGTCACCGCCGATACCTCCAGACGCATCAAGCTGGATTTGCGTCGCCGGCCGAGACGTCTTCGCCGTTCAGCCGGGATCCGGGGCCTCGTGCGCGAGACGCGACTTTCGGCCGAAAGCTTCCTGTATCCGCTGTTCGTCCGGAGCGGCGAAGGCGAGCGGCGCGAGATCGCGTCAATGCCGGGTGTCTACCAGCTCTCAGTGGACGAAGCGATCCACGAAGCGGCAGCCGCGAAGGCGGACGGAATCCCTGGCGTGCTCCTGTTCGGTCTGCCCGATGAAAAAGATCCGATTGGATCTGCGGCGTACGATCCTGAGGCGCCGGTTCAAGCCGCTGTGCGCGCGCTCAAGCGTGACGTACCCGATCTGCTCGTCGTAACGGACGTGTGCCTGTGCGAGTACACGTCGCACGGCCACTGCGGGATCGTCCTGGACGACGAGATCACCAACGATGCGACGGTGGAACAGCTCGTGCGGACTGCATTGTCGCACGCCGCCGCAGGGGCCGACATCGTCGCGCCATCCGACATGATGGACGGGCGCGTCGGCCGCATACGCGACGCGCTGGACGATGGAGGCTTCACGCACGTCGCGATCATGTCGTACGCCGCGAAGTATTGCTCCGCGTTCTACGGTCCGTTCCGCGAGGCGGCGGATTCGGTCCCGGCGTTCGGCGATCGACGTTCGCATCAGATGGATCCCGCGAACGTGGAAGAGGCGCTTCGCGAGGTGGAGCTGGACGTCGAAGAAGGCGCTGACATCGTGATGGTGAAGCCCGCGATGACGTACCTGGACGTCATCGCGCGGGTGAAAGCGGAATTCGGACTGCCGACCGCCGCCTATCACGTCAGCGGTGAGTACGCGATGCTGAAGGCTGCAGCGCGGAATGGCTGGATCGACGAGCCGCGCGCGATGATGGAGACGCTCACCGCGATCCGGCGCGCGGGCGCGGACATCATCATCACGTACTACGCGCGCGAAGCCGCGCGGATGCTGTAAAGACGCGGCGGACGCTATCTCGAGCGCAGTGACGCAAAGCCAACCAGCAACCACGTAAGGAACGCCAGCGTCAGCGTCACAGAGACCCAGTCTCGCCGAGTGCGTGGGCGGACGCCGAACACGTACGGACCTACCAGACAGATCCCGGCCAGCAGGACGAACCAGGCGAGCGGTGTGCGGATCATCGACGTCTGAAGCCTACCTATCAGACGTCCTACTCGAGGGAGCGGTCGGGCCCTCAGATCTCCATGAGATCCTTCCCGATTATGATCTCGCCGCTGAAGTGCATGCGCGCTGCGTCGAGCCACATCTGATCCGATACTGGCGGCTCCTCTGCCGGGACCAGATGCGAGAGCACGAGGGTCTTGACGCCTGCCGCCTTGGCGATGCGTCCGGCGTCTTGCGCGCTCGTGTGATGAGAGATGATGCTCTCCTTCAGCCTCGGCGCGTTCTGCACGCCCGCGACCAGTC
>Ga0114129_10001348_pt1 | contig 32927 bp, 34 predicted proteins | sample RhiMetdeltSRZDD1_FD_80071 | JGI IMG/M metagenome (GOLD analysis project Ga0114129, IMG submission 80071) | Populus rhizosphere microbial communities from Tennessee, USA - Rhizosphere MetaG P. deltoides SRZDD1 (version 2) (version 2) | ecosystem: Host-associated > Plants > Roots > Rhizosphere >...
AACCCGGCGCGACCACCGTGCAGGCAGCCATCGAGGACGCGCTCGCCTCCTTGCTCGGCGAGCGGGTGGTGGTGCACGGCGCTGCCCGGACCGACGCGGGGGTGCACGCGGACGCTCAAGTGGCGAGTTTCGCCCTTCGGCGAGCAGTGACGGCGCAGGATTTGCTCGGCCTGTCCCTCGGTGGGTCGGCGCGCGTCACGGCGGCCGGGCCTGTGCAGCCGTCCTTCCACGCGAGGGCCAGCGCAACCGGGAAGCGGTACCGCTACCGCTTTGCGCCAGGCTCGCTCAGCGCATGGGACCTCGGCTCCGCGCGGCCCGACTGGGACCGGGCACGGGCGGGGCTGCAAGCGTTGCGCGGCTTGCCCCACCTGGCCGGGCTCGCCTCGCCTGCCCGGGCGCGGACCCCCGCTCCGCCACTGCGGGAGTGGGAGTTGACCGCCGACGGAGACGCGGCCGAATTGACCGTCTTCGCGTCGGCCTTCCGCAAACACCAGATCCGGAACCTGGCAGGGCACCTGGCGGCCATCGCGCTCGGGTTCGCCCAGCCGGAGTCGCTGGCCCGCCTCGCTGCCAGCCATCGTCCCTGGCACGGCGCCACGGCTCCGCCGCACGGCCTGACGCTGCTCGAAGTCCACTATCCCAGACAGCTGGACCCGTTTCGTCACGCGCCGCCCTGACGAACTGCGGAACGGATCAGCTCCGCCTGCTCGCGTCGGGCTGCAGCATGACCAGGCCGGCGGCCTCGTTCAGCCGGCCCGACCGGAACGGCTCGAGATCGACGCTGACGAACTTGAACCCTGCCTCGTGCAGCGCCCGCGCAACGTCCGCGCGCGCCGCGAGGAGCCGCGGCAGCTCGCCGTCGACGATCTCGATGCGGGCGACGTCCCCATGCCAGCGTACGCGGAACTCTCGCAGACCCAGGCGGCGCAGCGCCATCTCGGCGCGGGCGAGCTGATCGAGCCGCTCGCGCGTCACCTCGGTCCCGTAAGGAATGCGGCTCGACAAACACGGTTGCTGCGGCTTGTCCCAGGTCGGGAGCCCCAACTCGCGAGAGAGCGCCCGGATCTCGGCCTTGGTGAGGCCGGCCTCGGCGAGCGGCTGCACCACGCCGTGCTCGTCGGCGGCCGCGAGACCGGGCCGGTAGTCGTTCAGCTCGTCGGCGTTCGTTCCCGACACTATCGCCGCCAGCCCGCGCGAGCGCGCCTCGGCACGGGCGAGGTCATAGAGCTCCGTCTTGCAGAAGTAGCAGCGGTCGACGGGATTGCGCGCGTAGCGGGGATCGTCGAGCTCCGCCGACGCGCGCTCGACGTGCTCCGCGCGCAACTCCCTCGCGAGCGTACGCGCCGCTTCCAGCTCGTCGGGCGGTACCGCGGGCGAAACGGCCGTGAACGCGACCGCGCGATCGCCGAGCGCTTCCCGCGCCAACGCGAGCAGGAGCGCCGAATCGACGCCACCGGAGTACGCGACGAGCGCGCTCCCCAGACCCCGCAGGCGCTCGAGCACCTGTTCCCGCTTGCGCGAAAGCTCCATCCCGCGCCTTTGTAACACTGGCGGGCGGCGCAAGGATCGAATCGTCATCTCCCCGGCAACTTTAGCGATTCAAAGGGTCGGCTTCCTCAAGTCGGGATGGAACCTGCCGATTCGTGCAGCATGAGAACAGTCCTGCTCGTCGACGACGATCGCGGTTTCCGGCGCCTGCTCCAAGCGATCCTCGAGAAACGGGGGTACCGGGTGCTCCAGGCGGGTCGCGGAGCCGAGGCCGACGCCATCGTCGCCAGCGAGACGCCCGACCTGGTGGTGCTCGACGGGCTCCTGCCGGATACGACAGGCGTCGACTGGCTCGCGAGACTCAGGAAGACCGGAGCGGCGTGGCCCGTGCTGTTCGTCACCTCCTTCTGGAAGTCGCTGCGCGAATTCAACCTGGTGACGAAGACGCTCGGGGCAGTCGACCTGCTGCGGAAGCCGATCGAGCCGGCAGCTGTCGTCGCCCGGCTCGAAAAGGCGCTCTCGCCGGGTGCGGCGCCTGCCTAGAGATCCGCCTCGACCCGGTTCCGGCCGCCATTCTTCGCCCGATAGAGAGCGGCATCGGCACGTGCGATGATCGCGGCGGCATCGGTCTGACCTGAGCGACACGACGCCGCGCCGATACTGACAGTCACTGCAACGGCGCCGGTGCGCGTTTCGATGGGACTGGATGCCGCCGCGCTCCGCATGCGGTCGGCGACGAGCACCGAAGCGGCGTTGCCGCATCCGGGGAGGATCGCGATCAGTTCCTCTCCCCCGTAGCGGCCGAAGGCGTCGTAGGTTCGGAGCACGGAACCCAACCTCGCGGCCAGCTCACGCAGGACCTCGTCGCCCGCCTGGTGCCCGTACTGGTCGTTGACGCGCTTGAAATGGTCCACGTCGAGCAAGAGCACGGACAGCTCGGCACCCTCGCGGCGGGCGCGCGCCATCTCCTGATCGAGCCGCTCCAGAACGGCCCTCCGGTTGTACAAGCCGGTGAGCCCGTCGCGCGTCGCCTGCACGCGCAAGGCGTCCTGAGCTGCCAGCAGCTCCGCCTGCAGGTTGAGAATGCGCTCGCCCGTGCGAAGTCGCGCGCGCAGCTCTTCCGCATCGAACGGCTTGCGCAGGTAGTCGTCCGCGCCTGCGGCGAGTCCCGCCACCACGTCGCTGCTGGCTTCCTTCGAGGTGAGCAGCAGCAGGTATGAATACGGCGCTCCGGCACGAGCGCGCGCGCGCCGGCAGACCTCGAGCCCGTCGAGGCGAGGCATGACCCAATCGAGCACGGCCAGGCGAGGCGCGGTGTCGCGCAGCAAGACGTCGAGCGCTTCCTCCCCATCTTTCGCGACTTCGACCTCGTACCCCCAGCGCACCAGCGACGCTTGCAGCAGGCGCCGCGAGAGCGGCTCGTCGTCGGCGATGAGGATCCCCGTCATGCCGCATGCTCCGTGCAGAGCGCCTCGAGCTCGGTGCGAAGCAGGCTGAGCGCCGACGCGAGCCGTTCGTAGACGTCGCGGGCGCCGTGCAGGTCGTTCGCACGGCCCTGCTGCTCGAGCTGCCCGGCGAGCTGCGCCACGGCGATGCCGCCGACGTTCGAGGCGGACCCCTTCAGCGCGTGCGCGGTCCACGCCACCGCGGCGGGATCGGATCCCGAGATGGCGTCCCCGATCGCGCGCAGTTGCAGAGGAGATTCCTCGGCGAAAATCGCAGCCAGCTCGCGCAGCAGCTCGCGGTCTCCTTCGACGCGCGCGATCAGCGCGTTGCGATCGAGGCTGGTCGCGGGGCGCGCCGGGTGCATCTCCGACCCGAGGACGCGCGCGATCTCGGCTTCCAGGTCCTTGGCTCGCAGCGGCTTGGCGACGTAGCCGTCCATCCCCGCCGCCAGGCAGCGCTCGCGGTCGCCCTTCATCGCGTGCGCCGTCACCGCGATGATGGGTACGTGGCCGCCCGTCGCGCGTTCCCGCCGCCGGATGGCCGTAGTTGCCTCGAGGCCGCTCACCTCGGGCATCTGCACGTCCATCAAGATCAGGTCGAACGCGGTGCGCTCGGCCAACTCGATTGCTTCGCGGCCGTTCCGGGCGAGCACGGGCTCGTGGCCGGCATTCTCGAGCATCCGCAGCGCGAGCCGCTGGTTCACGGTGTTGTCTTCGGCGAGGAGCACCCGCAGGCTTCGGGGCGACTGAACCTCCTCCTCGCTCGCGACGCCGTCCGTCTGGAGCGGCGCGGCGCCCATCGATCGGACGATCGCGTCGTAGAGATCGGATTGCTTGACGGGCTTCATCAGGTAGACGGATACGCCGGCCTCGCGGCAGCGCTGCGAATCGCCGATCTCGTTCGCGGACGAGAGCATCAGGATTGGCGCTTTCGCGAGCGACTTGCCGAGCCGCATGAGGCGCGCGAGCTCGAACCCGTCCATCTCGGGCATCCGGGCGTCGACGAGCGCCAGGGCGATGGGACGCCCTTCACGTTCGGCGGAGTCGGCGATGCCGAGCGCGGCGCTGCCGCTGCCGGCGACCTCGGGCTCCATCCCCCAGGAGAGGAGCATCTCGCGCACGATCATCTGGTTGGTGGCGTTGTCGTCCACGACGAGGACCCGCAAGCCCTGCAGGTCGACCGAGCGCGTCGTGCCCACTCCCACCAAGGCGCCATGCAGCGCGAAGGGAACCGTGAAGGAGAAGCAGCTTCCTTTACCGACCTCGCTCTCCACCTCGAGCCGGCCATTCATCCTCTCCACCAGCCGTTGCGAGATCGTCAGCCCGAGCCCGGTGCCGCCGAACCTGCGCGTGGTGGAGCTGTCCGCTTGCGTGAAGGGCTCGAAGATGGCGCGCTGCTTCTCCGGCGGGATGCCGATGCCGGTGTCGGTGACGCGGAAGCGCAGGTGAGCGCGGCCGTCGTCGCTGGGCGCGCTCTCGATGCGAACGACCACCTCTCCGTGCTCGGTGAACTTGATCGCATTGCCGACGAGGTTCACCAGCACTTGCCCGAGACGGGGGAAGTCGCCGACCAGGGCCTCTGGAACGTCGCCGGCGATGTGGCAAAGGAGCTCGAGCCCCTTCGACGAAGCGCGCACCGAGAGGGGACCCAGCAAGTCGCCCAGCCGTTCCCGCAGGGCGAAAGGCGCCGGGACCAGCTCGAGCTTTCCCGCCTCGATCTTCGAGAAATCGAGGATGTCGTTGATGACGCCGAGCAGGGAGTCGGCCGAGGAGCCCACCATCTGGACGTACTCGCGCTGGTCGCGCGTCAGCTCGGTGCCGGCGAGCAGTTCCGTCATCCCGATGATCCCGTTCATCGGCGTCCGGATCTCGTGGCTCATGTTGGCGAGGAACTCGCTCTTCGCCCGGCTCGCTTCCTCCGCCGACACCCGGGCCTTGTGGAGCAGCCGCGACTGCTCCTCCATCTTCTTCACCGAGTCGCGCGCCAGCTGGAGAGCGCGCGACTTCTCGTTCCACAAACGCTCCGCTGTCCGCGCCGTGAGCGCCAGGTAGACGGTGCAGCCGAGCAACGCGCCGAGCTTGACGAGCTCCAGATGCCAGGAGAACGGACGCGCGTCGACCAGCGCGATCCAGCCGAGGAGCGCGGCGTATCCTGCCACCGACGCGAGGCCGAACGAGAGTGCGCGCCGGAAGTTGGTATGCGACTGATCGGCGACGCGCACCACGAGCAAAGGCCACAGCCAGCTGTGCTCGCCGCCGGTCTGATGGATGAAGACGAGCCAGACGACGATGTCGCAGGCGAGGAATGCCGTGGCGGGATCGACTCTCGTCTTCCCATAGAAAGCGCGTATCGCAAGGTACGAGACGGCGACGTAGGCGACGGCGAGCAGCGAGACCCATTGCGGCGCGCCCCGCGGAGCCGCCGCGAGCAGGAGGATCAGGAGAGCGAAGCCGAAGGCGCGCAGCGCCGGAATCTGGACCGTGTCCAGGCGGCGGCGCCTCCGGTTGCCCGAAGGAGCTTGCGAGCCGCGGAGCTCGACCCACTCGCGGAGGATCCGCTGCATGGCGGTCGCCGGTGGGTCACGGTGCGGTCCTTGGGACACGACCTCGAATCGGCACCAGCGAGCCGATCCTGAACCCACACACTCACCGCCGAGGTCGGACGGGCGAAGCTCAGCGCTTGCGTTTCGAGCCTGCCGCCGCGCGTCGAGGCTCGACACGGGCGGTCCGCGCAGCGGACCGGTGCTTCGGGGCCGCCTTCTTGTGCAGCTTCACGGGCTTCCGGAGCTTCACAGGCGGCGCCTTCTGCGGCTTCCCGGCGCCCTTGCGCGGTGCGGCAGCAGGCGGCGGCGCGGGCCGCGGCTTGCCGCGTGCCGAGATCTTCGGCCGGGCCTTCATCGCCGCGACGTCCGGATCGACGAGCCTCTGCGCGACCAATTGCCCAAGGATGTGCTCGACGGCCTCGTCGACGGTGGTTTTCGACGTGTCGACGATGACTTCCGGGTGTTGCGGCGGCTCGTACGGCTCGCTGATGCCGACGAGGTTCTTCAGCTCTCCGGCCAGGGCCTTCTTGTACCGGCCGGTCTTGTCGCGCTCGATCAAGGTCTCGATCGGGCATTCGACGAAAACTTCGGCGAATCGCCCGATCTGACGGCGGGCTTCGTCGCGGGTTTCCTTGTAAGGGCTTTCGACAGCGGCCTGCAGCACGATTCCGCCGCCTCGCGTGACGAGCCGGCATACCCACGCGAGCTTGCGCGCCTCGACGTTCCGCTCGTCCTTGTTCTGGCCGTGGCCGACATTCAGGAATTGTTCAGCCTCGCCCCCGTCGAGGACGTCGACGCTTTTCCCCAAGCGACGCAGCCGGTTGGCGAGCGCCGTAGCCAGGGTCGACTTCCCGGCGCCGCTCATTCCGGTAAACCACACCGTGAATCCAGCCGACGTCGTTCCGTTCATGTCTTCGCGATCTCCGGGGCGGAACGCTGGGTTGAACGCGCGCACATTACCGGTTGTCCTACCACCGTGCAAGCAAATGCCCGCCTGCCCGTGCTGGTGATTCTCCTGATTTAGAAATCTAAATAGTAACGGGGACTTGCTCCTCGGCAAAATCGCCGCGCGGGGCGTCCCACGTAAACAGGCGCGCTGCGTCGACGCCCGTGTCCTTGCACGAGACGACCAGATATTGGACGCCGGGCCACAGCGGCTCGGTCCCGCCTCCGAGCGCCATCTCGCGATCCTCCGGCGAGAAATAAGCGCCGACGTCCGGGTGGGAATGGACGATGGCGGCGAGGCGGCCACCGCTCTGCTCCGCGCTGGCGAGCTCGTCGAGAAGCGCTTTGGGATCCATCACATAGCCGTCGCGGCCGCTTCGCCGGCTGTTTCCCGCCGCCGCCGCGGTACCGGCGATGTTCGGGATGGCGACGAACCGGAGGGACCGGGCTGCGTCCTCGATGACGAGGCCGCAGCATTCCGACGGGTAGGTGCTCCGGGCGTGGGCGGCGATCTGCGCCATCAGCGGCTGCAGGTCGCGCGCCATCATGGCGCCCCCGGCGGCGGCAGGTAGCGATCCGCGCGGTCGGGAAACAAGGTGACGACCACGCCGCGGCGACCGGCGTGCGACAGCTCCCGCGCGACCTGCAGCGCCCCGACCGCGGCCGCGCCCGCGCTGTGGCCTGCCAGGAGCGCCTCCTCCCCGATGAGTCGGTCGGCCATGTCCCAGCCGGCATCGGTGGAGACCGACAGCTTCCGGTCCAGTCTGGCCTCGTCGTAGATAGGCGGCACGATGCTGGAGGGCATGTGCTTGAGCCCCTCGAGGCCGTGCAGCGCCTCCGCCGGCTCGACGGCGACGATCTGCACCGGTCCATGGCGCCTGAGCCCGCGGCCAGTGCCCATGATGGTGCCCCCCGTCCCGATGCCGGCGACGAAGTGCGTGATCCGCCCCTGCGTGTCGCGCCAGATCTCCTCTGCGGTCGTCTCCTCGTGCGCGCGCGGGTTCATCGGGTTCGAGTACTGATCGGCGTAGTACCACCGGTCCGGCTCCTCGGCGACGAGCTGGCGGCACAGGCGGATGGCGCCGTCCGACTGCTCGAGCGGATCGCTGAAAATCTGCTGGGCGCCATACGCGCGCGTGAGTTGCTTGCGCGCCTCGGAGACGTTGCCTGGCATGACGAGGGCCACGCGGACACCCAACGCCGCGCCGATCCACGCGTAGGCGATGCCGGTATTGCCACTGGTCGAGTCGATCAGGGTGCGGCGGCCAGGTCCGACGAGGCCGCGATCGAGCGCGTCGCGCACGATGAACAAGCCGGCGCGATCCTTGACGCTCCCGCCGGGGTTCATCCAGTCCAGCTTGGCCCAGATCTCCACGCCCGGCGCTTCGCGCTCGAGCGACGGCAGCCGCACCATCGGCGTATTCCCGACGGTCTCGGCGAGCGCGTCGAGGATCACCGGCTGACCAGGCGCCGGACTGCAGCGAGGGCCGCGAGCGCTCCCCGCTCGGCTGGCGACTGCCACGTCTGCGCCGCGGGCGGAAGGTCGCGCGATGGATCGACGTCCAGGTCCGGCTCGCGGCCTGCGCCCGGCTCGGCGATGCCCGTGTCTGGCGACAGCTCGGCGCACTCGGCAGCGGCGGCGGGATCGTCGAGGACCAGGGCGCCCACGCCGGAAGCGGCGAGGTATCGCGCCGCCCAGCGCGCGGCCGGGCCCGTCCCACGCACGCGCACGCACGAGGCGAGAAGGCGCTCCTGCCCGTTGCCACCGAGCCCGTCGAGCAGGAGGTGCCGCGCGTACCGCTCCTGCTGCTTCTCGGTCAGCTCCATCCGGACTTTGTCCCGCGACATCCGCGCCATGGAACTACTCAGCGCCGCCCGTTACGGCAGCGGCCGCCCCCCGGCGATGGCCGGAACGATGGTCAGCTTGTCGCCCTCCGCGAGCACCGTCTGCAGCGACTTCCCGTGGCGGATGTCCTCGTCGTTTCGGAAGATGTTCACGTACCGGCGCAGCCCGCCCTTGTCGTCGAGGAGCCGCTCGCGCAGGCCGGGATAGCGCCGCGCGAGGTCTTCCACGGCGGCCTGGACCGTCGAGGCGTTCTCCACGGTCACCTCGCTCTGACCCTGCGTCAGGGGCCGCAGCGGAGCGGGGATCTTCACGATGATCGGCATTCTTCCAGACCTCCTGGCTCAAGGATGCCGCAGCGCGGCTTCCGGCGCGAGGCCGCAAGCGGGGCACCGGGGATCGGGGGGCACCGGAACGTCGCGCTCGGTCCCGCGAAGCCCGTCCCACCGGTGCAGGCGCGCGTGGGCCCGCGGCCGCTCGCCCCGCAGGATTCGCGCAGCTTCCGCCGCCATCGCCGCGCCGACGACGCCGCACAGGGGAGACGCGACGCCGGCCTCCGCACAGGTCGGCAGCGCGCCGGGAGGCGGCGGCCCCTCGAAGAGGCAGCGCAGGCACGACCCTTCGCCGGGCAGCACGCTGAGAATCTGCCCCGCCCACCCGAGAACGGCGCCATGCACGAGCGGGATCCGCAGGGCGCAGGCGGCGTCGTTCGCCGCGAAGCGGGTCTCGAACGAGTCCGTCCCGTCGAGCAGCACCTCGCAGCCGGCGAGCAGCTCCGGTGCGCTGCGAGCCGCGAACCGGACGACGCGAGGTTCCACGCGTGCGCCCGGGACGAGCCGCGCGAGGCGGCGCGCGGCGACCTCGGCCTTGGGCTGTCCCACGTCGGCCTCCGTGAACAGGACCTGGCGGGAGAGATTCGACCGCTCGACGACGTCGTCGTCGACGAGCACCAGGCGCGCGGCGGGCACCTCCTCGGCGAGCGCGAGGGCGGCCGGGCAGCCGAGTCCCCCCATCCCCAGGACGACGACGCTCTTCACGCGGCGCGCTCCAGGCTGAACTCACGCTCCCCCGCGGACGTGATGAGCGCAATCCCGCCCTGTCTGGCGGCGACCGCGGCGGCCGCAGCCGCGGCGTGCGAGGCGAGCACGCCGCTCGTGCGGGCGAGCTCGGACCGGGCACGCGACGCCTGCTCGAAGGAGATCGGCATCACTTCGAGCCCGGGCAGGGAGCTCCTGCCGGGCAGCTCGGGCAGCTCGTCGCCGGCTGCGACGAGCGCGATCCCGCGCACGCCGGGCCAGCGCGACCGGAGTGCTTGCAGCGTCCCGAGCAGCGCTGCCGCCGCACCGGCGGGAGCGGCGACGGCCTCCGGCGGTGCGGCGACCTCCGCAAGGACCTCCGCGCCAAGGCTGCGCTCCAGCTCGATCGCCGCCCTGGGTCCGTCGAGCGGAGGGAGCGGCGTCCCTTCCAGCTCGCGCGCGCGGAGCAAGGCAGCCTCCCGCGACGCGACGTGCTCGAAGCGCGCTCCCCAGATGCGCAGGGACTCGCGCATCTCGTGCGAGCTGGCGCCGTGGACCACGACGGACAGCTCGACCCGGCGGCGGCGGGCCCAGCCTGCGGCAGCGAGAGCGCCTCCGGCGGTAGCAGCGAGCGAGGCCCGCGCACCCGGCGGCAGCGGTGGAAAGATGCCCAGCGCGCGGTCGTCTACGCCGCCGCTGGGACGTAGCAGCTCGAGCTTCAGCAGCGCACCGCGCCAGCGCAGCATCGGCGTCGGACGGTGCAGCAGATCGCCCATTCGCTGGCCTCCGGGAGCGCCGCAGAATAAGGATGCGCCATGAGGGCTGCAACAGCCGCGCTCCTGCTGGTGGCGGCCTGCCGCGGGACTCCTCCCGCGCCGGCGGCGGCCGCCCCGGATGCGCAGGCCGTCTCCTGCATCGAACGTTGGCTCGCCGAGCGCGAGTTGAACCAGTACGGCGATCCGGTGGGGACGATGTACGCAGGCGGAACGCCGCTGTTCGACGAGCGGACCGGCCAGACCATGGACCGCATCGATCACCTCGTCCGCAAGCATCCGCAGCTGCAGCAGGCTTGCCCGCAGGAGATCCTGCGGGCGCAGCATCCGTAAGGCGCGGCTGGATTGCTCGCGTTCGTCGGCCGCTGTTAGCATCGATCCGTGAGGGGCTCTTCCGCCGGAGTGCTGGGACCTTTGCCGGCGGCGTCGCTGGGCGGCAAGCCGGAATCGAGCACGTCGGGCTTCGTCGAGGAGCGCTTCCTCACCCGCGCCCGCGCCCTGTTCTACGCGCGCCTCGCGTTCCTCGCGCTCGGCCTGGGGGTCATCGGCGTAACCGGCTGGTCGGAGTCGGTGGGCGTCAGCCCGCGCGCGGCCGTCGCGGTGTACGTCGCGATGGTCGCCTACACGGCCGTGAACTACGCCGTCATCGGACGCCCGCGGCTGGGACGCGTGGTCACCTTCGTGACGCTCTGCTGCGACCTGTGCGTGCTGGTCTGGCTGGCCGCGATGACGGGCGGCCTGCGCAGCCCGTTGCTCGCGGCGCAGCTCCTCTTCACCACCCTGTTCGTCCTGCTGTTCCCGTCGCCGTTCGCGGTCGTCCCGCCCATCCTGACGTTTCCCGCGGTCGCCAAGCTCGATCAGGTCCTCAGCGGGCGCGCGGTGGTGCAGTTCGACATCTTCATCCTGCTCTGGTACTCGGCGATCAACTGCATCCTCGTCTACCTGATGGTCTACCTGAACGAGCGGGATCGCGCGCGCCACCGCGACCTGCAGCGGCTGCACCGGACCGTCCGCGAGATGGCCGTCGTCGAGGAGCGGAACCGGCTCGCGCGCGAGATTCACGACGGCCTCGGCGGAGTGCTGAGCAGCGTGGTCATCCAGAGCGAATACCTGCTCAACATGATCGACGGCAGCGAGGTGCGGGCGAAGCTGACGGGCTCCAGCGAGTCTCGCGCGACGCTCCTCCCGGTGATCCGCAAGGAGCTCTCGGACCTGCACGGCGCGGCGGAAGACTCGATGGACGAGCTGCGCCGCTCGCTGCGCATGATGCAGGAGAACTTCGACCTCGTCTCGGCGCTGCACGACTACTGCAAGGTCGCCGCGGCCCGCCATCGGCTCGAGGTGCGCTTCACTCGCAACGGGCGCGAGCGGGCGGTCGGCCCGGAGAGCGCGCTCGCGCTCTTCCGCGTGCTCCAGGAAAGCTTGACCAACGTCGCCAAGCACTGCGGCCGAGGTACCGAGGTCGAGGTGACGCTTTCCTTCGCGGAGGGCAGCGCGTCGCTGCGCGTCCAGGACCATGGTCGGGGGTTCCTCCTCCCGACCGATGGTGCCGAGCTCTCCCGACAGGGACACTTCGGTCTCGAAAACATGCGCGAGCGCGCGGCCAAGGTGGGCGGGAAGATCCAGCTGTCCTCGCAACCCGGGCGCGGGACTTGCGTCGAGCTGTCCGTGCACGCCGGAGAGGAGCAGGCGAGATGAACGCGACGCCGCTGAGGCCAGGGGAGAAGATCAAGGTGGTCGTGGTCGAGGATCAGCCGCCGGTGCTGAAGAACCAGCTGAAGATCCTGCAGGAGGCGCCCGAGATCGAAGTCGTCGGCACGGCCCTTTCGGGGGAGGCCGCGCTGCTCTTGCTCGAAAAGCAGCAGCCCGACGTCGTCCTCCAGGACCTTGGACTGCCGCGCATGTCGGGCATCGACGTCACGCGCGAGGTGAAGAGGCGCTGGCCCGGCGTCGAGGTCCTCATCTTCACCATCTTCGATGAGGAGGAGAAGGTCATCGAGGCGGTCAAGGCGGGCGCCTCGGGATACCTGCTCAAAGGCGCAACGGGCGAGAAGGTGATCGAAGCCATCCGCGAGGTGCGCTCCGGCGGGAGCGTCATCCAGCCGAACCTCGCCCGCCGGCTGCTGCGCCATTTCCGCGTGCCCGAGGACTCGAACGCGCCGGGCGAGGCGGAGCCGCTGCCGCCGGGCATTCGCGAGGAGCCGCCGATCCGGCCCCTCACCCCCCGCGAGATCGAGATCCTCCGCCTCATTGCCAAGGGCCTTTCCAACAACGAGGCTGCGCGAGTGCTCGGCCTGACGCGCGCCACCGTGCGCACCCACCTCGAACACATCTACGAGAAGCTGGAGGTCACCAACCGGGTCGAGGCGGTGACCGAGGGGCTGCGCAAGGGGCTCATCGAGATGTAGGTGTGACCTTCTGCGGGCTGGCGACTCTTTGAGCCCAACGGAGGTCGCCCCATGCGCTCGTCCCGCGTTCCGTTCGTCCCGCTCGCTCTCCTGCTCGCGCCGCTCGTGGGTGCCTGCAGTAGCAGCAACAATGCGCCGCCGCCCGACCAGGCGAAGTCCAACGCGTCGACGATCATCGACGAAGGTCGCCAGACTTTCCGATTCGAGACATTCGGCGACGAGGGGTTCTGGGGCGATACGATCAAGCTGCACCAGGCGATCGAGGGGTCGGCGAAGGGCGGCGTCGGAAACGGCGTCAGCCCGGCTACGGCGCTCTCCGTAGGCCTCAAGGTGGACTCGGACGTGCTGCCGGCGTCGCTGATCAACGACATCAAGGCCGGCCGCGTGAACCTCAACGACCCCGCGGTCACCCTGCAGCTCCTCGACATGAGCGCGGTCGTCGGCGTGAAGGGGTTCTCCAACGGCGCTGGCGGGCTGCAGAAGATCGGCATCACCTGCGCCCTCTGCCATTCCACGGTGGACGATTCGGTCACGGCGGGCATCGGGAAGCGGCTCGACGGCTGGCCGAACCGGGACCTGAACGTGGGCGCGATCGTGAACCTCTCCCCCGACCTGTCGGCGGTCGCGACGCTGCTCGGCATCCCCGAGGCGACGGTGAGGACGGTGTTGACGAGCTGGGGCCCGGGGAAGTTCGACGCGGAGGTCTTCCTCGACGGGAAGGCGTTCCAGCCGAACGGCACCACGTCGGCGGCGACGCTCATCCCGCCCGCGTTCGGTCTGCGCGGCGTGAACCTGCACACCTGGACCGGCTGGGGCTCGCTCACGCAATGGAACGCGTTCGTCGCCAACCTCGAGATGCACGGCGTCGGCCACTACACCGACTCGCGACTGGACGACGCCGGGAAGTTCCCCGTGGCGGCGAGGGCCCGGATGGGGCACACCGCCCCGCCCGCGGGCGCCGCCGACCAGATCACGCCGAAGCTCGGAGCGCTGGAGTTCTACCAGCTGGCCCTCGATGCGCCGACGCCGCCCGCCAGCAGCTTCGATGCGACGGCGGCGGGGCGCGGAAAGACCCTGTTCGAGGGAACGGCGAAGTGCGCCACCTGCCACGTGCCGCCGCTCTACACGGACGCCGGCTGGAACATGCATTCGAGCACGGAGATCGGGATCGACGACTTCCAGGCGAGCCGCTCGCCCGACGGCAAGTACCGGACCGCGCCGCTGCGCGGCCTGTTCGCCCACGCGAAGGGCGGCTTCTACCACGACGGCCGATTCGCGACGCTGAACGACGTCGTGCTGCATTACAACACGGCGCTCGCGCTCGGACTGACCGCCGGCCAGCAAACCGACCTCGTCGAGTACCTGAAGTCGCTCTGACGAATCGGGGACACCATACGGAGACTGACGTATGGTGTCGCCGTTTTTCGCGGCGGCTGCGGCGGCGCTAGGTGGAGAACTTGAACGGCGCGCGGTCGACGAAGAGCGGCTCGGACTTGCGCGACGTGCCGGACTCGTCCTTCACGACGAAATAGAAATGGCACTCGTTCACGCCAGCGGCGTCCGCCGGGATGTCGAGCTTCACCTTCTGCTTCACGGTGGCGGCGGCCTGCACGTCGAGCTTCTTCACCGCCTTGTCCTGCGACGGGTCCGCTGACTGCGCCCAGATCTCCACCTTGAGCGAGCCCTTCGGGTTCTTGCACTCGATGTGCAGCTCGACTTCCTGCCCGTTGAGCGCGCGCTGCACGGTCCAGCGCGCGGCGGAGATGGCAGGACCCTTCTCGTCCTTCTTCTCGTCCTTGGCGAGGTCCTTCTTCCCCTTCTCGTCGGCCGGCTGCTGGTGCGTGTCCGAGCCGGCCTGCGCCTGCGGCTTGGTCACCTGCGTAGCCTGCTCGAGCAGGATCTTCAGCGCGTTGATGATGTAGCTGCCGAGCCCTTCTGCGGCCGCGCCGTCGTCGATGAAGACGTCCGGAGAGCCTTCGATGATGGGCCCGGAGCCGCCGCAGTGCTGCGTCTTGTCGTTCATGCGCGCGAACGGCTTGCCGTTCACGTAGACGGTCGGAGACCCCTTGGCGATCTTGAAGGTGTTCGGGCCACAGCACGCCGCGTGGATGCCGATGTCGTCCTGCCGGGCCGCGCCGCGGTCGTTGACGAGCACGTTGGTGGAAGCGGCGACGACGGGGCCCACTCCGGGGTGCGGGCAAGCCGGACAGCCGTGGGCGTCCTGATCGACCTGGGCCTTGTCACCGAGTCGGGCTGCGGCGGGCATCGCGAGGCATCGCTCCTTCCGGCGGGCGGCTCGATTTTACCATGCGCACGCCTGCTTGGGTACCGCGCGTCGCACCCGGGCGGAAATCGAGTTGCGCCATCTCGGGCGGGACGTGTACCGTTCGCGCCCCATGTACGGCGTCATCATCGCGGTCCACGTGCTGGTCAGCCTGTTCCTCATCTTCGTCATCCTGCTCCAGCCGGGGCGGGCCGACGGAATGGCCGCGTTCGGCGGCGGCGGCAGCGCGACGAGCGTCTTCGGCGGCCGCGGATCGGTGACGTTCCTCGCCAAGGTCACCGAGGTGTGCGCCGCGATCTTCATGATCACCTCGCTCACCCTGGCGTACCGGTCGTCGCATACCGACTCGGTCCTGCGCGCCCGCCGCAACATCGCCGCGCAAGAGGCAGCGGAGAAGAAGGGACCGCCGAACCCGCCGCTTCCGACCGGCCAGACGGCGCCCGCGCCCGCGACGGGCGGGGCCGCAGTCCCCGTCCCTGGGAATCAGGTTCCCGGTCCCGCCGCGCCGTCCGCCACGCCCGCGACGCAGAAGCCCGCGACCGGCGACGCGAACAAGGCGCCCGCTCCGGCCAAGCCGGATCCGAATCGCAAGTAGGCTTCTTGCGCCAGCCGGAGCGGTTTGCTAGAAGCCCGCTCCCACGCTCTTGCCCAGGTGGTGGAACTGGTAGACACACCGTCTTGAGGGGGCGGCGCCGCAAGGCGTGTGAGTTCGAATCTCACCCTGGGCACCACCAGTCCTGCAATGCGGTCCGATCCTCTGGCCCGTCGAATCCGCCGAGCGACAGCGCGTGCCTCGTCGTCCGGGAAGCTTGCGGGCGGACGGGCGCGCGTTCGTTCGAATTGGGCGGATCCGTGACCATCGTCACCTTGCAGACAGGAGGCGCGGGCGATGGACGACACCAGGACTCTTCCGCAGGGCGCCGACGGGGGCGAGGGCAGCAGGACCGCGGACCAGCAATACCGGAAAGCGGCCGACGAGCTCGCGCGGCGCGCTGACTCGCTCCAGAAGGCGCTCGAGGCGGAACGCGACGTCGAAAACTACCGCGACGAATACGACCGGACAAAACCGAGGCGCGTTCATTAAGCGCGCGCAACCTGCAGAGTGATCGCGGAAAGAAACGATCGGCGGTCCTACAGCTCGTAGAGCCGCAGCGTGGCGCGCAGGGGGCCGTTCCACAGATCGTGCTTTGCGCGAGGTCGGATCCCGAACGCGCTCTCGAAATCGTCGCCTCCGCTGAGGACGGCGGCGCCGTGCCTCTCCAACCTGCGCAAGGCTGCGCCGAGCTGGTGGTAGAAGGTCTTGAGCTGCTTGCGGCCGCCGGCGGCGAGCCGCTCCCCGTAGGGCACGTTGAGCAGCAGTTGCCCCGGCGGCGACAACGGCTCGATCGCGCGCGCATCGGCTTCGAACACGCGCAAGTCGACGCGCGCGGCGCGGCCGTTCTCGCGGGCAGCGGCCACGGCCAAAGGGTCGCGGTCCGACGCGAGAATCGGAGGCGGACCTTCCGCCGCGCGGCGCGAAGCGCGCTCACGCAACTCCGCGCGGATCCTCCGCAGCGCCGCCGCGTCCTGATCCGCGGTGCGCGGCCACTTCTCGCAGGCGAGCTCCCGATTTTCGTTCGGCGCGCGTGCCGCCGCCAAGAGCGCCGCTTCGATGGCGAGCGTGCCGGAACCGCACACCGGGTCGTGCATCGGCGTCCTCCCTTCCCATCCCGAGAGGAGCACCACCGCTGCGGCGAGAGACTCGCGGAGCGGCGCCTCGACCGTGCGCACGCGGTATCCGCGGTTCGAGAGCAGATCGCCGGCGAGATCGAGCGAGACGCTGCACACTGCCTGCGAGAGGTGCGCGACGACGAGAACGTCCGGATGTCGCGGATCGACGTCGGGCCTGCTCCCCCGCCGCGCGCGCAAGGCGTCGACGATCGCATCCTTCAGCTTCAGCTCGACGAAGTGCGTGTGCGTGAGCCCTGGGGCACGGCCCGTCGCCGACACGGCGACCGTTTGCCCCGGAGCGATCAGCTCGTGCCAGGGCAGCGTCGCTGCCCCTTCGTAGAGCTGCTCGGCACTTGCCGCGGGAAACTCGCCGACTGGCTCGAGCACTCGCAGGGCCGTGCGCAGGTCGAGGCACGACCGCAGCGCGATCTCGCGCTCGCCCGTGAAGCGCACCACGCCGCGCCCCGGCCGGATGCCTTTCGCTCCGAGCGCCGCCAGCTCGCCCTGGAGCACCTTCTCCGCGCCGCGGGGGCAGGTCGCGTACCACGAGCCGAACACGGCGGCGCACTCTACCGGATGGCGGGCGGGTCACACGGCTGTGAAGGCGCCGATCTGCGCCTCCCGCTCGGTGAGCGCCTCCATGTCGCGATCGATTTCCTCGTACGCTGCGCGCCGCTCGGCGCGGAACCGGCGGTACGCGTCCTCGCTCTGCCACCGGTCGACGGTGATCCATCGCCCGTCGCCCCGCCACAACTCGGTGCCGTGATAGCCCTCTCCCTGCCGGAAGAGCTCGACCCACTTCCCGCGCGGACCGTAGGCGCGCTCGAACTCCGCTTCGCGTCCCGCGCGCGCGACGAACTCCCAGACGATGACGTACATGCGCGGACATTACATCGGCGCCGCAGGCCCGTCGCTGGCGCCGGCACCATGGCGCGCGACGACGGTCAGCCGCGGAAAGTACGTCCGATCGGGCAGCGCGCCGGGCCGTGGAGGCGGAGGGATGGAGGCACCGGCCGGATTCGAACCGGCGAATGCGGGATTTGCAGTCCCGTGCCTTACCAACTTGGCGACGGTGCCGTGGGGACGTGGCGACTATCGCGACTTGTGCCCCGCCGTCAAGGCAGCGGAGTCTCAGTGACCGCCGGCTGGAGGAATGGCTTTCATCACCGCCAGCGAGGCCCCTGTCGGATCGGTGAACACGCCGAAGCGGCCGACGCCCGGAATGTCCAGGGGACCGGTGCAGATCTCCGCGCCGAGCCTTCGGGCACGGGAGAGCGTCGCATCCGAATCGTCCACCGACACGTAGGGCAGCCAGTGGGCGCCGTCTTCCGCCTCGTCGGACACTCCGGCGCGCCCCGCCCCGCCTCGCGCCAGGAGGTGGTACCTGCCCGCGGGACCCATCTCGAGCGTCTGCCGCTCGTAACCGAGGACCTTCTCGTAGAAGGCGAGCGCGCGCAGCGGATCGCGCGTGTGCAGCTCGTTCCAGAAGAACCGCCGGGCCGGCGGTGCCTCGTCCCTGCGCGCGTCGGGCGGATCGCCTCCCTCCTTCGTGAACAGCGACAGCTCGGCGCCCTGCGGATCGGATACCCGAGCGATCCGCCCGGCCCCGGGAACGTCGCGCGCCCCCTCCAGCACGCGCCCGCCGTTCTCTGCGACTGCGCGGGCCACCGCGTCCACGTCCTCGACGGAAACGTAAGAGATCCAGCGCGGTCGCTTGGCATCGACGACGTAGCCGCCGACCATCGTGTCGGGCGTCTCGCCAGCGAAGATCATCTCGTAGGCGCCCCAGCTGCGCGTCTTCCAGCCCAGCACTTCCCCGTAGAACGCCTGCGCCCTCTTCGGATCGGCGGACGCATGCTCGAACCAAACGAACTTTCCCGGTGTCCTGGCGAGCTTCATGATCGCGGCTCCTTTCGCTTCCGGATGAAGAGCGTTTCCAGGTAGCTGCGCAGGTGCGCAAGGCTTCCGGCGGCGACCTCGGGGCCGCCTTTGGCTTTCGCCAGGACGAAGGCGCCCTGGATGACCGCCTGCGTGAACAGCGCGAGGCCCTGCGGATCCCACCGCGCCTTCGGCGCGTGCTTGGTCTTCGCGTCGCGGAGCATCGCCTCCACTGCGCCCGCGTGCGCGACGATGTGCCGCTCGCATGCAGCGCGGATGGCCGGATTCGTCTCGTAGACCTCCTGCACCATGGTGCCGAGCAGGCAGGTGAAGTCCGGCAGCGCGCCCTGCAGCAGCGAGCGGCGGAAATCGACGTAACCGAGCACCTTGTCGAGCGGGTCCGTCTGGCGCTGGTACGGCGCGGCGGCGAAGAGGCGGTCGGCCATCCGGGCGAAGTGCTCCGCCGCAGCGACCGCGAGCTCTTCCTTGCTCTCGAAGTGATGGAAGAAGCTGCCCTTGGTCAGGCCCGCCGCCTCGCAGACGTCCTCGATGCGCGTCGCGGTGTAGCCCTTCGCGCGGATGACCTGCAGGGCGGCGTCGAGGAACTTCGCCTTCGATTCGTGGTGTGCGCTCGTTTCCATACCGACCAGTTGGTCTTAACATACCTACTGGTTGGTCTTGGCGTCAAGCGCCCACGGTCAAGGCCCCCGCTGGTGCGCGTAGACCCGCGCGACGCGCCCCTGGGGCCCGACGGCGCACCATCGCGACACCGCGTTCATCCCCGGGCCGATGGACTGCCACCCGTTCGTCTCCGACGAGCCCGGTTCGGTCGGCTTCCGGCGCCACCACCCGACGATCTCCGTCGAGTCGGTGCCCGAGGTGCCCGTCGCGACGAGGCGGATTCCGCCGAGGAAGACGACCGACGAGCGGTATCCCCGCGGCGGCTCGCCGGCCGTCCAGGTGACGCCGCCGTCCTCCGTGGTGGCGAACGCGCCCGGCTCGTCGGGCGCCTGGTAGTCGCCGCCGACGAGGACCCCGCGCAACTCGCTGACGACGTCGAGGGAGAAGACTCCTCGCGACGGAGCTCCGCTCGGGGCGGGGACCGCCGTCACGCTCCACGTGCGGCCGCGATCGGTGGAGCGGAACACCCGGGCCACCGAGCCCCCCGTCCCGAACCACAGCAGGTCGCCTCTCACGGCGAGCGCGGAATTGCTCGCAGCGAATGCGCCTTCGCCCGGCATCGCCTCGGGACCGGGCAGGCGGGTCCACGTGTCGCCGCCATCGGTCGTCTCGAGGAGCACGAAACGCCCTGCGATCGGATCGCCGAGCGCGTAGCCTCGAGACTGGTCCGCGAACCGCAACGCATCGAAGAAGATCTCCGGTTCGTCGTTCCGGTACGCCTCGCGCCAGGTCGCGCCGCCATCCGCGGTGCGGAACATTCTCGCGGGCGACCCTGCGCTGAGCACGATCGCGCGGCGCGCGTCGAACGCGGCGAGCGAGCGGAAATCGAGCTGGCCCGCGCCGGGCACGTCTCCCGAGGTCCAGGTGCGGCCCCCGTCGACGGTGCGAAGCCAGGTGCCGCCCGTCCCGCTCGCCCAGGCGGTCTCTTCGTCGACGGCTGCCACGGCGCGCAGATCGGCACTCACGCCGGAGCGCTGCTCGACCACCTCGGGCGTGCGGTACCGGCCGAAGTTCCACGTCGGCGACCGACAGCCGGCGAGGCCCAGCAGCGCGGTGGCGACGGCGGCTCTGCGCATCGTCTCGCGCCCATCAGCTCTTGGGTGCCGGACGGCGTTTCTTCGGCACCACCAGCCCGCGCGAGAGACGGCGCAGGACGCGGCGAAGCTGGCGCTTCTTGTAGCGCGCGTGCGCGTTGACGCCGGTCTCGTTCGCGCGTGCGGTGTCCGCGTCGACGAGCTGCAGCTCCACCATGCAGAACGCGATGCGCCCGTCGGCGGTCTCCACGGCCCGTTCCGGGAGGCGCACGGGCAGATCGACGACGAAGTTCAGCACCTGGTAGTCGGCGCCGCTGAATTCGTTTGCCGGCGGCGCGTTCCCCGTACGGCGATCCTGGTCCTCGAGCTGGAGCCCGGCCTGCAGCTGCGGCGCGAGCTTGCGCAGCGCGGGCGTCTCACGCACCAGCCGGCGGAAGCTGAACAGCGTGTTCTGCGTCTGCCCCGGCACCACGAAGTTGAACGGGACCAGCACGTCGCAGAGGCGCACCAGGATCGGGAGCACGTCGTCGCGGTGCGCGGCGACCACGCGGTAGCGGACGCGGTCGTAGATCTGCGCCGCGAGCGTCTCCTTCTTCGCCAGGAGCTTGGTGATGAGGCTGTGGCGCGTCTTGACGCTGCCGGCCGCGGCGAGGATGGGCATCCCCTCGCGGCGCAGCTGCGCGATGGCGTGATCGACGCGCGCGGTGACGAGCTGCGCCAGCTCGTCCTCGCTCACCCGCGCGCGATGGAGGAGCCCGCGGGCCTCGACGTGATGCACCACGTGCATCACCTTCAGCACCAGGCAGGCGATCCGGCGGAGCCGCTGCGGTTCGGCCGCTCCGGACGCGAGCAGGAACAGGTCCTGGACCTGCCGCGGGCGCGCCACCTCCTCGGCCACGCGGTACCGGAAGCTGGTGCGCAGGTAGTCGACGGCCTCGTCGAGGATCCGCTGCAGGCGCGCGCGGTCGAACGGGTCGTCCGGATCGAAGAGGCAAAGGCGCAGGTAGTGATCGACTTCGTCCTTCGACTGGAAGTGGAGACGGCGCCAGTCGATGACCGACCCGCCGCGCAAGACGACCCGCATGCGCTCCAGGTCGCCCAGCGACCAGGACTCGGGGACGGGCACGGGCGGGCGGACGATCACCGCCGCGCAGATTATCGCGGATCACCGGCTGGCGCGCGGATGTGGCAGCCTCAGAGCGCGCAGCGCAGCGACGGCAGGACCGCGAAGCCGGCGCCGGACTTCACTCCCACCGCGTCGACCTCCAGCCCGAGCGCGAATCGCTTGACGAACGGCTGGAAGAGGAGCTGGACCCCGGCGAACCCGGCCGGACCTGACCCTCCCGGCGTGCTCACCGCCCAGCCCGCGCCGGCGCGGCCCCACAGCATCAGCTTGCCCTCGCCGTCGAACTGGAAGAGCCGCGCGCGCGCCGCCAGGCCCGCCGCCACGCGGGACTGATCTCCGGGCGCCCGCAGCGGGGCCTCCTCGAGCGCCCCGGAGAGCCACGCTTCGGCGGCGAAGCGCTCCGTCATGCCGAGGCCGAGGTCGAGGCGAAGCTCCGGCCCGACGCCCGCTCCGCGGCTGCGGAACAGCACCTGCGGGCCCGCCTGCATCTCCATCCACGGACCGCGCTGGGTGACGGGCGCGATCGGCGCGGCGACGAGCGCCGCGATCAGCGCGAGCATCCTGTTACCCTCCCGGCGTGAAGATGAACGGGTAGGTCACGAACACCTCGCCGCCGCCCTTGGGGATGGGGAACCGCCACGTCTTGATCTTCGACGCCACGCACTGCTCGACGGTGTGATCGCGCAGCGTGCTCTCCTGGGTGTGCGCCTCGGTGACCGTCCCGCTCTGGTCGATGGTCCAGGCGCTCACCAGCTTGCCGGCGAGGTTGGGCCGCGAGTTGAGCTGGGTCTCGTAGCAGGTGCGGATCTGCGCGCGGTGCTCGTGCACCACCTTGCGGATCAGCTCCGGATCGATCGATCCCGTCACCTGCGGGCGTCCGGGGCCGAGGCCGATGTCCGCGTCGGACTTGCCGCGAAGACCGCCCTTCCCGTCGCCGTAACTGGCGAGTCCGCCGCCGATGCCGTTCGTGCCGATGCGCGCCAGGCCCAGGCCGGAGCCGTCGCCGCCGCCGCCGGTGCCGCCCAGCGACTTGAGCCCCATCCCGCCGTCGCCGCGAGCCTCGGCCACCTTCGGACCGGTCAGGTGGCCCATCGCGTCGCGCGTGCCCTTCTCCAAGGCGACGCCGAATACGTCGCTCGCGCCCTTGCCCATGCCCAGCGCCTTGAGCAACCCGGCGTTCGCCACGATGGCGCGCTCGTCGCGCGCACGCTCGGCGCGGGCGTCGCGCCGCGGGGCCGTCTTGTTCCCCGCCTCGCCTTCCTGGCCGCTGTGCCGCGCGACGGCCTTGCCCGGATCCTTCCGTCCCTGCACCTTCGAGCTCTGCTGCGGCAGCGCCATCGGATCCGGCTTCTTCGGCGAGGTGCGCACCACGAGCGGCCGGGGCCGGATCAGCTCCGGCTCGCCGTTCACCTTCGGCGGCGGCACGTTTCCGGCGAGCACCTTCATCCCGATGATGAGCAGCAACGCGGCGACCGACGCTCCGAGGATCCCGCGCCAGTCGGTGGGCTCCGCGGCGACGCGCGCAGCGGTGGGCACGCGCCGGATGCGCAGCGCCAGGGTACCGGAGCCGACCATCGCCACGCCCTTCTGTGGCAGCGGCAGGACGAGCCCGCGCGCGTCGGCCTGGCTGCGCCCGCGCACGAGCAGCTCCGGGCCGCCCAATGCGCGGCCGTCCTCGATCAGCGTGAGCGACAGCGGCCGCGGAGCGGAGACGCTCCACCCGCTCGCGTCGCAGCGGACCACCGTCGCGCGCGTGACCCCTTCGAGGAGCAAGTCGCATCCCGGCGCGTTGCCCGCGACCAGCTCCTCGCCGGGCGCCAGCTGCCAGACCGAGAGCCGGGTGCGGCCCCAGAAGAGCTCCGCCTCGACGCATTCGCCCCCTTGCACAGCCTGCGGTGGAAGCGGCGGGAGCGCGCGCAGCGGCAGTACCGGGGCGGGCTCGTGCTCCGGGGGCGGCACGGCCGCCAGCGCCTGAGCAGCGGGCTGTTGCGAAACGGGTTCGGGCGAGGCCTCCGAGGCACGTGGCTCGGGCACCGGCAATTCCGGGATGGCCGCGTGGAGGCCGCGATCGCTCCGGGCTTCGGTCCCGCGAGGAAGCGGCTCGTCGCGGACGACCGCGAGGGCGGGCGGATGGGCGGGCGAGCTCTCCGTCTCCCAGTCCGCTTCGCCCTCGATGAGCTGCAGGCGCGGCCGCTTCTCGGGAACCAGCCCGGAAACTGCGGCGCGCAGCTCGACCATGATGCGCAAATCGCCGACCGAGATCAGATCTCCGTGGCGCAGCGGGGCGGCGATGATCGGCTGCCCGTTCAAGTACAGCGGCGCCGGCCCGACACAGCGGAGCACCGCGCCGGCGGCCCCCGCGTCGATGACCGCGTGGCTGGGCAGCACGCCGCTGCCCTCCAGGACAAGATCGCAGGAACCGCTCCCGATGCGGATCTGCTCGGAGCGGAAGAGCCGCGACAGCTTCAGCTTCCCGCCCTCGTAGACCTTCAGGTGGATCGAGATGGCCATGTGCGAGGTCGCCCTCGAGGAGTCGTCCGCTACTCGCCGCGCGCCGCCCCCGACAGCGCGCGATCGATGAAGCTGCGCCGCATCCGCAGCAGGCTTCCGTCGGCGACACGCCGCGGCGCCTGGACGAGCTCGCCGTCAGGACGGGTGATGTCACCGCGGATGTCGTCCTCGCCGAAATGGATCACGGTCCGCCGCGGGCGGCCGGACGACTGGTCGGCTGCCCTCTGCGCGGGCGCCGGCTTCGGCGCCGCGGCTGCAGCACCCGAGGCGACGGTAGCCGCCAGGACGAGCCCCCAAAGCTTCGGTGCCATCGAAAACACCCTCCCGCCCCTCGCCCTTCGCCTCACTGCACGACCGATGCCTGAGCTCGCGTCCGCAGCAGTTCTTCGCACCGCTGCACCAAGCCGTAGACCGGATGCCCCGGCGGCGGCGCCTTGGTGGACAAGCGTAGGAAAACGTTTGCCTCGGCAAGCGCCGTCTTTGCATCGCCCTGCAGCTCCTTGACCCGGGCGAGCTCGAGGTGAGGCTCCGGCCAGCCGGGCGCCCGCCTCGCCGCCGACAGGAGCTGCTCTTCGGCGTGCGCCTTGTCGCCCTGCGCGGCAAGCACCGTCCCCAACGCGAGCTGGACGGCGGCGGTGTGCGGGCTCAGTTCGGCCGCGCGGCTCAGGTGGACCACTGCCTCGGCCGAGAGGCCGCGCTCGTACAACGCGCGGCCCAGAACCAGCGCGGCGTGCGGAGAATCCTCGTCGGCATCGACGGCCGCGCGCGCTGCGACGATCTCGGCCGCGGGATCTCCCGCCGCGCGGGCGATCTCCGCGACGATCAGATGGGGCTCGGCGTCTTCCGGATCCACGGCCGCGGCCCGCGTCGCGAGCATCCTGGCGACGCCGACGTTTCCCTGCGCGAGGTGCGAGCGCGCGAGCGCGCAGAGCGCGTCGACGTCCTGCGGGTCGCGAACCAGCGCCGACCGCGCGGCCGCCTGCGCCGCGGCGGGGTTGCGCAGCGCGAGCGCGATCTGCGCGCGCAACACGAGTGGCGCGCCATCGTCGGGCAGCGCAGCCGCAGCGAGGTCGGCGGCCGCCTTGGCCGCCTCGCGATCGCCGCGATCGACCGCGAGGGAGGCGGCGCGCGCCGCCGCGGTGAGCCGAAGCTCGGGGTAATCCTGCGCGCCAGCGGCGGCGAGATAAGCGGTCTCGGCTTCCTCCAGCCGTCCGGCGCGGTCGAGCGCGATCGCGTAGTCGAGGAGCGCCGGCGTCGATCGCGGCGCTGCTTCGGCGGCCGCCTTGAACCGGCCGACCAGGTCCTGCGTCATCTCCAGCTTGCGTGCAGTGGCCGAGGCGAGGACCGCCTCGTCGAGGAGCCGCCGCGCGTGCTCGCCCAAGGGTTGCGGCTCGGCGCGCGCAACCCGCAAAGGTCCCGCGAGCAAGGCAGCAGACAAGGCGAGCGTGGCGCCCCTCATGGGTCCCTCCGGGTCCCGCTTCCAAGCTGTGCAGCGGGCGACGCGTTTGCCGTCCCGTCGGATGTGGACGCGGGCGCCGGGCCGCCTGCAGAGCTGGCGCGCGCGGGCTCGGCCGGTTTCCCGTCGGCCGTCACCACGGCGGGTACGTCGGCGATCGGCAGCCGCACGAGAGTCAGCTCGACCCGCGGCTGCGGCCTGCCGCCGAGCTTCTCCAGGAACGTCCCGGCACGCGCGACGCACGGACCCGTCACTCCGAGCTCGCGCGCCTTCCCGTCGGCCCCGGCGAGCGTCTGTCGGGCCTCGTCGAGCAACGGCTTCGCCTTCTCTTGCAGTGCAGCGCGGTAGAGCTTGCGCTCGTCGGCATTCAGGCCGCGCGGAGCGGCGCTGTTCGCGATGGCCTGCGCGAGCAGCATCTGCGCCTCGCCGAGCTGCGCCAGCGCGCAGACCGCGGGGCCGGCCTCGCGCATCGCCACCGTCTCCTCCGCGCGCTTCTTCACCTGCTGCAGGAGACCGAGCTTGCGATTCAGCGTGCGCGCGAGAGGCGGCTCGATCTGCTGCTTCTTGAAATCCTCGAAAGTCTGCCAGCCGAGGGCGAAGTGGGCCTCCGCGGCGGCGAGGCTCGCCTGCGGCGGGAGCGCGGCGCGCGCCTTGGGCGGAAGCCCGCGCCAACTCGTCTCCAACTGGTGCCACGCCCAATTGGCGTTGCCGACCTCACGTGCTTCGGCGAAGAGGCGGGCCGATTCGCGCCAGGCGGAGATCTGCAGCGATGCGTCCGTCCGGGCGGAGCGCGCCAGATCGGCGAATTCGCGCGCTGCCCGGGAGCCATCCCCGGCCTTGGCGCGGAGCTGATTGAGGGCGAACACCTGCGCGTCGCGGTCGCTCGGGTGCGGCCAGAGCTGCAGCGCGTCCTTCCGATCCTGCAGGGCCTTGGCCAGCTCGCCGCGCGCCTCGCGCAGCACGGCTGCGTCGTGCAATGCCGTCTGCGCGCGCGCCTCGTCGTAGACGGGCTCGGGCTCGCTCTTGTGCGACTTCGTCGGGTGCGCCCGGCGCCACTTGCGCGCTTCGCGCTCGCGCTTGTATCCGGCGAGGTAGCGCTCCAGCAGCGCGGCGGCCTCGCCGAAGTCCCCGACCGCGGCGTGATCGGCCGCGGACGCGAGCAGCGCGCGCGGCACCAGCGCGGACCCGGGGATCTCCTTCCACAGGCGCGCGCGCGCCGCGAGGGCGGCGTCCACCTGGCCGGCGCGCGACAGGGCGGCGGCGGCGCCGAAGATGGCCTTGTCCGTCAGCGTCCCGCGGGGATGCTCGTCGACGAAGGCGAGAAGAGAGCTGGCCTTCGCGGTATCGTCGGGCGTCGCATCCGCCATCGCGTACGCGCTCTGCTCCTCGACGCGCTTCAGGTCGGCTTGCAACGTCCCGTGCCCCGTCAGCTTCTTGTCCGCGAGGAACTTGAGCGCCCACTCGTGGACGGCGCGGTAGTCCTTGCGCAGGTTGGCGATGTCGAGCACCAGGTTGGCCGCGTACTCCGCCAGCTCGTGCTCCGGATGCGACGCGGCGATCCAGGAGAGGTGCTTCTGCGCCTCGTCGAGCTTGCCGGAAACGTACTCGAGCCGGCCCAGCTTGAACGCGACTTCGACCGCGTGCTGGCCATCGGGCAGCGCCTCGAGGAACAGCCGGCACGACGCGGCGAGCAGCTCCTCGTCCGCGGTGAGCGGGTGCTGCGCCCCGCGCGCGTCTTTCGCCTTGTCCCCGGCGACCTCGGCGCGAGCGACGACGGCGGCCCATGCGGCGCGCTGCAGCCAGCGGCCCGGCTTGCCGTGCGCCTTCATCGACGCGAGGTCCTGCCGGACGACGGCCTCGTACAGCGACGCCGCCTGCGCCTTGTCGCCGAGGCCGTAGAGCAGCTCGGCGTCGAAGAAGCGCAGCTCGTACGCGTCGGGAGCCTCGGGGAACAGCGCGAGGTAGTCGGCGTACAGCGCCTTGGTTGCCGCGTAGGTGTCGTCGAGGTGGGTCTTCTTCGCCTCGTTGTGGAGCTGTACGGACAGGTTGCGCAGCGTCTCCTCCGCGTGCTGCCCGGCCTCCTCGAGCGCCTCGCCGTCGTCGGCATCGTTCGCCGATGCCTTCTTCACGCGCTGGAACGTCTCCACCAGCGCCTGCGCCTCGCGCAGCAAGTCCTTCCTCTTCCCGCCGCGCGCCGCGATCATCAGCAGCCGCGTCTGGTCCAACGCCGCACCGGGCCTCGTCCCGTGGATCTCGAGCAGCTGGCGATGGACGAGCTGCGCCTCGGGATCGCGGCCCTGGTCGAAGAGCAGCTTTCCGTACTGCTCGAGCATCTTCTGCCCGGGCTGCGGCCCGAACTTCTCGCGAAACTCCTCCCGCGCCTTCTCCGGCGCGCCGACGCGCGCGTAGACCAGCACGTAGTCGCGGCGCGCCTCGCGGGCGAGCTGCACGCGGTTGGAATCGGCGCCGGCCTGCGGGCGGGCGGCGTCGCCGCCGACGCTGACGGCGACGACCTTGTGCAACAGCTTCATCGCGTCCGTGAAGGCGCCTTGGTTGAACCGGCACCACGCCGCCTTGTAGAGCGCGTACGGGTACACCTCGTCGGTCTCGACCTCGGCGGCGGCGCGGTACTCGGCGAGCGCCTCCGCGAGCTTCGCCTTGTCGAAGAGGTGCTCGCCGACGAACACGTGCGCGGCGGGCGCCCACTGCGAGCGGGGGAACCTCCGCGTCAGCTCGCGCGCGGCGGCGACGGCCTCGTCGTCCTTGCTGGAGTCCTGCAGCGCGTCGGCGAGGAAGAAGAGCGCCTCGTCGAGCTTCGGCGCGCGCGGATACTTGCGCAGCAACTCGCGATACAGCGCGACGGCCTCGCTCCGCGCGGTTTGAGCGGCCGCCTTGTGGCGATCGGCGCCCGCCGGATCCTGGTCGACCTCGGCGGCGGCGCGGATGGTCAAGGCGAGCGCGCGGCTGCGGAGCAGGTTGGCGAGGCGCGCCGTGATCTCGGCTTGCGACAGCTCGCTGCCTCCCAGCGCGAGCAAGCTACGGAGCGCCCGCTCCTGCTCCTGCTCCTTCGCTTCGACCGTGGTCTCGGCGCCGCGATGGAGCAGCGCGGCGTCCCGGCCGGGTTGCGCGAGTGCCTGCGCGCTCTGCTTCGCGGCCGATGGAGCCGCGGCGACGGCAGCGGCGAGGGCAGTAGCGACGACGATCATCTGGCGTCCTCTCCCCAGGCCGGGCGCTAGCGGGCGCACGGCTCCTTCCCGCGCGCGCAGGGTGCAACCTTCGGGCCTGCTTTCCAGGCTGTGCGGCTCGCGCCGCCCTCAGCAACGCGCTCGGCGCGACGAGGTCGTGTGACCGGGCGCACGCGGAATTTCGCTTCCCAGGGAAACGACGTGCCTACGCGGCGGAAGGGATGGAAGTGTCCGTCGGATTGCGTCAACGCGCGGTGGGCGCCGGATCGGCGATCGCGGCCGCGGGTGGCAGCGCCGGCTGCGGTTGGTGCGCCTGCTGGACGGGACTGGCCGCAGGACCGCGCACGCAGCGCGCGCCCAGATTGAACCGGTAGCTGCCCAGCTCGTCGCGCCAGTATTCGCCCTGGAACGGCCACATCTCTTCGTCGTCGTCGACTTCCGCAGCGGGGCGCCGGCGCGACGTCGACGACACGGCGGGAGGTTCGGCGGCGAGCTCCTTCTCGCGCCCGGCGATCTCGAAGTCGAGGCGCAGCGACTGCCCGAGGAGCTCGCGCAGCTCGCCGCGCTCGCTCGACAGCGCGCTGCGTGCCCGATCGCCGGTGCGCTGCAGCAGGTCGAGCCGGGCTTCGCGCACGCGGGGAACCACCTGGGCCGCGAGCGCCGAGCTACGGAACGCGGCGCTCCGGCGGTCGATCGAATCGAGCTCGGCAGCCATCGCGCCCACCTGGCGCAGCGCCAGCACCAGCTCCGGCGCGGAGAGCAAGCGTCCGACTTCCGCGCGCGCCTGCTCGGGGAGCCGCGCGAGCAGCTCCTGCGGATCGGACGCCAGCGCATCGACCGCGGCTTGCGCCGTGGGCAAGAGTTGCAGCGCCTGCGCCAGGCCGTCGTGCACCGGGCGGTAGCGCGCCTCGAATTCCTGCAGGGTCCGCCGGGCGTCCGCGTACCGGCAGTTCTCGTACAGCACCAGCGCCTTGAGCACGTGCGATTCGGGGAAGTAACGCCCCTGGAAGAAGGGCGCGTGAAGCGTGAGCAGGTTGCCCAGCGCTTTTTCGTCCTCGCCACGGCGGAAGTGCGACCAGCTCGACTCGAAGAGAGCGTCGAGCCATTGCGGTGCGGCGCGCGAGACGCGCGCGTACATCGCCTGCGCCCGGGCGTCGTCGCCGCGCGCGTACGCGAGCCGGGCGACCTGCAGCAATGCATTCTCGCGCCGCTCGGCCGCGGCCGCCCCGCGCGCGGGAACCGCCGCCACCGCTTCGAATTCGCGCTCGGCGCTAGCCGTGTCCCCGGTCGCGAGCGCGGCGAGCGCGCGGATCTCGCGCGCCTCTCCGGCGGCGGCATCGCCGTCGGGCACTTGCGCCGCGATCTGTCGCGCCTTCTCCAGCTCGGCGCGCGCGAGCCGTTGCACCGCCGTGATTCGCGGCTGGGGCGCGTCCTCCGGCGCGGCGGCCCGAACCTGGGCTCCAGCAGCCGCCGGCGTCAGGGCCGTTCCCGGAGTCGTCGTCATCCCCGCAAAGGCGGTGCCTTCCTCGAGCGGCGCGAGCACCAGGGCCTGCGCGAGGTGCGCCCGGGCCACGCGCACCGCCAGCGCCGGATCGAGGCGCGCGGGCGGCAACCGCAGGGCGAGCGACAGCGCCAGGCCGCCCTCGCCTGCGCGGCGCTGCAGCTCGCGGATGGCGGCGCGGCCGCCCTCGTCTTCCTGCGCCGCGACGACCGACAAAGCAACGGTGGCGGTGTCGCGCAGATCCGCGCGCTCCAGCGCGGCGACGAGAGCGAGCACCTGCGCGTCGGCGTCGTTGCGCGCCACCTTGCCGCCTTGCAGCGCGGCGAACGCGCGGGTGGCGTCCTGCTCGGGCTCGGGCGAACCTCGCGCCCCCAGCGCCGCCCCGACCGCCACCGTCACCGCGACCCACGTCCTCATGGCTTCACCGCCGGCCGAACATCCACGCCACGCCAATCTCCAGGGACAGCTTGCGCTCCCATTCGGGGTGGCCGCGCACGCGCGTCGCGTAGACGAGCTCGCTCGCGCCGAGCCGCACCAGGAAGTCGTTCGAGAAGAAGATCCGCTCGCCGATCGCGATGCGGCCGCCCGGCGCCCAGCGCGAGGAGACCGGCGACGCGGCGTCGGGCGCGATCCGCTCCAGCAGCAGCTCCGGGCCGCCGCTCAGGTACGCGTCGAAGTGGATCGTCTTCTCCCCCGCCACCGACAGCTTTCCGTAGATCGGCGCCCAACCCACCTCGACGCCGGTCATCATGCGGATGTCGCCAGGCGTAGACCGCAGTCGTCCCGCCTCCGGGCTGGTGCAGGACGAGTCGGTGCACACGTCGATGGGAGCGGAAAGCAGCGAGGCGCCTCCGAGCGCGTGGGCGGACAGAGACCATCGCTCGTCCAGGTGCTGCTCCAGGCGGACCCCGAAGAGGATGCTGCGGAAGAAGGGATCGCCGATGGAGAACTGGAACATCGGCTGCACCTCGAGGCGCCCGCCGATGCGGAACATCTGCGCGGTGACGGGCGGCAGCGACGCGGGCGTACCGCGCATGGCGGCGCGGACCGCCGGATCGTTCGCCACCGGGGGCAGGTCGCCCATCGCGACGGTCTGGACCGGCTGCGCCTGCGCGCCGCCCGCGCCGTCCGCGGCCACGTCTGCCGTTGCAGCCGGCGCGCTGCTCGACCCCGCGGCCGCGGCGAGCAGGACGGCGAGGCCGATCATCGATCGCCCCTGCTTCCCGGAAGGTACCAGGACAGGCCGAGCTGGACCGTCCAGAAGCCCATCGCATGCGTCTGCCGCTGACCGTCGACCAGCACATGCTCGGCGTAGAGTTCGCCGCCCACGCGCGCCGTCAGCGCGAAGTTCTCGCCCAGGAAGAGCCGCTGGCCGATCCCTCCGGTCAGCATCGGCCGCACCCCCTTGCCCGCCTCCGTCTCGGTGAGGACGCCGCCGAGGCCCGCATCCAGGAACGTCTCGAAATGGACGAGCGCGTCGCCTGGCAGCGCGACCTTTCCGTAGATCGGCGCGATCGATGCCATCGCGGCGAGCGATGCGTGCTGGTGCGACTCGATGATGCGCGCGTGCAGCTCGCGCTTGGCGATCACCAGCTCCTGCGTCGCCCAGCTGCCGAGGCCGCCGGCGTCGAGGCCGAGCGACAGTCCCTCCCGCAGGTGGTACATCGCCCGCAGCCCGCCGCCCCAGCGCTGCAAGTACGGATCCGCGATGCTCATCGAGCCGTAGCCCCACAGCTCCAGGCGCTTGGCCTGGCGCAGCGGCCGCTTCTGCACTGCGGTGATCTCGTCCGCCTCGGCGCCGCGCGCGGCGGGCGCGAGCAGGCAGGCGGCGATGCAGAGCGGAGCCAGGCGCATGGCGCGGACAACATGGGAGCCGAAGGGCGGGCGGGCAACCCCTTGCGGCCGGGCCCGAGGGAACCAATTTTCCGCCCGCATGCACGCAGTGCGTCCCGCCGGAGTTGTCTTGCGCAGCACAGTCCTCGCCGCGCTCGCGCTGGGCGTCGCGGCGGGTTGCGCGCGCACCGATCTGGGTGCGCCGTGTCACCTGCAGGACGCGAACGGAGCCGAGCTGCGACCGCAGCCGGGCCGCGAGTACCTCTACCTGGGCTCGAGCGAATGCGAGAGCTTCGCCTGCCTCGCCACCCCGGGGACCCAAGGCGGCTACTGCTCGCAGGCGTGTTCCGGCCCGGGCGGATCGTGCCCCTCCGGCCTCACCTGCGGGCAGCTGAACTTGAACCAGGACTATCTGGACGCGATGAAGCAGCGGCTGCCCGCGCCTCGGTACCAGCAGCTGTTCGGCCAGCTCGGCGGGACCTTCTACTGCCTGAAGAGATGAGCTGAGGCGCTTGCGACAGCGCAGGCGGCGCCGATGGTGTAGCGTCCGCCGGCCATGCGCCGCTGGATCGCTTTCGCCGCCCTGCTCCTCGCCGGTTCGTGCCGGGGAGGCGCCTCGCCCGCGCAGGGGAAGGACATGCCTCAGCCCGCCGTCCGATTCGAGACCCCGCGCGGTCCGTGGGTCGTCCTGGTGGAGATCGCGCGCACGGGCCCGGAGCAGGCCCGCGGACTGATGTTCCGCCGCGAGCTGCCCTCGGACCGCGGCATGCTCTTCGTGTTCCAGGAAACCTCGGACCGTACGTTCTGGATGCGCAACACGCTCATTCCGCTCGACATCATCTATCTCGGGGACGATCGCCGGGTGGTGGGAGTGGTCGCAAACGCGGAGCCCAGGACGGAGACGCTGCGTTCTGTGGGGAAACCTTCGCGGTACGTGGTCGAGGTGGCCGGCGGGGAGGCAGCTGCGCACGGCGTCGGCGCGGGTACGCGCGCGGTGTTCCTCGGCGTCGACGAATGAGACGACCGGCGGCGTCAGGTCCGCTGCAGCAGGCCCTGCGTGACGTAGCGCCCCAGGCTCTCTTCCATCATGCGCTCGACGAGCGACTCGAATTCGCGGCGCTGCTCGTCGGAGGCGAAGACGAATCGGATGCCCATCCCCGGATCCTCGCCCGCGCGGGCAGCGTCGGCCGCGAGGATCCAGGTGACCTCGCCGTCGAGCGTCACCGGCTCGGACAGCGCCGGCACCGCGAGCGCGAAGAGGAAGCGC